>Ga0299907_10000035_pt1 | contig 42972 bp, 51 predicted proteins | sample RVTome_16_FD_198680 | JGI IMG/M metagenome (GOLD analysis project Ga0299907, IMG submission 198680) | Soil microbial communities from uranium-contaminated site in the Upper Colorado River Basin, Wyoming, United States - RVT152D67 (version 2) ...
GCGGCGAGCGCCTGCGCCTCGGCGTCCTGTCGCTCGTGCTTGCCGGTGATGGCGAGCACCGGTGCGATCTTGGGTGTCGCTACGGGCTCGACACGGGAGAGCAGCTCGTCGGTGTAGTCCACCACCGGCTCCCAATCGATGGCTGGTATGTCGACCTTCGAGGCCAGCTCGAGCTGGAGATCCACGAGCTGGGCGATGTAGCCCTTGGCCTCCTCGAGGCCACGAGCCACGGTCTCCTCGTCCGAGGGCTGGTCCCCCTCGGCGACGAGGCGAAGCCCGTCCTCCGTCGCCCCTGCCTCCACCATGACGATGTCGATCTCGCCGCCGTCGTTGCGGCGGCCAGCGACGATCAGCTCGAACACCGACTCATCGAGGTCGGCCTCGGTCGGGAACGCAATCCACTCCCCCTTCATCAGGGCGAGACGGACCCCCCCGATCGGCCCTTCGAATGGGATCGGGCTCACCGTCAGCGCGGCCGAGGCGCCGTTGAGCGCCACCACGTCGAACGGGTTCTCCTGGTCGACGGACAACGACGTGACGACGATGTGCGTCTCGTTGCGGTACCCGTCGTGGAAGGACGGGCGCAATGGCCGGTCGATGAGGCGACACGTGAGTATCGCCTGCTCCGATGGGCGTCCCTCACGACGGAAGAACGATCCCGGGATCTTGCCCACCGAGTACATGCGCTCCTCGAAGTCGACCGTGAGAGGGAAGAAGTCGATGCCCTCCCGCATCTTTCTGTTTGCCGTGGCGGTCACCAACATCTGGGTCCCGCCGAGTTTGGCCACGACGGCACCGTCGGCCAGCCGGGCGTATCTGCCCGTGCTCAGCTCGAGCTCTTTGCCGCCGATGGTTCCTCGTACCGAGGTATCGGGCACTGTGTGCTCCTTTTTCTTGTCTGGAGCCGCGCCCGTTGGCAGTAGTCATGTCTCGATAGTCAGGTCTCGACTTGGGTGGTGAGACATCACCACTGACAACCGGCGTTGCTCTTCTCATTGGCCGCTTGCAACGGCCCTTGTGGTGAGGCCTCTTTGGCCTCACAGCCATGAGGAGCGGTCTGACCGCGCCTCACGAATACTTCAGCGCCTCAGACCGAGTTTGGCGATGAGACTCCGGTATCTCTCCACGTCCTCGCGACGCAGATAGTCCAGGAGCCTTCGGCGCTTGCCGACCATGAGCAACAGGCCACGACGACTGTGATGGTCGTGCTTGTGATCACGCAGATGCTCGGTGAGGTGGTTGATCCGCTCGGTGAGCAGCGCCACCTGGACCTCGGGTGAGCCTGTGTCGCTCCCGTGGGTCCCGAACTCTTCGACTATCTGCGTGGTGGTCTTCATTGCGCGTGCGACCTGAGGTCCTGTGGGGGTCGTCGCCGATGGTAACAGTCGGCCATGTCAACTCATATTCGAGACTCGACCGACCGAAGGACCGATCTCGTCCTCGCCACATCTTCGCGGATGTTGGCTACGAGTGTGTCCACGGTGTCGAACTTCAACTCTCCCCTCAGGAACTCGACGAACTCGAGTGTCAGGCTCTCGCCGTAGATGCTTCGGTCGAAGTCCAGGATGTGAGCTTCGATCAGAAGCGCACCCCCGCCGAACGTGGGGCGATGGCCGACGTTCACCGCCGCGGGATGAGTCACCCCGCCGACCCGGGCGAAGCATGCGTATATGCCCGTGGCCGGGATCACCTTCCGTGCCGGTGGTGCGAGATTGGCCGTGGGGAAGCCCAGCTCTGCACCTCTCTCGTCCCCGGGCACGACGTGATTGGTCAGTGTGAACCTCGAACCCATCAGCGTCGCCGCGGTGGCGACATCACCCTGCTCGATGAGGGCACGAATCCGGCTCGATGAGACCGGTTCGGACTCGTCGGTGACGAGATCGATGACCACGACCTCGCATCCGATCTCGGAGCCCATCGACTCCAAGAGCCTCACGTCCCCGGCACGGTCCTTGCCGAAGCGGAAGTCTGAGCCCACCACGAGTTGTCTCACCGCCAATTTGTCGATGAGGACCTCGCGTACGAAGGTGTCAGGGCTCTGGTCCTTGATCTTCGCCAGATCGAGCACACCCGCCACGTCGACTCCCGACGCGGCGAGGAGCTCGATCCGCTCGTCGATCGTGGTGAGCAGCCGTGGGACCGTCCCGGGCCGGAGGACTTCGATGGGGTGCGGCTCGAAGGTGAGCACCGTCCTGGTGAGCATGGGGTCGAGCATGCCGATGAGAGCGCGATGACCCAGATGGACTCCGTCCAGGACGCCAATCGTGATCGCCGCCGGGTCACCGGTGGCCTCCCAGGACTCCCACGGCCCATCCAACACGATCATGACGGGAGCACGACCTCGGGCTCTGCCCTGTCCCCCACCCGTCGATAGACCCCGATCAACCGGTTCCCGGGGCCCATCACTGCATAGGGGGCATCCGGCGGACCGGACAGGAGCGGCCCGCCCACGAACCGCACTCCGTTGCGAACCCCGCGCTCGGTCTCCTCGTCCACGTCGACATGAGCGAGGTCACGCAATGCCCGGGCCGGGGTGAGGAGATAGGTCTCCCAGTTCTCGAGGTCGTCGATGGTCACACCGTCGCTGGCGCGTAGCGAGCCGATGCGGAGCCTCCGCAACGACGTGAGGTGGGCCGCACCACCCAGGACCGCGGCCATGTCGTCGGCGAGTGAGCGCACATAGGTCCCCTTGCCACATACCACCCGGAATTCGACCTCCGGGTAAGGGGGTGGGCCCACCGTGAGGATCTCGAGTGACTCCACATGCACGGGTCGCGCCTCGCGGTCCACCATCTCCCCCTCCCGTGCCAGCTCGTACAGACGCCGGCCATCCCTCTTGAGAGCCGAGACCATCGGCGGCACCTGCATGACCATGCCGGTGAAGCGGGGCACCACAGCCTCGATGTCAGCATGCGTGAAGTCCATCGGCTCCCGTGAGAGCACCGCCCCGTCGGCATCGAGGGTGTCGGTGGCGACACCGAACAACGCCGTCGCCAGGTACTCCTTCGGCTGTTCCTGGAGGTATCTGATCAGGCGGGTCACCTTGCCGACCGCCAGCACCAAGGCCCCGGTGGCCATGGGGTCGAGGGTTCCGGCGTGACCCACCTTCTTGGTCCCGGTCGCCTTCTTCACCATGCCGACGACTTGGTTGGACGTCATTCCACCGGGCTTGTCGACCACGAGAAAGCCTCTGGTCATCGGTGTTCCTCGAGGCTCTCCAGCACGTCTCCGATCACATCGTCGACATCACCCTCCGCTGTGAAGCCCGCGGCCAGCCTGTGCCCGCCTCCGCCCAGACCGGCGGCGAGTGCGCCGACGTCGGTGTCACCACGAGAGCGGAGACTCACTTTCACCCGCCTGTCCGGATATGCCTTGGCCAACACGGCGGTGTCGGCCTCGACTGCCAGCCTGAGCAGGTCGATCAGGTTCTCGGTGTCGTCCCAGGTGATCCCGGCTCCGTCGATGTCGTCGCCGGTCAGGTAGGTCGAGACCACCCGGAGCTCCGGGTCGAGCCGGGCCCGGGCGAGCGCAGTGGCCGCCGCCTTGAGGTAGCCGAAAGGCGCCTCCTCGTACACGTGCCGGCCGATCACGCTTGGCTCGGCGCCGGCTGCCACCAGATCGGCGGCCATCTCGAGGGTTCGCGGTGTGGTGTTGGAGTACTGGAACCGCCCGGTGTCGGTGATCAACGCGGTGAGCAGGCAGAGAGCGATGTCGGGAGTGAGCTCCCAGCCGAGCTCACTGAGGATCTCATACACCAGCTCACCGGTGGCCGCTGCGCCAGGGTCCACGACCGCGATGTCGCCGAACCCGGAGTTGGTGACATGGTGATCGATCACCAGGGTGGTGGCCGCCGACTCGGCGTTTCGGGCCAGCTCGCCCACGCGTTCGAGAGAGCCGGTGTCGAGGAGGACCATCAGCTCGGGTGAGTCGGGCACCCGATCCGGCGGGACTAGGAGGTCCGTGGGGAGAAAGGAGAGACTGGGTGGGATCACGAAGGGCGAACCGAAGCTCGCCGTGACCGTCTTGCCATGAGCTGCCATCGCCAGGGCGAGCCCCAGCATCGAGCCGAGTGCGTCGCCGTCGGGGCCGACATGGCAGGCAAGGCTCACCTGATCGGCCCGAGCGATGGCCTTGGCCGCGAGCTCGATGACATCCCTCCTGGTCACTCCTCTTCCGCTCCCTTGAGGGAGCGCAGGATCTCATCGATCCGCTCACCCTCGATGACGCCGGGGTCGATGGCGAACTCCAAAGTCGGTGTGTACTTGATACGCACCTCACGGCCTATGGCCGACTGCAGCCGCTTGGCGGCGCCGCCGAGGGCGGCGAGCGCATCGGGCTCACTGCCCCTACCGAGCACGTCGATGTAGACGACGGCGTGACGCAGATTGGGAGCGGTGTCGACCGCGGTCACCGAGACCAGCTCGAGACGGGAATCGCTCATCCTCTCGATCTCCTCGGCGAGGACCTCGCGCAGTATCGAGTTGACTCGCAACATACGGTCGCTCATCGGCGACACTCCCCGATCTAGGTGCGTGCAACCTCACGGACGACGTAGACCTCGATGTGATCGCCGTCCTTGACGTCGTTGTAGTCCTCGAAGCCGATCCCGCACTCGAACCCCGACTGGACCTCGCGGACGTCGTCCTTGAATCGCTTGAGCGAGGAGATGACTCCGTCGTGGATCACGACACCGTCGCGGAGCAGACGTGCCTTGGCCCCACGTTGGACGACACCCTCGATCACATAGCACCCGGCAACCGTCCCCGCTCTGGGCACCTTGAAGGTGGCCCGCACCTCGGCGGTGCCGAGGACCACTTCCTCTTGGTCCGGCGCCAGCTGGCCGACGAGTAGCTGCTCGATCTCGTCGAGGAGCTCGTAAATGACGCCGTACGTCCGCACTTCGACGCCCGCCTCCTCGGCGGCCCGACGGGCCTTGGGCTCCGGTCGCACGTTGAAGCCGACGATCACCGCCTCTGTCACCTCGGCGAGGGTGACGTCGTTCTCGTTGATCCCCCCCACCGCGGTGTGGACGATCTGGATCTTGCCTCCCTCGCGCTCGATCTTGGCGATCGACTCGCGCAACGCCTCCAACGAGCCCTGAGTATCCGCCTTGACGATGACGTTGAGCGTCGCTTCTTCGCTGCGCAGCTGCTCGAGGAGGCCCTGGAGCCGGTCCCGGGCGGAGGGGGCGACGTGCGACTCGGCGCGCTCGGTGTCCTGGCGCTCGGCGGCCACCTTCCTCGCCTCCCTGTCGTCCGGCATTACCTCGAAGTAGTCGCCGGCGTTGGGGAGATCGTCCCAGCCCATGATCTGCACTGGGTCGGACGGTCTCGCCTCGTCGACCCGATCGCCCTGATCGTTCATCAAGGCGCGCGCTCTCCCGGCTATCGCACCTGCCACGAATGCATCGCCCTGCCGGAGAGTTCCGCGCTGCACGATCACCGTGGCGACGGGGCCGCGGCCCCGTTCCAGTTGTGCCTCCACCACGACGCCTGACGCGGGCGGGTTCGGGTTGGCCCGGTAATCCTCGAGCTGGGCGATCAGGTCGATCACCTCGAGAAGGTCGTCGACCCCGTCCCCGCTGAGTGCCGAGACCTCAACGGAGGGGACATCGCCGCCGAGCTCTTCGGTGACCACATCTTGATTGGTCAGCTCTGTGCGCACTCGCAATGGGTCGGCACCGGGAAGATCCATCTTGTTGACTGCCACGATCATCTTCACACCGGCTGCCTTGGCATGGGAAATCGCCTCGACGGTCTGGGGCATCACGCCATCGTTGGCGGCTACGACTAAGACCACGATGTCGGTGATGTTGGCGCCACGGGCGCGCAGGGCCGTGAATGCCTCGTGACCGGGGGTATCGATGAAGGTGACCCGACGCCCGTTGGCGTCGACCTGGTAGGCCCCGATGTGCTGGGTTATGCCACCTTCCTCTCCCTCCACCACGTGGGCCTTGCGAATCGTGTCGAGCAGTGTGGTCTTCCCGTGGTCGACGTGACCCATGACGGTCACCACCGGAGGACGTGCAGCGAGGTCCTCCTCGGCGTCCTCGAAAGCGGGCCGGGCGGCGACCACCGGAGGGGCCGGGGCGGCCTCCACCTCGACGATGTAGCCGAGCCCCTCGGCGATGTCGTCGATCAGGTCTCCAGGCATTGTCTGGTTTGCCCCCGCGGGAACCCCGCGCTCGAGCAGAGCCTTGACCACCTCTCCGACGCTGACGCCGATGGACTCGGCGAATTCGGACACCGTGGCCCCTTCGCCGAGGGAAGCGATCCTCACCTCCGCTGCCTCCTCGGCCCCCACAGCCTCCGCCGCCTCCTCGGGCACAGCCTCCACCGGCGCGGCCACAGGCTGCTCCGCTATCGCCTCGGCTTCTGCCGCCGCCGACTCGCCCTCTTCCTCGGGTGGTGCGAAAGCCATGCGAAGCAGCTCGGCACTCTCCTCGTCGAGGCCCGACGAGGCAGTCTTGACTTCGATGCCGAGATCCCCGGCGTGGGTCAGCACCTCCTTGGAGTCGACCCCCAGCTCACGAGCCAGCTCATAGACCCTCATTCAGCCATCACTCACTCTCGGTGTCGGTATCGTCGTCAGGGACCAAGCCCTCGTCGTCGGATGGTGCCGTCACCGCTTCCTCCGCCTCCAGGGATCCCACCTCCGCCATCGGCTCAGTCTCCTCTCCTTCGACCTCGACCTCAACCGATTCCTCCTCGGGCTCGGTTGCGGGAGCCTCCGGCGCATGTGCCGGCTCGGGCTCGGGCTCGGGCTCCGGTGCCGGCTCCGGTGCCGCCTCAACGCCCTCGCTGTCGGAGCGGATGTCCACCTTGTACCCGGAGAGACGGGCGGCCAGACGGGCATTCTGGCCTTCCTTGCCGATCGCCAACGAGAGTTGGTGCTCGGAGACCACGACGTCGGCGGTCTTCTCCTCCTCGTTGATGTGAACCTCTTTGACCTTGGCCGGCCCGAGGGCTTCGGCGATGAACATGGCGACGTCCTCACGCCACTGCACCACATCGACCTTTTCGCCACGCAGCTCGTTGACCACCTGGCGCACCCGTGAGCCGCGTGCTCCGACACAAGCCCCCTTGGGATCTACGTTGGGGTCATGTGAGATGACCGCGATCTTGGTGCGATGGCCCGGCTCACGGGCGATGGAGACGATCTCCACGGTGCCGTCCGTCAGCTCCGGGACCTCCAGCTCCAGAAGCCGCCGAACGAGGTCGGGATGACTCCGCGACACCACGATCTGGGCTCCCTTGGTCTCATTGCGAACCTCGAGTATGAGCGCCTTCACCCGATTGCCCCGGTCGAGCCGCTCGAACGGGATCCGCTCGCTCCCGGGGAGAATCGCCTCGGCGTCGCCCAAGTCGAGTATGACCGACCGATAGTCGACTTGCTGGACGATCCCGGTGACGAGGTCGCCCTCCCGACCCTCGTACATCTCGAAGACCTTCTCCCGCTTGGCCTCGCGGAGCTTGAACTGCATGACCTGCTTGAACGACTGGGCGGCGATGCGACCGAACGCCTCGCCCTCGGGGGTGTCCTCCCACTCGTCGACGACGTTCCCGTCCTCGTCGAGCTCCTGGGCGTAGACGATGACCTCTCCCGAATCGGGGTCGATGGTGACCCGCGCCTCCTCCGCCGCGCCCGGGCTGCGTTTGTAGGCGGCAACGAGGGCATTGGCGAAGGCATCGAGGATGGCATCCACCGCCACCCCTCTCTCCCTCGCCAGGACCTCTATGGCCTCCATCATCGTGTCGAGCTTCATGCTTCTCCTTCAGTGACCCGGCTTCGGCGTCTTCTCCCACCTGAACACGGTCCTGGCGGTGACCACCTCGTCGTAGGGGATCGTCACGTCGCCCCCCTCGGACTCGACGGAGAAGGTCTGGTCTGAGACGTCGGTGAGCACGCCGCGATAGTTGGCTCTCACACCGTCGGAGCTCGTCTTGACCACGACCTCCCTGCCCACTGACTTGGAGTAGTGAGACGGCCTGCGCAACTTCCGCTCCAGCCCGGGCGAGCTGACCTCGAGCCGGTACCGCTCTTGCAGGTCGGGTGCGTCGTCGAGCAGTCGTGACAGCCCGCGTGAGATCTCGGCCAGCCGGTCGAGATCGACACCGGTCCCATCGACCGTCACCCGGAGGACCCGGCTCGGCCCCCGCCCGGTCAGCTCGAGATCATCGAGCTCGAGGCCCTCGGCGGCGAGGTAGCTGTCGACCTGGTCCCAAATGTCAGTTACTTGTTGCAAAATCTCGTCTCTCCACAACAAACCAGGTGGGTGCCCAAGGCGCCCACCTGACCGAAAAGCGTCCTGTTGTTGTCCCGGGATTATAAGTCCAAGCCGAAATCAGCCCGAAATACCGAATCGAGCTGCTGCGACCCGCTCCCCGAGCTCGGTCACCACGTCCTCGATGGCGATCTCGCTCTTGATCAGACCGGCACGCTCCGTGACCTCGGCCACCCCGGCGGCGATCGCCTTGGGACCGACCGTCACCCGATACGGGACACCGATCAGCTCGGCGTCGGCGAACTTCTCCCCCGGGCGATCCTCTCTGTCGTCGATGAGCACCTCCACCCCGACCGATGCCAGGTCCTCGTACAACCGGTTGGCGACGGCCATGGTCGCTGCGTCGTCCGGGCGGACCACGGTGATCACCACCTCGTATGGAGCCACTGAGACCGGCCACACGATCCCCTTCTCGTCATGGCTGGACTCGACGATGGCGGCGATGCCCCGCTCGAGCCCGATGCCGTAGGAGCCCATGATCACCGGGTGGCTGACTCCACCCTCGTCCTGGACATAGGCACCGAAGGCCTCGGAGAACTTGGTTCCCAGCTTGAAGATGTGACCAACCTCGATTCCCTTCCACAACTCGAGACTCCCGCCGTCGACCGGACAGGCCTCACCGGTTCGCACCGCACGCAGATCGACCCACTCGGTGACCTCGATGTCGCGTTCCATGTCCACGCCCTTGTGATGCCAGTCGTCCTCGTTGGCCCCGGTGACGAGGCTCACCCTCCCTCTCAGGGCGAGATCGGCAAATACTCGGAGACTCCCGACTCCCACCGCGCCGAGGCTGCCAGGGTCGGCACCCATCAGATCCCGGATCTCCTCGGGCTGGCCGGGCCGCGCCGCGGCGGCGGCACTGGCATCCAAGAGCTTCTGCTCCTGGAGGTCGTGGTCACCTCTCAGCAGCACAAGCACCGGCTCGCTGTCCACGAAGTAGACGAGGGTCTTGACCTGACGCTCGGGGGCGGCGAGGTCGGGATGGGCCTCTGCCAACGCCTTGATCGTGCGCAGCCCGGGCGTAGGGAAACGCTCGAGCTGCCGGCTCTCACCGTCGTCGACGCCGGTGAGCGCCGATGTCGCCTTCTCGACGTTCGCCCGGTAGTCGCAGGTCGCACAGGTCACCACCCAGTCCTCACCGGCGTCACTGCGGACGATGAACTCCCGTGACTCCGATCCCCCCATCGCCCCCGATGACGCCTCGACATCGACGGCGTCCAACCCCATTCGGGCGAAGATCCTCCGATATGCGTGGTAATGCTTGTCGAATCCGGTGTCGAGCCCGGGTCGATCGATGTCGAGGGTGTAGGAGTCCTTCATGGTGAACTCCCTGACCCGGAGGAGACCCGACTTCGGACGGGGCTCGTCCCTGAACTTGGTGTTGATCTGGTACCAGATCTGGGGCAGGTCCCGATATGAGAACAGCTCGGTGGCGAGCAGGGCGAAGATCTCCTCCTCGGTCATCCCGAGGACCAGATGGGTTCCTTTCCGGTCGACCAGCTTGAAGAGGCTGTCACCCATCAGGTCGTAGCGATCGGACTGCTTCCAGATCTCGGCCGGGTGGAGGGTCGGGAGCAGCATCTCCTGGCCGCCGATGGCATCGATCTCCTCCCTGATGATGGCCGCGATCTTGAGCCGCACTCGCTGCCCGAGCGGGAGCAGCGTGTATGACCCCGCTGCCAGCTGACGGATGAACCCACCCCTGACCAACAGCTGGTGACTCACGGCGTCTGTGTCGGCGGGTGTGTCGCGCAGAGTGGGGATGAAGGCCTGGGACCAACGCATGGGTCCTGGGACGGTAGTCATGGGGTCATAGGTCTCGCGAGCCCGGCCCGGACCGTCGACCGACGCTGGCTAACGTCGGCCTGGATGGCGTGGCGAGGCACGATGCCGCTGCTGATCTCTCTCGCTCTGGGGTTGGGGGCCTGTGTCGACCCCGACCCCCAGCTCATGGTGGTGAGCATGCCGGGGTGCGTATTCCAGGGACCGAGCTCCATGGACTCGGGATCGCTCAGGATCACCTTGAGGGCCGAGGGCTTGGGGGCCTACGGTCTGGCGCTGCTCCAACTTTCCGGTTCCCGGTCGTATGACGACCTCGTCGAGCATGTCGAAGCCCGGAGTGGGGTCTGGGATCCACCGGACTGGGTGACGCTCGAGGCCGACCTGCGGGTCGGCGCCGAGGGGCAGGATCCCAGCACCAGCGAGACTGTCGAGCTCGGTGACGGTGAGTACGCCGTGGTATGCATCGAATATCCGTACGACGATGGCGAGGCCGGGGCCACCCCCGCCGGGCGGCTCGTCGTTGGCTAGTGGTCGGCTCGGGCCCCGGTCATCGCATGTGGATGACGTTGGCGGTGATGAAGCGGGCGTGATCCGACACCAGGTAGCAGATCACGCCCGCCACGTCGTCCGGCCCCACGATGTGGATGAGCTCGGCACTCGTCTCCACATGACGACGAACCTCATCGGTCACCCATCCGGTGTCGGTCACCGGCGGATAGACGATGTTGGCCGTGATCCCACGTTCCGCCAGCTCGAACGCGGCCGACATGGTGTAGTTCTCCATCGCCGCCTTGGCCGCCCCATACGAGACCTCCTCCGGGAAGCCGAGCCGACCCCCCGAGGTGAGACCGACGACCCGGCCCCAGCTGAGCCCATGCTGTCGGTGTCTCGCCGCCAGCTCGGCGATCAGGAGAGCCGACCCCCGGGCGTCCACGCCCAGTTGAGCGTCGATCGTCTCCGGGGACACGGGGACGATCGCCCTCCCCACCCGGTCTTCCCGCTCGCCGCCGAACGTGTCGGGCACCCAGCCGGTGGCGTTGTTGATCAGGATGTCCACCGGCCCGAACCTTGCCTCCGCCTCGTCGAAGAGCAAGTGAGGCGTACCTTCATCCGTCAGATCGGCCTCCACGCCGTGGGCGCGGCCACCCGAATCAACTATCGAGTAGACCACCGGGTCCGCAGACGCGGCCCGTCCCTGGATGTATCCCGGTGGGAGCGACTCATCCGTCGTCACCCTCAGGAAGTTGACCAGCACCGCTGCCCCGGCAGCAGCGAGACGTCGTGACACCGCAGCACCGATCCCGTGATTCCCCCCCGTGACTATCGCAACATGACCGGACAGATCGATATCCAATCAATCGCCTCCGGCCACATCGGCGACCCGGGCCCTCCGCTCCGCCGACCGATTGGCATCCCCCTGGATCTCGATCAGCTGCAAACGCTCGGCTGCCGCGATCTCGGCTGCATTGGCCTCGGCATGGGCCAGGCGGGCGTCCACCCCCTCATCGACCAGCTTCTGGGCCTCCTCGAGAAGGGCTTCGACCATCTCCGCCTCCGGCACCACCCGAACCACCTGGCCCTTGATGAACAGATGCCCTCTCCCCCGGCCGGCGGCGATGCCGATATCCGCCTCGCGTGCCTCACCCGGGCCATTGACGACACAGCCCATGACCGCTACCTGGATCGGGAGGTTGGCCGCCTCCAGCGCCTCTTGCGCCCGGGTCGCGACGTCGATGACGTCGACCTCTGCCCGACCGCACGAAGGGCACGCGATCAGGTCGAGACCCTTGCGCTCCCGGAGCCCCAGGAACTCGAGCAGCTGACGACCGGCCTTGGCCTCCTCCACCGGGTCGGCGGTCAACGAGAACCTGATCGTGTCACCGATGCCCTCGTTGAGCAGGGTCCCGATCCCTGCCACCGATTTGATGAGACCTGCAGGGGGCGGGCCCGCCTCGGTGACACCGAGGTGCAGTGGATAGCCCACGGCGTCGGCGAGGAGCCGATAGGACTCGATCATCGATCGGATGTTCGAGTGCTTGACCGAGACCTTGATGTCCTCGAAGCCGACCTCCTCGAGATAGCGAATCTCGATGAGGGCCGACTCGACGAGTGCTCCGGGTACGGCCGCCCCGTGCTTCGCCAGCAGGTCCTTGTCCAGCGAGCCGGCATTGACTCCCACCCTGATCGGCAGGCCGCGATCCTTGGCCTCCGACGCCACCGCCTTGATCTGCTCTTCTTTGCGGATGTTGCCCGGGTTCAGACGAAGACCCTGAACGCCGGCCTCGATCGCGGCCAGGGCAAGCCGGTATTGGTAGTGGATGTCGGCGATGATCGGCACCGGGCTGCGGGGAACGATCTCGGCGAGGCCTTGAGCAGCCTCGACCTCGTTGCAAGTGATCCGGACGATGTCGGCCCCGGCGCCGGCCAGGGCATACACCTGGGCGAGGGTTCCGTCGACATCGGCAGTCTTGGTCGTCGTCATCGACTGCACCGAGATCGGCGCTCCACCACCGACCGCGACTGGGCCGACGTGTAGCTGGCGGGTCTGCCGTCTGGTGAAGCTCACTTCGTCAACGCTAGATCGAAACCGGCTATCCGAAACTGATCGGGTCGACGATGTCGAGGATGATCGCCACGAACCCCAGGAAGAAGAGCGTCGCCACCACCGCAGCTGCGATGGGCATGAGGCGCCGCATGTTGGCCTCCCTGCCAGTCACCTTCTCGTAGAGGGCCACCGCGAAATGCCCTCCATCCAGGGGGAAGAGGGGAAGGAGGTTGATCGTCGCCAGGATCACGTTGATGTAGGCGAGGATCCCGAAGAAACCGGCGGCGTTGTCCGCTTGGGTTCCGATGGACACGATGCCTATCGGGCTCACCGGCCGGATCTCGTCCGGGATGTCGGTGTCACCCCCGAGCACTCCGATGTACTGCAGCAGGCTGGAGGGCCGGAACATCTGATAGAGCGAATAAAAGGTGTCCTCGATGCCTCCCCAGACCGCACGACCGGCGAAGCCGATTCCCTCGATCGGGCCTACCGGGTTCTCCTCGACCTGCGGCCGCACTCCGAGGAACCCTGCGCCGGGAATCCGGGCGCTCTCCTCGAGACGGGCCTCGAGGGTGAGCTCGGCGCCGTCTCGCATCACAGTGATCGACACCTCGCCCGGGCCCTCGGCGAGGATCCGGGTCAGGTCCTCCCAACTCTCCACCGGCCGCCCGTCCACGGAGATGATCTCGTCGTCCGCCATGAGCCCGGCCGCGTCTGCCGGGGACTCGTCGACAACGCTCTCGATCACCGGGATCGGCTCATTGGTCCCGTTGGCGATGATCAGACCGAAGAACATCAGGAAGGCGATGAGGAAGTTCATCCCCACGCCGGCCAGGACGACGACAGACTTCTCCCAGAACTTCTTCTCTCGGTAGGTCCGCCCCATGTCCTCCGGGGCGATCTCCTCGAGTGGGTTCATCCCGATTATGCGGACGTATCCCCCCAAGGGAAGAGCCTTGACCCCGTACTCGGTCTCGCCTCTCTTGGTCGACCAGATCCGAGGCCCGAACCCGAAGAAGAACTCGGTGGCCTTCATTCCCACGGCCTTGGCCGCGACGAAGTGACCCGCTTCGTGGGCGGTGACGAAGAGTAGGATGGCTACGGCTGCTGCGATGCCCCCGAGCATGGGGACACGGTACCCGGGCGGGCCTGCTTATCAGCAGGCCCCGGCCACCAACTCCGTGGCTATGGAACGAGCCTCGGCATCGGCCTCGAGGACGTCCTCGACCGTGTCCACCTGGCGCCACTCGGTCTCGTCGATGGTCCTCTCCACGACCTCCGAGATGCCGAGGAACCCCAGTCTCCCCTGCAGGAAAGCCTCCACCGCGATCTCATCGGCCGCATTCATCGCCGCCGGGGCCGATCCGCCGGCTCGCCCGGCCCGATACGCGATGTCGATCGCCGGGAACGTCTCCCGGTCGGGCTCCTCGAACACCAGGGTCGCCCCGGTGAGGGTGAACGTTTCGGCCAGACTGCCGACCCGGGTCGGGGCGGTGAGTGCGTATTGGATCGGGATTCGCATGTCGGGATGGCCCAGATGCGACTTCCACGACCCGTCGATGAACGCCACCGCCCCATGGACGATCGACTGGGGATGGACCACCACCTCGATCCGGTCGTAGCCGAGCCCGAACAGGTAATGGGCTTCGATGATCTCCAATCCCTTGTTGAACATCGTTGCCGAGTCCACGGAGATGCGGCGACCCATCTCCCAGGTGGGATGACGGAGTGCCTCCTCCGGGGTCACTTCCTTCAGGGACTCCCTGTCCCGGCCGAGAAACGGCCCTCCCGATGCGGTGAGCACCAGCCGCGCCACGGTCTCCATCGACTCGCCGGCCAGGCATTGGTGCAGGGCGGAGTGCTCGCTGTCCACCGGAAGGAGCTCGCCACCATGACGGGCCAGGGCCGACCTCACCACCGGGCCCCCGGCCACGAGGCTCTCCTTGTTGGCCAGGGCCACCCGGTTGCCCGATTCGAGCGCGGCGAGGGTGGCGCGAAGGCCCGCGGCCCCCACGATGCCGTTGACGACGATGGCCCCCGGCGATGCGGCCGCGTGCATCACGCTCTCCGAGCCGAAGAGGACTTCCCGGCCCACGGTGGAGGCGAATCCTCGATGCTCGTCCCCGGACCCGCCGGCCACGACGATCTTGGCATCCGGGTAACGCCCGGCGATCTCCGCCAACTCGTCGCTGGGACGTCTCGCAGCCAGAGCGATCACCTGGAGGTCGAGGTTCTCGGCCACCTCGAGAGTCTGCCGCCCTATCGAGCCGGTCGCCCCGAGGACGACCAAGGGGCGAGTCACAGCAGGCCGAAGCCCCTGAAAAGGAGATAGACGGCGGGCACCACGAAGAGAAAGCCGTCGATGCGATCCAGCATGCCGCCATGGCCGGGTAGGACCGAGCCCATGTCCTTGACGTGAAGGGACCGTTTGACCATCGACTCGGCGAGATCGCCGATCGGCGCCAGCACGCCAACCAGGACCGCGGTCACCAGGGCCTTGGCGATGCCGATGCTCTCCCACGGGGGGAACACGGCAAGGACCGTGGCCACCATCGCGGCGAGCACCAGACCCCCGATGAAGCCCTCGATGGTCTTGCCTGGTGACACCGTCGGGGCGAGCGGTCTCCGCCCGAAACCGCGCCCGACGAAGTAGCCGCCGACGTCGTTGGCGGCGACGACTATGACCACGAAGAAGATATGGGCGACGGGCCGGGGGCCCTTGGCGATCAGGACGGCGAATGCCAGCATGCCGACCCAGGTCATCCCCATGATGGTGATCGCGGTGTTGGTCAGGGCGTCACGTCTTGGGGCCAAGGAGAAGAAGAGGATGGTGGCCACGATGGCCGCCGCCGCCCATCCGGCGATCGCCATGGCGCCGACGTTGTGGGCACCTACCCCCATGAGGGCCACGCCGACCAGGCCGAACAGGGCCAGAGGTCGCAGCCCTCCGACGCGGACCGTGGCATAGAGCTCACCCGTCGACACCACCATCAGCAGTATCACGAAGATGGTGAACCACCAGCCCCCAAGGAGAAGGCTCCCCAGGAAGACACCGAACACCACGATGGCAGAGCCCACCCGCATCGCCAGGTCGGAGCTGGCCGCCTGCTCGGCGGCCTCGTAGGACTCCTCCGACTCGGACTCGGTGCCCGAGACGTCACCAAAGCCGACCAGGCCGGTCTCCACTCCGGGTAGGTTCGCGGCAACGGCCTGCAGCTCCCATTCCTCGGTCGAGGCCCTCTCCACCTCCTCGGCCAGACCCCGGTACTCCTGGGTCGTGCCTTTCAGGTACTGCTCGGTGTACTCCTCCACCTCGGAGTCACCGGCAGCCATCGCCTCCCAGTCGGGAGAGCCGTCATCGACTTCCACCGGGTTCTCCTCGCCTTCGGTGAAGGGAAGCCGGTCCGTCGTCTCCTCGCCCTCGGGATGGTCTCGATCAGTCATTCAAACCTCGAGTAGCTCCTCTTCCTTGTTCCCCAGCAGCTCGTCGATTCGCTCGGTGTAGCGGTCGGTCAGCTTCTGCAGCTCCTCCTCGCCACGGCGGATGTCGTCGTCGGAGATCTCGCCATGCAGCTCCTCCATCTCGCTCTTGCTGTGGCGGCGAACATTGCGCACCGACACCCGGCCCTCCTCGGCCATGTTTCTCACCACCTTGATCAGGTCCTTCCTCCGCTCCTCGGTGAGTGGGGGGAAGGCGATTCGGATCACCGAGCCGTCGCTGTTCGGGTTCAGCCCGAGGTCGGCTTGCTGAATGGCTCTCTCGATGTCGCTGACCGTCGACTTGTCGAAGGGCTGTACCACGAGAAGACGCGGCTCCGGAACCGCGATCGAGGCCAATTGCTGAAGCGGGGTGGGTGAGCCGTAGTACTCGACCGATATCCGTTGCAGCAGCTGGGGGTTGGCCCGGCCGGACCTCACCGTGCCGAACTCGGAGGCGACATGTTCGATCGCCTGCTCCATCTTGTGCTCGGCTTGGGCCAGCAGGTCGGCGATCACGACACTCCTCCTAGTGGACCACAGTCCCGATCTGGTCACCGCGAACTGCTCTCACGATGTTCCCGGGGACTGTCATGTCGAAGACATGGATGGGCACCTTGTGCTCCTTGCACATCGTAACGGCGGTGGTGTCCATGACCTGGAGCTCCCGAGCGATGAACTCCATGTAGGTGAGCTCACTCATCCGGTTGGCGTGCTCGTTGGTTGCCGGGTCTGAGTCGTAGATGCCGTCGACCTTGGACGCCTTGAGCAATGCATCGGCGTTGATCTCGATGGCACGCAGGGCGGCGGTTGTGTCCGTCGTGAAGAACGGGTTGCCGGTGCCCGCGGCGAATATGACCACCCGCCCCTTCTCCAGGTGGCGAATGGCGCGGAGACGGATGTAGGGCTCGGCCAGCTCCTGCATGGTGATCGCACTCTGAACTCGTGTCGTCACCTCGGCGTTCTCCAGGAAGTCACGAAGAGCCAGCGCGTTGATCACGGTCGCCAGCATCCCCATGTAGTCGGCGTTGGCCGCGTCCATCCCCTTGGCCGCCTGGGAGACACCCCGGAAGATGTTCCCGCCTCCGACGACCACGGCCACCTCGACACCGTCCTTGGCGGCTTCCGCGATCTCCTCGGCCACACGCTGCACGGTCATCGGATCGATCCCATATCCGACCTCGGGATCGGCGAAGGCCTCGCCACTCAGCTTGAGGAGGACCCGTCGGTTCGCCTTGTCGATCAAATCTGCCTCCTAGGCGCCGACTGCGACACGGGCGACCCGCCTCACCGAGATGTTCTCGCCCATCTTCGACGCAAGTGCGCCGACCATATCGCCGACGGAGCCGTCGAAGCGATCCGGGTTGACGAATTTCTGGTCGTAGAGAACGTTCTCGGCGTACCAGGCCTCGACCTTGCCGGCCACGATGCGCTCCACGACCTCGTCTGGCTTGCCCTCGGCCCGGGCCTGGCGAGCCATGAGGTCCTTCTCCTTGGCGAGGACGTCGGGGTCTACCTCGGCTCGGGTCACCCACTCCGGGCTCGCCCAGCTGACATGCATCGCGATCTCGTCGGCGGTCTTGCGGAACTCCTCGCTCTTGGCGACGAAGTCTGTCTCGCAAGCCAGCTCGACCAGCACCCCGAGCACCGGGCGCTCGTTCTGGATGTGGAGATAGCTGCCGATCGTCCCCTCACTCGCCTCCCGGTCGGAGCGCTTCGCCACTTTGGCCTGACCTCGCTCGCGGAGGAGCTCAAACGCCTCGTCGAAGTCACCATGGGAGTCGGTGAGCGCCTGCTTGGCGTCCATCATCCCCACGCCGGCCTCCTGCCGGAGCTTCTGGATGTCCTTGGCCGTGAAGTCAGCCATCCGATCCCTCGGCAGCAGCGCCGGCAGGCACTTCCTCATCCCCGTCAGCCGTCGCCGGCTTCTTCTTGGAGGCGATCTCCTTGCCCTCGAGGATGGCGTTGGCGATCGCCGACGCGATCAGGTCCGATGCCCGGATGGCATCGTCGTTGCCCGGGATGACGAAGTCGATCGGGTCCGGGTCAGAGTTGGTGTCGACCAGTGCGATGATCGGGATCCCGAGCCGGTCGGCCTCCTTGACCGCAGTGGCTTCGGTGTTGACATCGACGACGAAGACCGCCTGCGGGAGCCGGGTCATCTCGGCCACCCCGCCCAGGTTGGCCTCCAGCTTCTCGAGCTCCCGTCGCAGCTTGAGACGCTCCTTCTTGGGACGGTTGTTCATCTCACCCGTCTCCTCGAGGCGACGGAGCTCCTTCATGTAGTAGATGCGCTTTTGGATGGTCGCGAAGTTGGTGAGCATTCCGCCCAGCCATCGGTAATTGACATAGGGCTGCCCCGATCGGGTGGCGGCTTCGGCCACCGGGGACTGCGCTTGCTTCTTGGTGCCGACGAAGAGCACCGATCCGCCGTTGATGGCGATGTTCTTCACGAAGTCGACTGCATCCGCGATCTGGGTGACCGTCTGCCGCAGGTCGACTATGTGGATGCCGTTGCGCTCCCCATAGATATACGGGCGCATCTTGGGGTCCCAGCGTCGGGTCTGATGCCCGAAGTGGACCCCGGCCTCCAAGAGCTGCTTCATCGTGACTTCCGTCACAACTACTCCTTTCTGGTTGTTCCTCCGCCCGTTGGGTAGGACCCCCGCATCCTGGGATGCAGCCCTCTTTCGATGTCGTGCGCCGCTAGACGCACTCCTCGACCAGCGAGGAGTTGACGGGCGTGTGTGATTGCGTCGGATTGTATGTTCGGCCTGGTGAATTGGGTAATCGGTGCCGGCGACCAGGGTTGACCTCCAGAGTCTGCGAGATGTGGCCCTCGCTGCCGGCGCCGATGTGGTCGGAGTCACCGGTGCAGAGCCCTTCACCGCCGCCCGTGCCAGCCTCGAGACGAGGAGAGATGCGGGTCTGGCAGGCCCCCTTCACTTCACCTACGACGACCCCGCCACCGCCTCCGATGTGAGGCGGACCTTTCCCTGGGCGGAGAGCATCGTCGTGGTTGGCTGCAACTACCTGGGACGAGCCCGGCCCCCCGCCGAGACCGGCGCCGTGATCGCCCGCTTCGCCACCTCCGACCATTACCAGCAGGTCCGCCGGGCCGCCGACGCAGTCGCCGCCCATCTCGAGGCATATGGGGGCCGCACCGGAACCCTGATCGACGACAACCGCATGCTCGATCGGGCCGCGGCAACCCGGGCCGGTCTCGGCTGGATCGGGAAGAGCACCATGGTCCTCGCCCTGGGACATGGGCCATGGCTTCTCTTCGGGTCGGTGACGACCGACCTGGTGCTGGAGCCGGGCCCGATCATGGAGCGGAGTTGCGGCACTTGTGTGGCTTGCATCCCGGCCTGCCCCACCGGGGCCATCACCCCAAACGGACTCGATGGGAGCCTTTGCCTCTCCACATGGCTCCAGACCGCGGGATCCATGCCCCACTGGGTCCGGCCCCTGGTCGAGCGTCGCATCTATGGGTGCGACGACTGTCTCACCTCATGCCCACCGGGCGGCCCGGCTTTGGCCAGGGTCAAGACGAGTCCGGTCGAGATCCCGTTCGCAGAGCTGCTCGCCCTCGGCGACGACGACCTCGTCGACAGCTTCAACTGGTGGTACATCCCCCATCGGGAGGCCCGATTCCTCCGTCGCAACCTCCTGGTCGCCGCGGGCAACTCCATGGAGGAGTCGGCGGTGCCTCAAATCGAGGCTCACTTCGACCACCGATCTTCCCTGGTCCGGGGTCATGCTTACTGGGCCTATGCTCGGTCCCTCGGCATCGGCGCATGGTCGGCGCTCCGGGACCGCTACGGCGTGGAGACCTCGCCGGACGCCAGAACGGAGCTGGAAACCGCCCTGTTCATGCTCCGCGAGCCCACCGGGGGCTGATCGGGAACGAACTGTCGGACGATGGCGTTTTGCCGCTCGATATGAGGTCGCGTCTGCTGATCTGCTTGATGGCATTGACGGCATGTGTCGCCGACACCTCACCCGGGACCACCGTCGAAGGGATATCGACCACATCCCCCGTCCCGACCACGCTGCCGGTCACGACCTCCTCGCTGCCTGCTCTGTTTCCCATGACCGGGCGCTATCTCGCCTATGGCCGGGATGGAGTCTTCATGATCGACGCCGACGGGACATCGATCGAATTGATGACAAGTCCGGCTGCCGTGGCGCTTGCGGTCGGCGACTCGCTCCTGCTGGTCCAGGAGCCCGACGAGGGCGACGTCTACCCACCACATCGAGGCTGGACCTTCGAGGTCCATCGGCCTTCGTCTGAGCCGGCTCTGGCTGCGGTGTCCAATCGCCAGCTCCGGCTGTTCGATGCCGGAGTCGTCGAAGGCCGTCCGGTGGCCCTGGCCACGCTGATCAATTGGGCGGGCCAGGACACCTATGAGGACCTCTTACTCGTGGACCTCGAGGCCAGCGCCTCGGATGATTCCGGCGATGTGTTCACCACAATCGCCCGGGTCGGTGGCTGGGAGAGTCTGGTGACGAATGCCCGGTTGTCGGGTGACCTGGTGGTTCTCTCCACCGCAACGACACTCGCGGCCTGGAGCCTCACCGGCGGCGAGTTGGTGTGGGCCCGCGATCTGTTCGGCGAACCGAGGCCCTTCGTCGTCACCGACTCCGAGGTGATGTTGATCACCAGTCGTTTCGAAGAGCCGGGTTTTCGGCCGTTTCTGGACTTGACGACATACTCCCTCGCCGACGGTGACATTCTCTCCGAGACCAGTCTCGAATTGGACGCCGAGTTTGATGGCGGGTTCTGTCTGAGACCCGACTGGGATGGGCTCCGACTGGTCTGCGATGAGACCTATGGCGGTCCGTTCGCGGTGGATCTGTCGTCTGGGCAGATCGAGCGACTGTCCGATCTGGCTCATGGGATGCCGAGTGTGATCGAGCCCTGAGCGCATGGCTTTGGGACGCTGCCGCGTCTTGTGGTGGGGTGGGTTTGGGGCTTTGTTCCGGAGAGTTGTGTTGGGCTGCTGTTGGCTCGCGGCCGGTTTTGGTGGGGGTCGGCGGCCCCTAGGTACTGGCTGGTGGTGGTCGGGCCGGTTCAGGTCGTGAGAATCTGATCCTGCCGGTGGGATGGTGGATGATCTGAAATCCCTTTTCGTGGACTACTACCTGGTGGTGATACCAACAGAGGACGACCAGGTCGGCCTGGTTGGTCTCTCCCCCCTGTGACCAGGGGATGGCATGGTGGATTTGGAGTCGGTAGCGGCTTTGACAGCCGTCGCCGGCACACCGGAACCCGTATTTTGCCAGTAGGGCTCTCTTGAGGGTGGGGGGTGCGGTCCGTTGCCGTCGCCCATAATCCAAGTACCGGCCGTCTTCTGTTCTGGCGACGACTTCGACGGTGGCATCACACAACACCGCTTGTAAGGCTCGTTGACCGACCCGGGAGCCTGCTTCCAGAACCACTCCGGCTTCGGCTTGGGTTTCGGCTGCATGTTTGGTGTCGACGATGACGGTGACCGTGGCTGGTGGGGGATCGTCTGAGATGAGGGTTTGCACCAGGGCGGTGGCTTTCCGCCATCCCAAACCGGGATTCTGTCCGTCGGGTGGGTCGGGGAGCTGGTCGGCGGCTTCGGTGAGGACCTTGTCGATGAGGGCTCCGGAGTGACCGTCGAAATCACCCCACATCCGCCAGCTGGTCTCATCCAAATTGGGTTGCATCACCAGATACCGGTCATTCGCCGACCGCACCTCGTCTCGGGCAGTCACCCGAATCCGGTGGGCGGCCTGACGGTGGACACCGGCCACATCCGCATATTCCATCAATCCGACGTCTTCGGGGATGCGAGATACGGCCTCGATCCGGTCGAAAGACACTTCACCGGCGGCGAGCCGGTCCTCCAGATCAGGACGATCAGCCAACCGACGCATCGTCCTCACCAGACCCTTGGCGGTATCAGGGGAAACATCCAGGCGACCCGTCACCCACTCCGATAGCGACCGGGCGCCATCAGCGGTGGCCACCTGAGCGGTGTCCAACACCGCCAGATCCACCATCTGTATCGCCCGAAGCCGGGCAATCATCTTCTCGGAGGCGATCAACCGTTGCTCCCGGTCATCGATCGACAGGTTCTCCACTCCCATACCCGAACATACGTTCGGTCAATCCGCTTGTCAAGTACCTTCTTCGAATATCTACTATCCTCGACGCGTCTCATTGCCCGAGCCCTTGCCACCGGAGCATCGGTCATAGTATGAAATCGGATGCGCTTGACTTACGTGAGTCTCGCCGTTGTGATCCTGGTAGTGGCCTGCTCGTCGGACCTCCCGACATACGAGGAGTTCGACGCCGCCGAAATCGGCACCACCCAGGAGCTGATGGAGTGGTTAGGTTGCTCCCCTGTCGTGACCGAGTTCCACGTGCAAGGGCCGAGCCCCACCGAGGAGGAAGTAGTCGCCGCCGCCAACGAGGAATCAGCCCGCAACGAGGTCCGGTATCACGCGGTTGAGGCGAGGCTCAACGGCGACGTCTGGGTGCTGATCGACAGGCAAGGGCGGGTCTTCGGCGGAGTCAGTGACTCGCATGGCCATCTCTCGTCGTGTTACGACTAGCCCTCGATCAACTCTCCAGCTCGCTCACCCGCGTCGCCACCAGGGAGGCGAGCAGGTCGTCGGGAATAGGATGATCGGGGGTGAAGCGGATCGTCCCCTTCGAGGTCGACCATTCGGCGAGGTCCTCCGCATGGGCGTCGATGACTGCCGGGCTCATCGGAAAGAACGACAGGTGCTCCTTGGCCGCCTTGTAGCCGACCAGCGGGCGCTTTCGGTATCTGAAGGCCGGCATCCCGTAGCTGATCGCCTCCTCGGCCTCGGGGACCAGCTCGGCGACCCTTCGTCGCAACGCTTCTAGAGCCTCACGCTGATCGGCCGGCAATCCCTCCAGATAGGAGTCGATCTCGTCGGATGCTGACACTGAGAGACGACGCTACAGCTCAGCCCCAGGCAGGATCGCCGAGACGATTTCGCAAAGACATCATCGTCTTGGCGTGGATCTGGCAGACCCGGGACTCGGTGACACCGAGCACATCGCCGATCTCGGCGAGGGTCATGCCCTCGTAGTAGTAGAGGGTCACCACCAGCCGTTCCCGGTTGGGGAGCCGGTTGATGGCGTCAGCCAGCGATCTCCGGGTCTCCTCTGCCTGAAACTCGCTCTCCGGGGAGAGCCCGCGGGGGTCGGCGATCATCTCCCCCATCGACGTCTGTGAGTCACTCGAGACGAACTCGTCGAGCGCGGCGATCCCGGAGCGCCCGATCTGGGCGAGGGCATCGCGGAAGTCCTCGATGTCCATCTCCAGGTCGTTGGCGAGCTCCTCCTCGGATGGAGCACGCTGCAGCTTGTGCTCGAGGTCGGCGATCGACTGCTCGATGCGACGAGCCCGCGACCGAACCGAGCGGGGAACCCAGTCGAGAGCACGCAACTCGTCGAGGATGGCGCCCTTGATGCGGTTGATCGCATAGGTCTCGAACTTGAACCCTCGCTCGAGGTCGAACTTGTCGATGGCATCGATCAAGCCGAACAACCCATAGCTGGCGAGGTCGTTCTGGTCGACGGAGCGGGGAAGCCCGGTGCCCACCCGGCCGGCCACGTACTTGACGAGGGGTGAGTAATGGAGGATCAACCGCTCCCGTGCATCCTCGTCCGCGGACGCCTTGAATCGCTCCCAAAGCCCATCAAGCTGAGACGTCTCAGGCTCGTGGGTGGCTTTGGTCATACATTCCTCTCAGATGCTTGCTGGTCACAGCAGTGTAGATCTGCGTTGTCGCCAGATCCGTGTGACCCAACAGGTCCTGGACCGTGCGCAGGTCAGCGCCACCTTCCAGGAGGTGGGTGGCGAAGCTGTGCCGGAGGGCGTGGGGGAAGGTGGCGAGATGTCGGGAGACCGACCGTCTGATGCCACGTGGCGTCATCTTGCTCCCCCTGGCCCCGACCCAGAGGGCGTTACCCGTGTCCGCAGAGGAGAGCACTGCTCGCGCCGCGGAGAGGTAGGTCTCGATGGCTCTCTGCGCGGGCCGGCCCACAGGCACCACCCTGGTCTTACCACCCTTGCCGACCACCTCGATGGTGTCGCCGCCGACGTCACGAACGGTCAGCGATGCCATCTCGGTTACCCGAAGCCCGGTGGCATAGAGGACCTCGAGGATCGCTCGATCGCGGATCCCGATTGGGCTCGACGTGTCGATGGTGTCGAGCGCCGCGGCCACTGCTCGCCTCGGCAGGGCGTGCGGAAGCGGTTGGGGTGGCCTCGGTGTGGAGACTCCGTCGAAGGGGTTGCGACCCACCTCGCCACGTAGGGTGGCGTCGTTGTAGAAAGCCCGCACCGAAGAGGCCTTGCGCGAGACGGACCTGCGGGCATAGCCCAGAGTGTCGAGGAAGGCCAGATAGCGGCGGGCCACTCCCCGGGGGACGTGCTCGACGGTCTCGACACCGGCCCGTCTGCAGAAGTCGAAGAACTGACAGAGGTCTCGTCGATAGGCCTCGATGGTGTGAGTCGACAGGCCACGCTGATCCTCGAGACGGGCGAGATAGCCCTCGATCGAGCCGGCGGCCCACGTGGGAGGCTGGGGAACGTCCACGCCTTGATGCTATTGGCCGGCCTGTACTTTCCGAGGACACCTGGTGGTCTAGCCGGGGACGATGTGGTCCCCGAGTCTCTTCACCTTGCCCTCGAGCTCCAATCTTCCCAGCTTGATCAACGTCTGGGTGACGGTGAGTGACCAGACGTCGGGCAGGTCGGCGATGCGAATCCCCTCGGCCGGGATGCCGTGACCCGGGTCGATCGCCGGTGCCGGCGGACCGATCACGAGACTCAGCTCCTCCAGGAGATCGGAAGGGCCCAGCACCGGGTGCGCGCCGTCGCGGATGAGGCGGTTGCATCCCTCGGAGGTGACGCGATCGACGTCGCCCGGCACCACGAAGACGGGTCTCCCCATCTCTGCGGCCAGCCGGGCAGTGATCAGGGCTCCACCCGTTGCAGCGGCCTCGACGACCACCACGGCACCGGACAACGCTGCGATCAGCCGGTTTCGCGCCGGAAACCGCCAGCGGTCCGGAGGTGTGCCTGGTGCGTACTCGGAGAGGATCGCGCCACCGGAGACGACGATCTCGTCGTAGATCGGCTTGTTCTCAGACGGGTAACAGACGTCCACACCGGAGCCGAGCACGGCGACCGCTGCACCCGAGAGTCGCAGACACCCACGATGAGCGGCTGCGTCGATCCCTCTGGCCAATCCGCTCACGGTGGTCCAGCCGGCCCTCGCCACCACTTGCCCGAACCCTTCGGCCAGGTCGACCCCGTATCGCGTGCAGCGTCGGGTTCCCACCACCGCGACCGCGGCTTTGGTCGGGAGCGTTCCCAGCACCCAGACAGCCGGTCGCTCCTCGAGATCCTGCAAGCCCGACGGATATGTGTCTGAGCCAGGCTTCACCAACACGGGGACCGAGCTCACCAGTCGGACCTCAATGCCATGGCCTCGGCCACGTGGTCCTCGGCCGCCCGTTCCGAGCCGTCCAGGGCGGCGATCGTGACCGCGACCCTCCTGACCCGATCGACGCCACGCGCCGTGAGCAGACCCGCATCGAGCGCGGTCATGAGGAGTGACCGGGCCTCCTTGTCCACATCTGGCGGGTCGTCATCGAGGGCTGCCACGGCGCGAACCACCCTCTCCCTGATCTCACTACTCGACTCGGGTGCTGGACCTCGTGCCGCATCGCTGCCCAACCTGTCCACCTTGACCATCAGGTCGAAACGGTCAAGGAGCGGCCCCGACATCCGCTGGCGGTACCGAGCCACCGAGGCCGGCCGGCAGACGCAGGGCTTGCGTCGGTCGTCGTGATATCCGCATGGGCACGGGTTGGTGGCGGCCACCAGGCGAAACGAGGAGGGGAAGGTGGCGGTGACGCCGCGGCGGGCCACGGTGACGTGACCATCCTCCAGCGGCTGACGCAATGTGTCGAGGTTGGCTCGGGGAAACTCCGCCATCTCATCCAGGAAGAGGACACCGTGATGGGCCAATGACACTTCACCGGGCACGGCTACTCCGCTCCCGCCACCGACCAGAGCGGCCCGGGACGCGGTGTGATGCGGGGCTCGAAACGGCCGTTCCCGGCTCAAGCCGTGCCGAAGACCGGCGGCGGCGTGGACCAGCGCCACGTCGACAGCCTGTTCATCGCTCAGCGGCGGAAGGATGCCCGGAAGACGTCGTGCCAGCATCGTCTTGCCCCCACCGGGCGGCCCGTGGAGCAGGAGATGATGACCACCGGCCGCCGCCACCTCGATGGCCCGTCGGGCCAGGTCCTGGCCGCGGACCTCACTGAGGTCGGTCCCGGCGTCTCCGATGGCAACACTCTCCGGAGCCACCGCCGCGTGGTGGCTCAAGCCGGTGCGGAGGAGCTCCACGGCCTCGGCCAGCGTCGAGACACCGTGAACCCGAGCGCCGGGGACGGCAGCGACCTCCGGGGCCGAGCCGCTGGCCACCAGACATGGCCTCCCGCTCCTCGCCGACAGGACGGCGGCGCCGATGGTGCTCGCCCCACCCCGGATCGTGCCGTCCAGTGCCAGCTCCCCGACCACGACGGCGTCCGCCGGACGCGGGATCGCGCGGCTGGCGGCGAGCACTCCGAGGGCGATCGGCAGATCGAAGTCGGTGCCCGACTTGGGCAGATGAGCAGGGGCCAGGTTCACCGTCACCGTACGATTGGGGAAGTGGATTCCGGATGACATCACCGCTGCCCGTACCCGGTCCTTGGCCTCGCGCACCGCGGTGTCGGGAAGCCCGCTCAGCTTGAACTGATCCGCCTGTCTCCCGACATGGACTTGCACTTCGACCGGCCTGACGTCTCCCCCGACCAGCGCCACTGAGGTGGTCGCGGCATACATGGCCTGGAACGTACGGACCTGCCGTGACGGGTTCTAGTGGTCTGTCGCCTGGCCACTCGAGGAGGAGTTGCTCGACCTGGTGGCTCTGGCTCAATGCCCACCGGCCTGCCAGGCGGCAATGAGCTCGGACCGGTCCGGTAGTTTCCATAGCGGAGCCGTGTAATCGGGTCGGGGAATTCGAGACATGTCCCTCATCCAGTCGATCGCGTTGAGCTCGCTGTCGATCGCGGTCTGAGTGAGCTCGGCAGCAATCAGCCGCCTCGGTGAGTGGCCATGCTCTGCGAGCGTCTCTAGCGCACGCTGGTGGCTCACGACCAACTCGTCGGGTGCAGCACCTCGGTCGGGACTGTCCAATACGTTGGGTGGCAAAGGGCTCTGGTTGCTGTTCCGGGTCACCATGCTCCGACCGTCCGGGAATAGGCTGGTCACTTCGAGAATGGCATCGGTGACGCTGGCGTAGCTCTTGTTGTCGGACGACAAGAGGACGCTGACTATGACGTGCACCCGGCCGATGGTGGCTCGATAGGCGCCAACCTGTTCGAAGCCCAATGACTTGAAATCCTCGACGAACTTCTCGGCGTTCTCCATCACCGCGCCGCTCTCAGCGGGCTCGACGTCGCTGGGGAGGGGGCCCACCCGTCCTCGGGACCACGCCGACCAGGCGAACACCGCGAACAGCCCCACAGCAACGAGCCGGCTTTGGAGAGAGACGGCGACCACAACACCGAGCAGGATCGTCAGTGGGAGTTGCCATCGGCTGGTCGGGGGCAGCCAGGTCAGGACGACGAACGTGATGCCCAGGCCAAGCGTCCAAGCCGCCACCATCCACTGGTCGTTGATCGCCAGGAGCACTGCGAGTACGACACCAGCTACTAGAAGCAGGATCCCGAAGGCACGCAAGACCCTGTAGGTGGGTCGGACAGCGGTCGGCAACGGGGGATGCTTGCTTCGCATCGAAGCGGAGTATCGACCATCGACGGTCGCCGCTGCAGTCATCGGCTGCTCCGACCGAGCCAACCGCCGCCGATATCCGGTTTTGTCGTGCCCCGGGGAAACGAGATCACCGACTCCAACGGCCAGGAAGATGTGTCCCGTCACATACGGTCAGTCCGGTCACGGGCACGGATGGCGCATAGGATCGGCTCGTGACGTCCCCCGGCATGGAGTCGGCGATCGATGAGGCACGGCACGGGCTCGAGGAGGGCGGGATCCCGATCGGATCGGTGCTGGTGGTGGAGGGGATCATCCTGGGCCGGGGTCACAATCGCCGCGTGCAGCGGGGATCGGCGATCCTCCACGGCGAGATGGACGCCCTGGAGAGCGCCGGGCGACTTCCGACGTCCCAATACCGCAAGTCGGTGATCTACACCACCCTGTCTCCGTGTGACATGTGCACGGGCGCCATCCTCCTGTACGGAATCCCCCGTGTGGTCATCGGTGAGAATCGGACCTTCATGGGTGCCGAGGATCACCTGAGGGCGAAGGGCGTGGTGGTCGAGGTCCTGGACGACCGGCGCTGCGTCGACATGATGACCGACTTCATCGCGGCCCATCCCGACCTCTGGCACGAGGACATCGGCGCGCCCTAGCGGCCGGTCCACTCCGGGTCGCGCTTATCCAGGAACGCAGTGACACCCTCCACTGCATCGTCAGTGGTAAGGGCGATGGATTGAGACTGGCCCTCCCAACCGATCGACTCGCCGAAGCTGGACTCGAAAGCGGCGTCGATGCCCTGTTTGCTGAACGCCTGCCCGATGGGGGCTCCCCTCAGGAACATCTCCGCCATCTCGGTGGCGCGAGTCTGGAGGCGGCTCGGGGGAACCACTTCGAGAGCGATACCCAACTCTTTCGCCTCCTCCGCGCCCACCATGCGGCCGGACAGGGCCAGCTCCTTGGCCCGCTGCAGACCCACCACCCTGGGCAAAAGCCACGTGCCGCCGAAGTCCACAGTCAGCCCGCGGCGGACGTATATCTCGGCAAATCGCGCTCGATCGGTGGCGATGACGACGTCACAGCCGAGAGCAATGTTCATCCCGGCTCCGACTGCGACCCCGTCGACCGCGGCGATCGTCGGCTTGCTGATTCGATGGAGAGCTGTCGCCGCCCTCTCCACCTCCTTCATGCGGCGGTGGGCATCCGTGACCGACATCGGGCCGTCCAGGCGGTCACTGCCCAGGTCGGCGCCGGCGCAGAAGTCGCCTCCGGCCCCGGTGATCACCAGAACACGCTCCGTCCCGCTCTGGAATTCGGTGAAGGCCTCCGTGAGCAGGGTCCAGCCATCGGCGGGAATCGCGTTCTTCCGCTCAGGACGGGCGATTGTCAGCCAGCGGACCCCGCCACGGGCGTCGATCTCGAGCCAGTTCACGGGTTGACGTTAGACATCGTCTCGCCCCGGTTACCGTCCCGGTGTGGGTTTCAACCCCTTTCGCGAACATCGGGCCAATGCGGTCGACGTCGTCATGGTCGTCATCGCCGTGATCGCCACGCTGGCGGTCATCGCATGGGCGATCTTCTCCGGGTAACCGTCAGCCCGGTACAGCCGTATCAGGCGCGGAAGGACTACATCTGCCCGGGATGTGACAACATCATCCCCGCAGGGACTTTTCATCTGGTGGTCATCCCCGATGACGAAGTCGACATGCGAAGACACTGGCATCACGGCTGCTGGCACAAGGAGCAGCGCCGCCGGTTCGGAGCTCAGGCGTCCCGTCGCTGAAGGCCCCACCAGGTCAGGGCCAGCCCCAGGGTCGTCCACCCGGCGATGATCGCCAGTTGGTGCCACAGAGACAGCCCGGTGCCGGGTATGAGCCCGCCGAACCCTCCGTCGAAGTCCACGTCGAACAGGGCGGTCGATCCGGCGGTGAGCGAGACGTTCTCCCAAGGGTCCCACAAGGCCAGGAAGCCTTCGGCGAAATAGATCGCCAACCCGGCGCCAATGGCCGGCCCCACCGAGCGGAACAGAGCCACCGCCCCGGTGCCCAACGCCGTCCAGGCGATCGCGATCAGGCCTGACTTCCAGAGCACGCCGACCAGCTCGTCGGCCTCCAGGAACCCCTCACCCGGGGCAAAGAACAGTGCGATCCCGACCCAGAGCAGGAACGCAACCACGAAAGCGAGCAACGTCGCCACGGAGTAGGTGAGGAACCGGCTGAGTAACTGCGGGACCTTGCGGGCGTCGCGGGTGAGTGCGGTGGCCCATACCGTCGTGCTCAGCTCACCACCAAGCAGAACCACGGCCAGGATCAGGGGAAACCAGAATTGGGTGGCCGCCTGCTGGGCTCCCACTGTGTAAACCGTCGGCTTCTCGAGCACCGGCAGGCCCTCCGCCACCTCGGGTGCGATCTCACCGAAGACGATGAGAAAGAAGGCGGCGAGCCCGACGAAGATCACGAGCACCAGAGTCATCACCGGGAAGATCTTCCTCCTGGTGATCTTGCGGTACTCGGCCCGGAGCAGACTCAACGGACCGCCAGACCGGTCAGGCCGAGGAACACCGACTCCAGGGTGCTCTTCTCGGGCCTCACCTCATCGGGATAGATCCCCGCCTCGGCCAGCGCCCTCACGATGGCGGCTCCTTCCATCGAGAAGACGAGGACCCCGAGCTCGTCTTGTTGAGTCTCGAAACCTGCAGCCTCCAGGGCGATCCGGGCGCCTGAAATGTCGTGGGCCCTCACCCTCGTTTTCCCACCTTCGAGCAGTGAGTCCAGCGTTCCTTGGGTGACCAGCCGTCCACGGTCGATGACGATCACGTAGTCGGCAAGAGCCTCGATGTCCGCCAGGTCATGAGTCGACACCACCACCGTCTTGCCCTCGGTGGCGAGATCCCGCAACCGGGCACGGAAGGCGTGTTGACCCGCCGGGTCGAGGCCGTCGAGTGGCTCGTCGAGGATGAGCAGGTCGGGGTCGCCCAGCAGGGCGGCGGCGAGAGCGAGACGTTGCCGCATTCCTTTGGAGTAGTCGCCTGCCTTGCGATCGGCATCCTCCGAGAGACCGACGAAGTCGAGCATCTCCTGGATCCGCTCGTGACCAAATCCGAGGGTGTCGGCGGCCACGGCGAGGTTGATCCGGCCGCTCAGCGTCGTGATCAGACCGGGCTCCTCGACTATCACACCGACCCGCTTGACGATCTGCGGGAGACCGGCGGGCACGCCGAGACCAAGGACCTCGATATCGCCGGCATCGGGTCGGGTCAGCCCGAGGATGGCCCGGAAGGTCGTGGTCTTGCCGGCCCCGTTGGGGCCGAGGAAGCCGGTGAGTTGGCCGACGGGGACTTCGAAGTCGAGGCCCTGGAGTGCCTGGGTCTTCCCATAGGTCCTGTGCAGGCCACCGACACGTATCGCGGCTGTGTTGGGAGGCATCGGCGCGACGTTAGGAGGCCCCGGACCAGCCCACCAAGTCAGCCCGGCAGCCAGTGGATCTCGGCCCCCCAGGAGCGCAGGCCAACACCTACGACATCGACCCGGGCTCCGCCGGCCGCACCAGCGAGACCCCGCACCCGTCTCCGTTTCCGGTCGGGCACCGCATCGATCGGATCGCTCTCGCCGGTCACGGTGCGCACTTCGATCACGACCCGGTGACGACCGTCGACTGCGATCAGGTCGAGCTCACCCCCGCCGATGGTCACGTTCCTGTCGAGGATGTGGAGACCCTGCTCGGCCAGCCAATGGGCGGCCAGACGCTCACCTGCCGCGCCTGTCGAAGCGCGACTCGTGGTCAGAGCTTGAGCTCCGTCTTCTCCAGCTTCTCCACGTTCACGTCCCGGAACGTGAGAACCTTGACTGTCTCGAGGAAACGGGCCGGTCGAAACATGTCCCAGACCCACGCGTCGGTCATGACGACCTCGAAGTATGTCGAGCCGTTGGCCTCTCTCACCTCGACGTCGACCTTGTTGGCCAGGTAGAACCTGCGCTCCGTCTCGACTACGAAGTCGAACATCGGCAGGACATCGTGGTACTCCTTGTAGAGCTTGAGCTCGACCTCGGTCTCGTAGCGCTCCAGGTCTTCGTCCATCTTCTCCTCGACTGTCGGCCCTCGGCGATCATATGACTTGTCGTGCCCTAACACTTACCTCGGGGCCGGGACGTTTTCCAGCGGAAGTGGCCGATGTCGGTCAGAGACCGCTGAGGTTCGACAGCGGCCAGATGATGACGAACGCCCGCCCCACCAGATCGTCATAGGGGATATTGCCGAATCGGCGGCTGTCGAAACTGAAGTTGCGGTTGTCACCCATCACGAATACCTCCCCTTCGCCGATGGTGAACGGCCCGGCGTCGGGCATGACCACCGTGTCGGGGAGGTATGGCTCGGACAGGACCATCCCGTCGATCTGAACTTCGTTGTCGAGGATGCTTATGGTGTCGCCGGGGAGCCCGACCACTCGCTTGATGAGATCGTCCCGGCCGCGGGTGCGGATGCCCACCGCCTCGAGGACCGATCGGATCACGGCCTCCGGGATCGACTCGTCGATCTCTTCCTCGGCCGGGTCTCGGAAGACCACGATGTCACCACGTTCCGGCTCCCCCAGCCGGAAGGCGAGCTTGTTCACCATCACCCGGTCGTCGACGTGGATCGTGTCCAGCATCGATTCGGATGGGATCCAGAAGGGTTGGACGAGGAATGTCTTGATCAGGACGGCGATGACCAGGGCGGTGACCAGGAGCCCCGGCAGCTCCGCCCAGAACGAGCGCTTCCTCCCCCGCTTCGGCTTCTCGTCGACCAACTCCACATCGGAGCCCGAAGTAGGCTCGCGCCCCTCGGCGAGGTGTCGTCCCCTGGGTTCGTGACTCAGTCGCGAAGCTCCTTGATGCGGGCGGACTTACCGACCCGATCGCGGAGGTAGTAAAGCTTCGAGCGGCGCACGTCGCCCTTTCGGACGACTTCGATCTTGGCGATGATCGGGGTGTTCACCGGGAACACACGCTCGACCCCGACACCGAAGCTCAACTTGCGAACGGTGAAGCTGGCCCGCGGGCCGGTGCCGTTCCGGGCGAGCACCACGCCTTCGAAGACCTGGATGCGCTCCCTGCCGCCTTCCACGACGCGGACGTGGACCTTGACCGTGTCGCCCGCCCGAAACTCGGGCAGGTCATCGCGCACATGCGCGTTTTCCAGTGCTTGAAGATCGTTCATGGAGAGCTCCTAGAAACGTTTCCGGGGTATGCAGACGGCTGCCCGGTGGCTCGATTCTATCAGCTATCGGCCTGCTTGCCATCCGACAGCAGATCGGGACGCCGCTCCCTGGTGCGTCGCAGGCGCTGGTCGGCGCGCCACTCTGCGATCTTCCCATGATCCCCGCTGAGCAGCACTTCTGGAACCGCCAGCCCCTCGAATTCGGCAGGTCTCGTGTACACCGGTTCCTCGAGCATCCCGTCCCGGAACGACTCGGCCCGAGTCGAGTCGGGGTTCCCCACGACCCCTGGGAGGAGCCGGGCTACCCCTTCGATGACGGCGGCTGCCGCAACCTCCCCCCCGGCCAGCACGTAGTCACCGAGACTCACCTCTTGATCGATGAATAGGTCGATGACCCTTTGATCGACGCCCTCGAAGCGCCCACAGACGAGAGTGATCCCGTCGAGGCCCGCCCACTCGTCGAGGCTGGCCTGCGTCATCGGCAGGCCCGAAGGGGTGAACAGCACACGCCGCGTCGCGGAGAACGGCTCCAGCGCCGCGGCCAGGGGCCCGACCATCATCACCATGCCGGGCCCCCCGCCGAAAGGGGCATCGTCGAGCTGGCGATGACGACCCACCCCGAACTCCCTCAGATCGACCAGATCGACCTCCAGCACGCCCCCATCGATGGCAGTGCCGACCAGAGACGTATGGAGGGGTCCCGAGAAGTACCCGGGGAACATGGTGATGACATTGATCCTCACCGCAGGCAGGCTAGACCCGGGTCGGTAGCCGCCCTCACCGACTGGCGGCCCGGGTGGCCAGGACGTAGACCCGCGCCGACTGATACTCCCCGGGATAGGGGCCGCGGGCCTCCGTTTCCACGATGAGGAACCCGGCACCCGCCAGATACCCTCCCATCTCATCGGCGGTGAAGAGGGTCACGGTCATGGGCACCGGGCGGCCGAACAGCTCCACCTCATGGCTCTCGCCCTCGCCGTGATGGACCGCCACCAGCAGCGGCCCACCCCCCACCAGACCCTCGGCGAGCCTGCCCAGGACCACCGGCACATCCGGTCGCGTGAGGTTGATGAGCGAGTAGAGGGCGATGACGCCTCCCAAGGTGTCCGGTGGCCATCGGCTCTCCATCATGTCACCGACCTCGAACACGAGCTCCGGGTGGAGGCGCCGGGCGATCTCGATCATGCTGGGTGAGAGATCAAGCCCGTGCGGCCGAAGCCCTAGCCCGCCGAGATGGTTGCTGATATGGCCCGGCCCACAGCCCAGGTCGAACACCGGAAGGTCGCGTCTGTCGACCATTACCGCGAATTCGGCGAGCAACGCACGGTCGAAGGGCTTGTGGTCGAGCTCGTGATAGAGATTGGCCGCATACTCGGAGGCGACCTCATCCCAACCGTGGGCGGCCTTGCGCAGCTCTTCTCGATCGGTCACGGACTGAGCGCGCTGCCTAGAGGAGTCGCTCCACGATCATCGCCATCCCCTGCCCTCCGCCGACGCACATGGTCTCCAGGCCCAGCGTGCCATCGTCTGTGCGCAGATCGTTGAGCAGGGTCCCCATGATTCGGGCCCCGGTCATGCCGAACGGGTGCCCGAGGGCGATGGCTCCGCCGTGTGGATTCAGTCTGTCCATGTCGATGCCGAGCTGATCGACGCAGGCGAGGACCTGGGCGGCGAAGGCCTCGTTCAACTCGATGACGTCGATGTCGTCGAGGGTCATCCCGGTCTGTGCCATGACCTTCCGGACCGCTTCGACCGGGCCCAATCCCATGAGCTCTGGTTCGAGACCGGCGACGGCCGATCCGACGATCCGCGCCATAGGCTCGAGACCGAGCGCTCTCGCCTTCTCCTCAGCCATGACGAGCACGGCAGCCGAGCCGTCGTTGAGTGGACAGGAGTTGCCGGCGGTGACGGTTCCTTGTGGCTCGAAGGCGGGGGGAAGTGTGGCCAGCTTCTCGAGCGTCGTGTTGGGACGGGGCCCGTCGTCATCACGGATAGTGCGACCATCGGGGACCTCGATCGGGGTGATCTCCCGGTCGAAGAACCCGTTCTTCTGCGACTCGACCGCCCGGTCCTGGGAGCGCACGGCGAACTCGTCTTGGCGCTCCCGGGTGATCCCGTGCCTCTTGGCGACGTTCTCGGCGGTATTCCCCATCGGGATGTAGACGTGATTTATGAAGTCGTCCCTCTCCTCATCGGTGAACCTTGGGTTGAGGTCCTCGGAGTTCAACCCCTTGCCATAGGTCCTCGAGACCGACTCGGAGCCGGCTGCGATGTAAGTGTCACCCTCGCCTCGCTCGATCGCGTGGAATGCCATCCGGATGGTCTGCAGCGAGGAGGCGCAGAACCGATTGACCGTGGTGGCGGGGACCGACGACGGCATGCCTCCGAGCAACGCGGCCGGTCGCGCCATGTTGTAGCCCGCCTCGTGATGGGTGAGCCCACATCCCACCATGACGTCTTCGACCGAGGTGCGATCGACTTCGGGCACCTTCTCCATGAGCGCGTTGATGGCGAACCCGGCGAGGTCGTCGGCTCGGACATCGATGAGGGATCCCTTGTACGCCCGCCCGATCGGCGACCGGGCAGTCGCCACGATCACTGCATTCGCCATGTCATCCCTCGCTTGGTGAATCACGGTAGCCCACTGTCATAGTGTCAACCCCATGCCAAGGCTCGCCCTCGCTCTGCTGTGCTGTATGACAGCGGCGTGCACCGGGTTGGTGGACGGCGGGGAAAGCACCACCTCGATCGAAGGCTCGACGACGTCCCAGCCGGAGCCCACGCTCCCGCCAGTGATCGATTGCCCAGGTATCGGGGACTTCGGGGAGGGAGGCGTTCTGGCCGAGATCGAGGCCACCGACTCCGACAGCAACACTCTGGGCAGGATCAGCTGGGAGCAGTCCGATCAGTGCGAGACCTTCCGTTTCGAGTTCGAGACCTCGGAGGGGGCACCGGCCACGACGGTCCCCGACATCGAGATCGCCCATCTCGAGTCGTTCCAGGTGATCCGAGTTCGGATGGACATCCAGGCGACGGTGGTCACCGACCAGCTCGTGGAGACCGGTCTGGTGGACCGGCTCTATGTGGTGCGCGCCCTCGACGGAGGCATGTTCGTCGACCTGCATCTGGCCGAGCCGGCAGCGGTGAGAGCGTTGGGGCAATCCTCTCCGGCGACACTGATCGTCGATCTCCGGCCAGGGTTCGTCCCGTTCGCGGGAGAGTCGGTGATCGGGGAGCGGGTAGTCGTCGTGTCGCCGGGAGGCGAAACCGCTGTGGGCCAGTTCACCCAGGTCGTCGGCTACTCGCGGACATTCGAGGCCAATGTCGTGATCATGGTGACCCAGGGCGGAGCGATCATCTCGGAGACCGACACCACGGCCGCCGACTACATCGACACCTGGGGGGAGTTCCGGTCCCAGTTGAGCCTCCCGCTCGGGGACGTATCGGTGTTCGTCGGTGAGTCGAGCCCCGAGGATGGCAGCCTCGAAGGGGTGACCCTGGTGCTCCTGGTCAGCTGAGACCCTCGATCTCCCTGATCTCGACCTCACTACCGTCGAGATCCACCACCGGCACCAATTCATCCACGAACGGGACCTCGAACCGCTCTCCGTTCCGCTTGATCACCAGCCGATCCTGGGCTGTGCCGTAGATGACGTCGACTACCACGCCTCCACCCGGGCGAACCGAGAGCCCGATCAAGTCACCGGGCCAGTACTCATTCTCGGCCAATGCCCTCCGGTCGGTGACGAGCACATCCTGGTTGCGGATGTCTTCGGCATCGCTGCGGTCCGCTATCTCGATGAACGACACCTCGTGGCCCTTGGCGCCGCGTCGCACCGACCCGACGGTCAACACCCGATCGGCGACGTAAACGGTGGAGCCGGTCTCGAAATGGACCAGGTCGCTCGGGTCTACGTAGAGGCCGAGGAATCCCTCGAGACCGTGTGGCCTCCCGAGGCGGGCCACCTTGACCCGGGCGGGCTCAGTCGAGGAATTCGACTCCAGCGCTGATCCCCTCTTCCTCACCGGCGGCACCTGCCGCGGCCCGAATCGCCTTGGCGACCCGGCCCCGACGCCCGATCACCCTCCCCATGTCCGGCTTGGCGGTGCGCACCTCGGCGATCACCTCGTCCGGGCCCTGCTCGACCATGGTCACCTGCACGGCTTCGGGGTCTTCCACGATGCTCTTGATCACGTATGTGACGACCCTTTCGACGATCTCACCCTTGGCCACGCTCACTCCTCCTCGGTGGTGTCGGGTGTGGTCGCCTTTCCCGTCGCGCGCTCGACTCCGACGACGTGGATGCCGCGGGCCCTGGTCTCCATCGTGGTCATCGCACCAGAGATGTTCAGCAGTTTCTCTACGGTCTCCGACGGTTTGGCCCCCCTGGCCAGCCATTCCGATGCCCGCTCATTGTCGATCTCGACTAGCGAGGGCTCCTGTCTCGGGTCGTATCGGCCGATCTGCTCGATGTACCGCCCGTCCCTCGGTGACCGGCCGTCCACAACGACGACGCGAAACACCGGCTGGCGCTTCTTGCCCATCCGCATCAATCTCATCCTGACAGCCATCTAACTCACCTCTTGGGCCGCCGGCCGCCGGTAAGGGCCTCGAGTGAGGGCATGCCCCGACTCCCGGTCAGCGTCTTCATCATTCTCTGTGCCTCGGCGAATTGCTTGAGGACCCGATTCACGTCCTGGGCCGTGGTGCCCGAGCCGGACGCGATCCGGCGTTTGCGGCTTCCGCCGATGATCTTGGGGGCCCGGCGCTCCTCAGGTGTCATCGACTGGATGACTGCCTCGACCCGTTTGAGGTCGCGATCGTCTACATCGACCTCACGTAGGAGCGATCCGGACCCGGGAAGCATAGCAAGGATGTCCTTCAGAGGCCCCATCGACTTCATCGCCTCGAACTGGGACAAGAAGTCGTCGAGCGTGAACTCGCCCCTCTCCAACCGACGGGCGGCCTTCTCGGCCTCCTCCTCGTCGAAGGCGGACTCGGCTCGCTCGATGAGGGTCAAGACGTCGCCCATCCCGAGGATGCGACTCGCCATTCGCTCCGGATGGAACACCTCGAGATCTTCCAGCCCTTCCCCGACGCCGACGAACTTGATCGGCGCACCCGTCACCTCACGCACCGAGATGGCGGCCCCACCGCGGGCATCGCCATCCAGCTTGGAGAGGATGACTCCGGTCAGCCCTATCTCCCTCTGGAATCCTCCGGCCACGTTGACCGCGTCTTGTCCGGTCATGGCGTCCACCACGAGCAGGATCTCGTCCGGGTTGGCCGCCTTTCTCATCGCCGCGAGCTCGCTCATCAACACCTGATCGATCTGGAGCCGTCCCGCAGTGTCGATGATCACCACGTCAGCTCCCGAGCGAGCGGCTTCCTTGACTGCGTCGCGAGAAAGTCTCGCGGGCCTGGCGCGACGATCGACGAGAACGGGGACTTCGATGCGACCGCCCAGGGCCTCGATCTGGTCGATGGCGGCCGGTCTTTGCAGGTCCGCGGCCACGAGCACGGGCTTCCGACCCTGACTCTTGAGCAGCCTCGCCAGCTTGCCGGCGGTGGTGGTCTTGCCAGAGCCCTGGAGACCGACCATGAAGATGACCTGCACCGCGGACTTCCGGGCCAGGGAGGCCGGGCCGGAACCGAGAGTGGTCACCAGCTCCTCGTGGACGATCTTGATCACTTGCTGACCGGGGGTGATCGACTTCGAAACCTCCTCCCCCACGGCTCTGTCCTTGACCCTGGCCAGGAGTGTCTTGACCACGCCCACGTTCACATCGGCTTCGAGCAAAGCGATGCGGACGTCGCGAAGCGCCTGGTCGATGTCCTTCCCAGTGAGTCTTCCCTTCGCCCTGAGGCCGGAGAACACCGCTTCGAATCGTTGGGTCAGCGTCTCGAACACGGGTCTAGGTTATGACCGGTGGCACTCCAACTGGACACCGTCTTCGTCTGGGTGACCGATCTCGACCGGTCGCTCGACTGGTACGGAGCACTCGGTCTGGAGCCCGGGCCCAGACACGGGCCGTGGCAGGACATGATCTTGGACGGGGGCACCCGGTTCGCCCTCCATCAAGGAGACCATCCTGGGGGGCCATCGACCTCGGTCCCCTCCTTTCGCGTCTCCGACCTCGACGAAGAGGTCTCCCGGCTGGCGAGAGTCGGCATCGAACCGACGGATCCCGCGGTGACTGACACCGGCGCGGCGAGATTCACCACGTTCACCGACCCCGATGGCAACCAGGTCCAACTGCTCGAGCGGCCGTCATGAGTGTTGAGATCCGCCGGGCCGTGCTGCTGCCGGGCATGCCCGAGGCGGTGGCGTATGGGCTGTGGCACATGGTGCAGTCAAGGGAATGGACCCTGGCCTACGTCGACGGCCTCTCGCAGGACGCCCTCGACCACCTGCCCGCGGGCCACCGCCACAGCGTTGCGACTCTCCTGTATCACATCGCCGTGTTCGAGGTCGACTGGATCTACATCGACGTCCTCGGCAATGAGTACGACATGGAGCGTCGGATCCCCGAGTGCCCCACGGCCGTGAAGGCCCACCTCACCCACCCACTCCTCCTCGAGGACGGGAGCTACACACCTGTGAGCGGGGAGAGCCTGCAGACCCACCTCGACAGACTGGCTGCCATCAGGACCGGGCTCATCGACGTCGTGAGTGAGATGTCGCTGGCCGAGTTCAGGGCAACCCGTCCGAGTGGGGATGGCGAGGTCACTCCGGAATGGGTGCTCATGCACCTCGCCAGGCACGAGTCGGAGCATCGGGGGCAGATCTGGGAGGCTCGTCTGGCCGCAGAAGCCACCCTCCCCACCCACCGGTAACGCTTAACCTGGCCGGGTGCTCCCCGACACGATCGAAGAACTGGGCTCGGCTCTCGACGAGCAGGATTACTTCGCCGGTGAGGACCTCACCGTGGCGATTCATCTCGCCCTCCAATTGGGCAGACCTCTCTTCCTCGAGGGTGAGGCCGGGGTAGGCAAGACCGAGGTGGCCAAGGTCCTGGCGTCGATCGCAGGCGAAGAGCTGATCAGGCTCCAGTGTTACGAGGGCCTCGACGTGTCTCACGCCCTGTACGAGTGGGACTACGCACACCAGATGATGGAGATCCGCCTGCTGGAGGCCAGGGGCGAGGGCTCCCGGGCCACATCCAGAGACATCATGAGCCGCGACTTCCTGATCGCTCGCCCGTTGCTCCGCGCGATCGAGGCGGCCCGGGGCGGGAGGAGGCCCGTGCTCCTGATCGACGAGCTCGACCGGGCCGACGAGGAGTTCGAGGCCTTCCTGCTCGAGCTGCTCTCGGACTTCCAGGTCTCGATACCCGAGATCGGCACGATCAAGGCGGAAGATCCCCCGGTGGTCATCCTCACCTCCAACCGGACGAGGGAGATCCACGATGCACTGAAGCGTCGGTGCATCTATCACTGGATCGACTACCCGACACCCGATGTCGAGGCGGCGATCGTGGCCAGGAAGGTCCCTGGCATCGAGGCGGAGTTGGTTCGATCCCTCGCCGCGGCGATGGCGAGGCTGCGTGACATGGACCTGTTCAAGCCCCCTGGCGTGGCCGAGACACTCGACTGGGCCGAGTCGCTCCGCCTCCTCCACAACGGTGCCCTGACCCCGGCGCTGGCCGACCGCACATTGGGGGTGGTGCTCAAGTACAAGGACGACATCGACGCCGTGCGTGATGCCGGTGTCGAGGCCCTGGTCGGAGCGCCATGAAATGGCGATCGAGTCTCACCAAATGAGACTCGGGCCCATTCGAGACCTGACCACATTCGCCGACGCTCTGCGTGGCAAGGGTCTGACCGTCACCCCTGACCAGGTGAGTGACATGGCCAGGGCCATCGGCATGGTGGACGCCGGTAGCCGGGATCAGGTGCACGCCGGACTCCGGGCCTTGGCCGTCACCGACCCCGAGCAGCGCCGACTGTTCGACGAGGTATTCGCTGACTTCTTCGAGGGCGGATTCCAGCCGATTCGCCTCGCAGTGCGGCGATCGAAGCCGACTAGTGCCTCCGCGGTCAAGCCTCTCATTGAGTCGCTGGGCGAAGCCAATTCCACCGAAACCGATTCAAGGACCGGGGCTTCGGCCGTCGAGGCCATCCAGACCCGAGACTTCGCCGACCTCGACGACGACGAGTTGGCCGAGGCGAAGCGCCTGGTGATGGCGATGCTCTGGCAGCCATCCGACGTGAGGACGAGGCGTTGGGCTGCCTCTTCCTCGGGCCCCAGCCCCGACATGCGACGGACTCTCCGAAGGGCGACCCGCCCCGAAGGTGACCTGATGCCCATCGTGCACAGACGGCGCCGCCTCCGACAGCGCCCACTGATCGTCATCGCCGACATCTCAGGGTCGATGGAGGCCTATGCGGAGCTTTTCCTCGTCTTTGCCCACGCCGCTCTGAGACGGCTCGAGAGCGTCGAGGTATTCACGTTCTCTACGCAGCTCACCCGCATAACGGATGACCTGAGTCGTAGGGATGTCGCCGGTGCCTTGGCCAGCGTCACCGAGTCGGTGACCGACTGGTCAGGGGGAACCAAGATCGGTGAGGCCCTCGGTGCGTGGAACAAGTCGTGGAGCCGGCGTCTCTCCCGAGGCGGCCCCATCGCCTTGATCCTCTCCGACGGTTGGGACTGCGGAGATCCCGGGCTCCTTGCCTCCGAGATGGCGAGGCTGGCGCGATCGGTCCATCGGGTGGTTTGGCTCAATCCGCTCGCAGCGCGGGCGGACTACCGCCCATCCACCAGGGGAATGCAGGCAGTTCTCCCTTATGTCGACCATCTGCTTCCCGCCGCCTCGGTCCAGGACTTGAGGGGCGTCGTCAGACTGCTGGACTCGATGGTCCGCTAGATCCTCCCTTCTCGCGCAAGGCGGGAAGACGGCACGACCCACTACCGTGATCACTCGATGAGAAGCCAGCTCGCGCTGCGTGACAAGTGGGCCGACGAGGGCAAGAAGGTCGCCGTGGCGACCGTGATCAAGGTGCACGGGAGCGCCCCTCGGCCCGAAGGATCGAAGTTCCTGGTGTCCTCCGAGGGTGACATGGAGGGCTCGGTGAGCGGCGGGTGTGTCGAGAACGACGTGTTTCTCCACGCCCAGGAGGTGATCGAGACCGGAGAGCCCAGGATGGTCACCTATGGCATCGCGGACGAGGATGCCTTCGAGGTCGGCATGTCGTGTGGGGGCACCATCGACGTGTTCATCGAGCGCTGGTGACGACTGCGCTCCAAGCCATCCGGGAGATCCTCGACGTCGAGGGATTCGGCTCGGTCGTCACCTTCGTAGACGGGCCTGAGATCGGGTCCAAGGCCGTCTTGGACGCAAGAGGTGGTGTCGTCGCCGGAAACCTGCCGGCCGAGGTGGCCGTCGACATCGTCGAGGACGCCATGGCCCTGATGAGCCGCGAGCAGCACCGTGCGTTGGGCTATGCAGACCACTCCGTCTTCATCGAGACGCTCGCCCCACCGCCCGATCTGCTCATATTCGGCGCCGTCCACATCGGGCAGGCCCTGTGCTCGTTCGCATCCCAGATGGGATATCGGGTGACGGTGGTCGACTCCCGGCCGGCGTTCGCGACCGACGACCGTTTCCCCCAGGCCGACAAGGTGATCCTGGGCTGGCCCGACGACATACTCGACCAGCTCGGCTTCGATCGGCGCACTTGGGTCGTCGTGCTCTCCCACGAACCACGGCATGAGACACCGGCCCTGGCGGCCGCCCTGAAGTCGGACACCCGGTACATCGGGGCGATGGGGAGCCGGCGGACCCATCGTCTTCGAGTCGAGCGACTCGGCGAGCTCGGTTTCGTCGAGGCCGCCATC
>Ga0299907_10000036_pt1 | contig 42894 bp, 41 predicted proteins | sample RVTome_16_FD_198680 | JGI IMG/M metagenome (GOLD analysis project Ga0299907, IMG submission 198680) | Soil microbial communities from uranium-contaminated site in the Upper Colorado River Basin, Wyoming, United States - RVT152D67 (version 2) ...
CCGACGGCGATGATGGCCACCAGCGGCGCCAGGTTGGAGTCGGACAGCAGGCCGGCGTCGCCCAGCCGGATGGCATAGAGGAAGAAGGCCGCTCCGGCCACCGCCACCACCCCGGCGGCCAGGCCGTCCAGCCCGTCGATGAGATTCACGGCGTTGGCCATGATCGCCACCCAGATGACGGTCATGAGCGGGGACAGGTCGGGCGAGAGGACCACGAAGCCGGCGAAAGGGATTCGGAAGAACAGCAGCGTGACCCCGAGGATGGACAGCAGGCTGCCGGAGAACACCTGGCCGGCCAGCTTGGCCGGGGGCGATACCTCGCGCAGGTCGTCGAGGGCCCCCACCGCGAACATGGCCGTCGCCCCCACCAGCAGGCCCAGCGGTTCGGAGGTGCCCCGGAACACGTCCCGGAAGGCGGGGAGCAGCGAGGCCACGCCCATGGCGGCCAGGAAGCCGCCGTACATGGCCGCGCCACCCAGGGTCGGGGTGGGCCGCTCGTGGACGCGGCGGGGATCGGGTGACACCACCGCCCCCAGCCGCAGGGCGGCGCGCCGGACCAGAGGCGTCAGCGCCCAGGTGACGAGGCCGGCCACGGCCAGGATGATGATGTACTCCGCCATACCAGCGGACAAGGATCGCACGTCGGAGCGCGTCTTCGCCGTCTTTAGCCACCGAGCGTGCGTCGGGAACCACCGGGGGCTCCCGACCGACCACCCGGCACGCCGCGGCGACGACCGACAAGACCGAGGGTGAGGTCGCATCGACGGAGGGCGAGGACGCGGCTGCGGTCCAGGCGGGCCGGGTAGAGAACGGCAATGACACGTTGGCCATCGTGGCCCTCGTCCCCGGCGCCCTCGGCCTGCTCATGCTCTGCTGCCTGGTAGGCGGTCTGCTCGTGGGGGCCATCGCCCGGGGGGCCGCACGAAACCCCAACCGCCGGCAGTCGCTTCCCGCCGCCATCCTCCGGCCCGCCGCCGACGCTGAACCGACAGACGGGACACCCGGCCTTCCGCCCTAGTCGTCCCCCGTACCGTGCGGGTTCCCGCCGGACACCTGCTCCAGGCGGGCGAGCTCCTCGTCCACGATGGCCGGGTCGAGCTTGGTGAACAGCGGCTTGGCCGGGCCCACCGGCGTGCCCGGCTCGAGGGTGACCGGTCCCCAGCGTCCGTCGGGTGCCGGGGTGCGCAGCACCCGCTGTCCGTCCGTGCCGGCCATGGTCACCTCCGGCTCGGGGCCGGGGCCTCCGGGCAGGCCCAGCTGCTCCCGCACCCGCTCGGAGGACTCGGGCAGGAACGGCGTGAACAGCAGCGACAGGTCGGCCACCGCGGCGAGGGCCACGTGCAGCACGGTGGCCGCCCGCTCCTTGTCCGTCTTGAGGAGGGCCCAGGGTTCCTGCTGGCTCACGTAGGCGTTGACCACCCCGGCCAGGGCCATGGTCTCGCCCAGGGCGGCCTTGAAGCGGGCCGCGCCGATGAGGTCGCCCACGGCGGCGAAGGCGCCGGTGGTGGCGGCCCGCACCGCCTCGTCCTCGGGGGTGAAGGGCCCGGGGGAGGGCACCGAGCCGAAGTGCTTGTGGACCAGCGAGACCGAGCGGTTGACCAGGTTGCCCCAGGTGGCCACCAGCTCGTCGTTGTTGCGGCGCACGAACTCCGACCAGGTGAAGTTGGTGTCCTGGGCCTCGGGCCCGGCGGCGGTGAGGTAATAGCGCAGGGCGTCGGCCGAGTAGCGGTCGAGGAAGTCCCGCACGTAGATGACGACACCACGGGACGAGGAGAACTTCTCCCCCTCCATGGTGAGGAACTCCGACGAGACGATCTCGTGGGGCAGCTCCAGCGGCCGGCCCGTCTCGCCCCAGGGGCCGTAGCCCAGAAGCTGGGACGGCCAGATGATGGAGTGGAAGACGATGTTGTCCTTGCCCATGAAGTAGTAGTGGCGAGCCTCGGGATCGAGCCACCACCGCTGCCAGGCGTCGGGATCGCCGGTGAGGCGGGCCCATTCGATGCTGGCCGACAGGTAGCCGATGACGGCGTCGAACCACACGTAGATCCGCTTGGTCGACTCCTCCCCGTAGCCCGGCAGCGGGATGGGGACGCCCCAGTCGATGTCTCGGGTGATGGCCCGGGGCTTGATGTCGGCCAGGAAGTTGAGCGAGAAGCGGCGCACGTTGGGTCGCCAGTGGGTCTTCGCCTCCAGCCATTCGGACAGGGCGGCGGAGAAGGCGGGCAGGTCGAGGAAGAAGTGCTCCGTCTCCCGGAATTGGGGGGGGCGGCCGTCGATGGTGGAGCGGGGCTCGATCAGGTCGATGGGGTCGAGTTGCGAGCCGCAGTTGTCGCACTGGTCGCCCCGGGCCCTGTCGTAGCTGCAGTGGGGGCAGGTGCCCTGGATGTAGCGGTCGGGCAGGGCCTGGTCGCTGTCCGCCGCGAAGGCCCCCAGCTGGGTGCGCTCGATGATGTAGCCCCGCTCGTGGAGGTGCAGGAAGATGTCCTGGGTCACGGCGTAGTGGTTGGCCGTGGTGGTCCGGGTGAACAGGTCGTAGGACAGGCCGAGACGACGCAGGTCCTCGACGATGATCTCGTTGTTGCGCTCGGCCAGCGCCTGCGGGGTGACCCCCTCCTTCTCCGCCTCCACCGTGATGGGCGTGCCGTGCTCGTCGGTGCCGCTCACCATGAGCACGTCGTTGCCGGCCAGGCGGTGGTAGCGGGCGAAGATGTCGGAGGGCACCCCGAAGCCGGCCACGTGACCGATGTGGCGCGGCCCGTTGGCGTAGGGCCAGGCGACGGCGACGAAGATCTTGCGGCTCAAGCCAGGCCGGGGTAGGGCGTGTACTTGGAGCAGAGACCGCCGGCGGCCTCCCGGACCTCGGCGATGACCGACTCGTCGTCGATCTTGCTCAGCACCCGGGCGATGAGCGCGGCGATCTCGGTCATCTCCTCCTCGCCCATGCCCGCGGTGGTGACGGCGGCGGTGCCGATGCGCAGGCCACTGGTGACGAAGGGCGACTCCGGATCGTCGGGGATGGTGTTCTTGTTCAGGGTGATCCCGGCGCGGTCGAGCGTCTCCTGGGCCACCTTGCCGGTGACCCCGAAGGGCCGCAGGTCGACCAGCATCAGGTGGTTGTCGGTCCCGCCGGAGACGATCCGGAAGCCCTCGTCGGCCAGCGCGCCGGCCAGGGCCCGGGAATTGCGCACGATGGCCGCCGCGTACTCGGCGAAGGCGGGTTGGGCCGCCTCGTGGAAGCACACCGCCTTGGCCGCGATGACGTGCATGAGGGGGCCGCCCTGCATGCCGGGGAAGACCGCTTTGTCGATGGCCTTGGCGTAGCGGCCCTTACACAGGATGGCGCCGCCCCGGGGGCCCCGCATGGTCTTGTGGGTGGTGAAGGTGACCACGTCGGCCCCGGGCAGCGGCGAAGGATGGGCCTTCCCGGCGATCAGCCCGGCGATGTGGGCGGCGTCGACGATGAGCAGCGCCCCCACGTCGTCGGCGATCGACCGGAAGGCGTCGAAGTCGATCAGCCGGGGATAGGCGGTGGCGCCGGCGATGATGGCCTTGGGCCGCTCGGCCGCGGCCAGGCGGGCGATGGCCTCGTAGTCGAGGGTCTCCGTCTCCGGATCCACGCCATAGGCCGCGAACTGGTACAGGCGCCCGGAGAAGTTCACCGGGGAGCCATGGGTCAGGTGGCCGCCCTGGTCGAGGCGCATGCCCATGACCTTGTCGCCCGGCTCCAGGAGGGCCAGGTAGACGCCCATGTTGGCGTTGGCTCCGGAGTGGGGCTGGACGTTGGCATGGTCCGCCCCGAAGAGCTCGCACACCCGGCGCCGGGCCAGGTCCTCCGACTCGTCGACCACCGCATTCCCGCCGTAGTAGCGCTTCCCGGGGTAGCCCTCGGAGTACTTGTTGGTGAGCACGCTGCCCTGGGCGGCCAGCACGGCCGGGGAGGTGAAGTTCTCCGAGGCGATGAGCTGGATGGTGGTGTTCTGCCGGGTGACCTCCCGGCGCAGGACGTCGGCCAGCGCCGGATCCACAGCCTCCACGGCGGCAAAGGGATCGCTCATGCACGCGGAGCCTACCGGGCGGGGGTGGCCCTCATCTCGGGCCGAAGACGCTCATGACGGCTTGGTGGCGGGGGGCGGGATGCGCCATTTGAGGCGTTCCGAGCCGTCGTAGACGACGAAGGCCGGCTCCGCCGCCTCGGCGATGGTGAAGGTCACCCACCCGGACAGGCACCCGCCGGCCGGAACCTCGCCGGTTCGCAGCTCGGGGCGCTTGATGCCGAGGGTGGGGTCGGCCACCGTCTTGTCGGCCATCTCCAGGAGGAAGTAGCCCGGCGAGAAGGTGAGGCCTCTCTCATTGCGGCCCGAGCATCCCTTGACCTCGGCCGCGTAGTACTCCCGGCCCCGCGGCGGGTTGAACAGGCGCCCGGCGCTGCCGAAGCGATCGGTGGAGAGCACGGCCACGCTCCCGGCGCCGGCGGGGACGATGTCGCCCACCACCGGGTCGGCGGGTTGGACGGGAGCGGGGGCGGCCGGGACCGGCTTCTCCACCCCCGGGGCGGCCACCTCGGAGGGCGGGCCGCCCCCGCAGGCCATCCCCAGCACTCCGAGCGCCGCTACGGCCATCCCCGCCATGCGGAAGACCGAGGGAACCTTCATGATCCGATAGTGACGTCTCTGAGCAGCAAAGTGGCGGATGCTCACTCAGGGTCCGGGCTGTCCCCGAGGAAACAGGTTCGTGAACGGTGATTGTCGAACCTTGTCCTGCGCGAGACAGGGGCCAGTTCGCCACCGCCCCCCAACGCGTCTCCCCGAAAAGCCACTCCCCCCCAGGAGACACCAGCGATGATGAACCCGATGAGAGCTCTGCTCGTCGGATCGTCGGGCGGTCATTTAGCCCAACTCCACCAACTCAAGCCGTGGTGGGAACTCCATGACCGCATGTGGGTCACGTTCCTCAAGCCGGACGCGCTCTCGCTCCTGGCGGGCGAGAAGACCGCGTGGGCCTTCCAACCCACGACCAGGAACATCCCCAACATGCTGCGGAACCTCAGGCTGTCCTGGAAGGTGCTGCGCAGCTACCGGCCCGACGTGGTCGTCTCCACCGGCGCCGGCGTCGCCTTCCCCTTCTTCCTCATGGCCAAGGCCCTGCGGATGAAGACCGTCTACCTCGAGGTCTACGACCGCATCGACTCCCGCACCCTGACCGGGCGGCTCTGCTACCCGTTCTCCGATCTGTTCCTGGTCCAGTGGGACGAGCAGCAGCCGCTCTACCCCAAGAGCCAGGTCGTGGGGAGGCTGTTCTAGATGCGAGCGCCGAAGGCACACCGGTCCGAAGAGGGCCGGAAAGACTGGACCGGGAGGGGCTGAGGTGCGAGTACGTGATCTCGTGTTCGTGACGGTGGGGACCGACCACCACCCCTTCGACCGCCTCGTGGCCTGGGCCGACGCCTGGATGGCGGCCGGCCGCAACGAAGGCGCGCCCTGCCTCGTGCAGAGCGGCACCTCCACACCGCCCGTGCATATGGAATGGCGTGACTACGTCCGCTACGACGAGATGGTGGAAGCCATGGGCCGGTCCGTGGCCATCGTCTGCCACGGCGGCCCGGCCACGATCATGGACGCCCGCCGCCTCGGCCGGGTGCCCATCGTGGTGCCCCGCCAGAGCGGTCTCGGCGAGCACGTCGACGACCACCAGTGCCGCTTCGCGGCCCGCATGGCCGAGATCGGCGAGGTCCACCTGGCCCGCACCGAGGACGAGCTCCACGACCTCCTCGACGCCGCCCTGGTCAACCCCGAAGCCTTCGAGCCCGCCCTGTCGGGCGACGAGATCGCCGCCGCCGTCCGCCGCTTCGAGCAGCTGGTCGACGGCCTGGTTCGCCCGCGATGAATACGCCCGGGGTTCGGGGTGTCCCCGAAGGCAACACCGAGCCGGTCAAGCTCCTCTATATCGGGGGCTTCGGGCGCAGCGGCTCCACCCTGGTGGAGCGGATCCTGGGTCAGATCCCGGGGTTCTGCTCGGCCGGCGAGGTCGTCTTCATCTGGCAGCGGGGCCTGGTCGAGAACCAGCTCTGCGGCTGCGGCGCCGCCTTCTCCGACTGCGAATTCTGGACCCGGGTGGGCAAGACCGCCTTCGGCGGTTGGGACCAGGTCGACGGGGCCGAGATGGTGGCCCTCCAGCACCAGGTCGACCGCAACCGCTACATCCCGGCCATGGTCGTCCCCCGCCTGCGGCCCGGCGCCGCGGCCGCCCTGGACCGCTACACCGACGCCCTCTCCCGCCTGTACCGGGGGATCCGGGAGGTGTCCGGCGAGCGGGTGGTGATCGACGCCTCCAAGCACGCCTCCACCGCCTACCTGCTGCGCCGGGTTCCCGGCCTCGACCTGCGGGTCGTGCACCTCGTGCGCGACGCCCGGGGCGTGGCCTATTCATGGACCAAGGAAGTCAAGAAGCCGGAGGTCCCGGAAGAAATGGGCGCAGCCGGGTACATGCCCGTCTACCGCCCCTCCAGCTCCGGCCTGCAGTGGCTGGCCTACAACCTGCTCTTCGACGCCTTCGGCGTCCTCGACGACTCCATGGTCCTGCGCTACGAGGAGTCGCTGGCCGATCCGAAGGGCACCGTGGAGCGCATCCTGGCCCACGCCGGCGAGCACCGGACGGACGAGGACCTCTCGTTCCTGAAGGACGGTTGGGTGGAGCTGGGCGTGGACCACACCGTGGCCGGCAACCCCATGCGCTTCCACCAGGGCCGCCTCGACCTCCGTCTCGACGAGGCCTGGCGCCAGAAGCTCCCCGAGCGCGACCGCAAGGTCGTCTCCGCCCTCACGTTCCCGCTTCAAGCCCGCTACGGCTACCCGATATGGCCGACGAAGTCGGCCGGTGGTACGGGCCAGAGCGCCCTACCACACCGCGATGAGCCGCAAGGCGAAGAGCCATCAACAAGGAAGGCATCCAAGTGAGCACCACCCTGCCCAAGGTCAGCGTCGTCATCGCCACCCGGGAACGCCCCGTGCTGCTGCGCCGGGCGGTGCAGCGGGTCATGGAGCAGACCTACGCCGGGCCCATCGAGCTGGTCATCGTCTTCGACCAGTCCGAGCCCCAGCCCATCGACGTGGAGATCCCCGACGGGCGCGAGCTGCGCGTCATCACCAACCACCGCTCCCCCGGCCTGGCCGGCGCCCGCAACTCCGGCGTCCTGGCCACCACCGGCGAGCTGGTCGCCTTCTGCGACGACGACGACGAATGGCTGCCCGAGAAGCTCACCCGCCAGGTCACCGCCCTGGCCGGCGCCCCCAAAGCCGGTGAGCAACGTGCAGAGCTGGCCACCAGCGGCATCTTCGTCTGCTACGAGGACCGGCAGACCCCCCGGGTCTACCCCTCCGACCGCATCACCCTCTCCGACCTGCTGCGCTCCCGGGTCATGGAGGCCCACCCCTCCACCGTGATCGTCACCCGTTCCGCCTTCGACCGGATCGGGTTCGTGGACGAGCACATCCCCGGCAGCTACGCCGAGGACTACGAGTGGCTCCTGCGGGCCGCCCGGGTGACGGGGATCCTGGCCGTGCGGGAGCCGCTGGTGAACGTCCACTGGCACCAGTCCTCGTGGTTCTCGGACCGCTGGAAGATGATCGTCGACGCCCTCACCTACCTGCTCGAGAAGGTCCCCGAGTTCGAGGGCGACAAGGTCGGGCTGGCCCGCATCTACGGCCAGATCGCCCTGGCCCACGCCGCTTCCGGCGAGCGCCGGCTGGCCCGCACCTGGGCCCGGCGGACGATCGCCCTGCAGTGGAAGGAGCGCCGGGCCTACGTGGCGCTGCTCATCTCGGCCCGGCTGGTCAAGGTCGAAACCGTCCAGCGCCTGGCCCACGCGGCCGGCAAGGGTCTCTAGTGTCACAGAAGTTATGTAAGTCTTGCTTTGACACAGAAGTATCTAGAAGACTGGAGTCTTGACCATGGCTGCGACCGGGACCATCCCCCAGCCCGGCCTCACCGCTGTGCGCCCCACGGCGTCCCGTGGGGCGCGGCTTCCCCACGCCTGGCCCATCTACGCCCTGTTCCTGGGCTTTCCCGTGTGGTGGATCCTCGGGCTCGGCTCGTTCATCTGGCCGATCATGGCCGTACCCATGGGCTTCTCGCTCCTGGCCCGGGAGCGGATCCGGCTCCCCCGGGGGTTCGGCCTCTACCTCCTGTTCGTGTTGTGGATGCTGGCCTCCGCCCTTCAGATCAACGGCCCCGACCGGATGATCGGCTTCGCCTTCCGGGCCCTCCTCTACACCTCGGCGGGCATCACCTGCCTCTACGTCTACAACGCCCCCAAGCGACTGCTGCCCACCCACACGCTGGTGCGGGTCATGGCCATCTTCTGGGTCATCGTGGTGGCCGGCGGGCTGCTCGGCATCATGGCCCCCACCCTCGAGTTCGCCACCGTGATGGAGAGGCTCATCCCCCGTCGGCTCCTGGCCAACGACTTCGTGGCCACGCTGGTCCACCCGACCACGGCCCAGATCCAGACCTTCCTGGGCTACGAGGTCCCCCGGCCCCGGGCCCCCTTCGTCTACACCAATGACTGGGGCGGCAACTACGCCCTGCTGGTCCCCTTCCTGGTGGCCGCCTGGTCGCAGATCCGCAGCCTCGCCCGTCGGAACCTGGTGCGCCTGCTGGCCGTCGTATCCCTGCTGCCGGTGGTGTTCTCCCTCAACCGGATGCTGTGGCTGTGCCTGGTGGTCACCGCCATCTATGCCTCCCTCCGCTTCGCCATGCGGGGCCGGAAGGGCGGCGTCCAGGGCGTCCTCGCCTTCGCCGCCGTCTTCATCATGGTGCTGTCCTTCGGCCCCACCCGGCAGCTGATCGACGACCGGATCGCCACCCCCCACTCCAACCAGGGTCGCTCCATCCTCTACAAGGAAGCCGCCGACTCGGTGCAGAAGTCGCCCCTGCTGGGCTACGGCGGCCCCCGCCCCTCCCAGTCCAACCCCAACCTCCCGTCGGTGGGGACCCAGGGCCAGTTCTGGCTGGTGCTGTTCTCCCACGGCATCCCCGGCGCCCTGCTGTTCGTGTCCTTCTTCGCCTACGCCTGCTTCCGGACCCGCAAGGTCAAATCCCCCATGGCCCTGTGGTGCCACGTGGTGGTGGTGCTGGCCCTCGTCCAGATGCCCTTCTACGGGCTTCTGCCCAGCCAGCTCAACATCATCATGATCGCCATCGCCATCGCCTCCCGGGAGGAGCTCGACCCCGAACCCGAGGTGACCTTCGTGGAGCGCGCCACGCCCCGGCGCGACGACGTGGTGGTGGCGGCCGCGCCCGTCACCAACGGCCGGGCCCGGCCGTTGAACCCGTCGAACGGGACCGGTTCCTCCCACGACGACGGCTCCCACGGGAGCCCGGTGTGAGCCAGTTGGTCACCGCCGAGGCCGAACCCGGGGTCCCCGACGACACCGAGGGCGCGGGCAGGCTGCCCGCCGCCCTGCCCACGGCCGGGCTGGAATGGGCCTGCCGCCTGTTGTGGGGCGGCCGCGACGACGTCGTCGTGACCCGCCGTCGGCGCCGCATCCCGGCCGGCTTCCGCCCCACCGAGGCGTACCTGGTGCTGCCCAAGGCCACCAACGCCCGCCTCCTCGTGCCGCTGGGCGCCCCCAGGGCGGCGGCCACGGCCCTGGCCCGCAACCACGACGCCACCTCCCGCAAATCCCGGCTGGTGAAGGCGGCGCTGTCCATCGGGGTGCGCCTGCGGGTGGCCCAACGCCTCCTGCCCGCCCGGGTCGAGATCGGGCTGACCCATGGGCTGACACCCGCGGCCCGGAGTGCCGCCCTGCTCTCCGAGCACCTGCGCGACCTCTTCGGTCGGCGCGACCTGGAGATGGCGGTCATCCTCGGACCGCCCCGGCTCAATCGCAAGCCCGTCCTCCAGGTGCTCTCGTCCCAGGGCGAGGTGCTGGGCTACGTGAAGGCGGCCTGGAACGACCTCACCCGAGCCCTGGTGCGCAACGAGGCCGCCGTCCTGGGCCGCCTGGGCGGCGAAGCCCGCAACACCTTCGTCGCGCCCCGCCTCCTGCACCACGGGCCCTTCGGCGACCTCGAGCTGATCGTCGCCTCGCCCCTGCCCAACGCCCTGCGCCCCGAGCAGGCCCAGGTGTTCGATCCCCCGCTGCCGGTCATCACCGAGATCGCCCGCCTCGGCGACGTGCATGCCGCCCCGCTGGCCGCCAGTGACTACTGGCGGGGCGTCGAAGGGCGCCTGGCCGCCCGGGAGGGTCAGATCACCGGCGACCCGCTGCGAGCCGTGGTGGCCCACGTGGCCGCCCGCCACGGCGACACCGAGCTCCGCTTCGGCACCTGGCACGGTGACTTCACCCCCTGGAACATGGCCCGACTCGAAGACGGCATCTTCGTGTGGGACTGGGAGCGCTGCGGGCCCGCCCCCGTCGGGCTCGATCTGCTGCATTTCCTCTTTCAGAGCACATGCCGGTTCGAGGGCAGGAACCCGGAGCGATCCGTCGAAATCTGTCGGGAGCGCACCCCGGGGCTGCTTCCCCTTCTCGACGTCCCCATGGGCTCTGAAGACGCGCTGTGGTCCGTGTACCGAATGGAGCTGCTGTTCCGCTACGAGGAGGCCGGCCTCGCCGGCGCCATCGTGAAGAAGAGCCGCATCCACCAGGGAATCCTCGAGATGTTCGAGTCTGAGATGGAGGCTTAGCTGATGCCGTCGACCCCCCACCTGCGCCGAGCACGGCGCCCGCGCCGGGCGCTCACCCTCGCCCTGGCCGTGGGCCTGACGCTGGCCGGTCAGGCCGAGGCCCAGGTCGGCTTCGAAGCCGGCGTCAGCAAGTTCCACACCCCGACCTGGGGCACCAACAAGATCGACCCCACGCCCTACTCCGGCCTGATCTGGGACATCGCCGTCAAGGGGGACACCGCCTACCTCGGCGGCGAGTTCACGTCCCTGGCCCCCAGCCTGGAGCTGGCCGGCGCCATCGACGGCGCCAGCGGCCTGCCCCAGCCCGGCTTCCCCAAGCTGGAGACCGGCGAGGTGAAGGTGGCCGTCCCCGACGGGGCCGGCGGCTGGTACATCGGCGGCAACTTCAAGATCACGCTCGGCCCCACCGACACCCGCGTGGCCCTGGCCCGCATCCGCGCCGACGGCACCGTCGACCCCCAGTGGAAGCCCCAGTTCGCCGCCCAGCAGCAGTCGCCGAGCACCGTCTGGGCCCTGGCCGTCTCCGCCAACTACGTCTACATCGGCGGCGACTTCACCAAGTTCCAGGCCCCGCCGACAGGCGGCAGCGCAGCCGTCCGCAACCACCTGGCCCGGGTGAGCGCCAGCACCGGAACCGTCGACCCCGGCTGGGACCCCGCTCCCGACGGCACGGTCGTGCGCAGCATCGCCGTCTCCCCCGACGGGACCATGGCCTACGTGGCCGGCGACTTCCAGAACATCAAGGGCGTGCCCCGCAACGGCCTGGCCGCTCTGCGGACGGTGGGGGCCGCGGTCGAGGCCTGGGCCCCGGCGCTCGCCAATGTCACTTCCCTGGCCGTCGCGGCCGACAACTCCCGGATCTACCTGGGCGGCGACTCCCTGGCCGCCACCGACCCGGCCGGCAACGTCCTGTGGAACCACGCCGGCAAGGTGAAGAGCCTGGCCGTGGGCCGCAGCGGCGCCACCGTGTACGCCGGGGGCGAGTTCTCCAACCTGGGGGGCCAGTCCCGCGGCCGCCTGGCCGCCGTCGACGGCGCCAGCGGCACCATCGACCCGGCCTGGACCCCCGCGGCCAACGACGCGGTGGCCGCGCTCACCGTCTCTGAGGACGGCTCCAAGGTCTACGTGGGCGGCAACTTCACCGACGTCCGGGGGCACACCCGCAACCGCCTCGCCGCCATCGACGCCGCCACCGGCACGGTGGAGGCGTGGGACCCCAACGCCAAGGACGGCGCCATCGTCGCTCTGTCGGTGTCCGGCTCGCAGGTCTACGCCGGCGGCACCTTCAAGGGCCTCGGGGCCGTACCCCGCCCCATGCTGGGCGCCATCAACCTCACCAACGGCGAGGCCACGACCTGGGCGCCGGTGCTGAAGCAACTCGACAGCTCCGGACAGCCCACCGGCGAGCCGCCCATCGTGCAGGCGCTGGCCCTGTCGGCTGACGGCTCCAAGGTCTACGTGGGGGGCAACTTCTCCCACGTCACCGGACCGGGCGGCACCGACCTGCGCCGCGAGAACCTGGTGGCCCTCGACGCCTCGACGGGGCTGGCCGATCCCGACTTCGAGCCCGGCGCCCTCCAGGGCACCGTCCGGTCCCTGGCCGTCAACGGCAACACGCTCTACGCCGGTGGGGACTTCAAGGAGGTGCGGATCTCGGGCAGCGAGCACGGCACCCGCCCCGACAACCCGTGCCCCGCGGCCCACCTCAACCAGGACTGCTTCCCCCAGGGCACCGGCGGCAAGTCGTCCCGCTGGGCCCGCGGTGGCCTCATCGCCGCCTTCGACGGCACTACCGGCGTGCTCGACCTGAACTACAACAAGACGCCCGAGAGCACCGGCTGCGGACTCATCGGCCAGGGCGGCGCCGACTGCGGCGCCGGCAACGGGGCCGTCAAGGCCATCGTGATCGACCCGGGCCGCGGCTTCCTCTACGCCGGCGGGACGTTCTCCGACCTCGGCGGCCAGCTGGGCATGTACTCCGCCAACCTCAGCAACGGCTCCTTCACCTCCTGGCAGCCCGACATCGACTTCCCGGCCTTCGACCTCGACCTGTTCAAGGGCGACAACTTCCAGACCCTCTTCGTCGCCGCCGGCGGCGCCGGCGGCCACACCATGGCCTACCGCCCCCACACGGCCTCGGAGGGCCCCCTCTGGGACCGCCGCTTCGACGGCGACGCCACCGCCGTGGACTCCTCGGCCACCACCGTGTACTCCGGCGGTCACTACGACTTCATCGACGGCGGCGCCTACCGGCGCAAGCACGTTGCCGCCTTGAGCGTCGACGGGGCCGTGGCCGTGAACTGGGACCCCGAGATCGACACCAACACCGGCGTCTTCACCGTGGAGGTCGTCCCCGGCCGGACCGTCCTCTTCGGAGGCGAGTTCTCCCGGGTGAACCGCCGGTCCCAGCCCGGATACGCCCAGTTCGACCCGCTGCCCGGCCGCCAGCCGTAGGCCGGCTGCCCGAGTTTCGCCGCCACCCCTTCCTACCGACCGCGCCGAGGAAAGAATCTGATGATGACCGACAAGGAACTGGCCGACCGCGCAGCCGCCACCGTGCGGGACGCCAGCCCCGTGACCTGGAAAACCCGGGCCAAGCGGGCCGCCCGCCTCTACACGGTGCCCACCGCCGCGCTGCGGCCGGCCCCGGAGTTCCTCATCATCGGGGCCCAGCGCTGCGGGACGACCTCCCTGTACAAGTACCTGGCCCAGCACCCCCAGTTCCGCTCGGCCACCCTGCGCACCAAGGGCGTGCACTTCTTCGACACCCGCTTCGACCGGGGCCTGCCCTGGTACCGGGCCCACTTCCCCACCTCCATGTACCGGGCCTGGTTCCGGGCCCGGACGGGCGCCGACCTCGTCACCGGCGAGGCCAGCCCCTACTACCTGTTCCACCCCCACGTGCCCTACCGCATCGCCCGGCACCTGCCCGAGGTGAAGCTCATCGTCATGCTGCGCGACCCCATCGAGCGCACCTACTCGCAGTGGCAGCACGAGCTGTCCCGCGGCTTCGAGCACCTCGACAAGTTCGAGGCCGCCCTTGACGCCGAGCCCGAGCGCCTGGCCGGTGAGGTGGAGCAGATGGAAGCCGACCCCGAGTACAAGAGCCACAACCACCAGCACCACTCCTACATGGCCCGCAGCCTCTACGCCGACCAGCTCGACGTGTACCGCTCCCTGTTCCCCGCCGGCCAGATCCTGGCCGTCAAGTCGGAGGACTTCTTCTCCGACCCGGCCGAGGAGTACGCCCGGGTGCTCGACTTCCTGGGCCTGAGCTCGTTCGCCCTGTCGGACTACAAGAAGCACAACGGCTACAAGCGCACGGCCATGCACCCCGACACCCGAGCCCGCCTCGAGGAGCACTTCGCCGACTCCAACCGCCGCCTGGTGGAGATGCTCGGCCCCCGCTTCTCCTGGGACTGACGGGCCAGTCCATGGCGCCCACGGCCACGACCGACACCGAAGCAGAGCAGCCACCGGCCCTCGAGGCCGGGGAGGAGTCGCGCGCCGACCTCGGCACCATCGCCCGGGGCGGCGCCATGAACATGGTGGGAGCGGTGGTCAGCGGCGCTCTCACCTTCGCCCTGACCATCATCCTGGCCAACAACCTGGGGGTGGCGGGTTACGGCGCCTTCGTGTCGGCCATGGGCATCTTCACCATCCTGTCGCGGACGGCCGAGCTGGGCGCCGACACCGGCCTGACCCGCATGGTGGCCCGCTACCGGGCCCTGGGCCACACCGCCGACCTGCGCCCGACCATCCTGATCGCCCTGCTCCCCGTCCTGGCGGTGAGCACCGCCTTCGGCGCCGCCATGTGGCTGTGGGCCCCCCAGCTGGCCGAGGTCTTCGGGAAGGGCGCCGGCAGCGGCCTCATCGACGACTACGCCCGGGTGCTGGCGCTGTTCCTGCCCGCCTCCGCCGCCATCATGGTGCTCCTGGCCGGCACCCGGGGCTTCGGCACCATGGTGCCCACCAACCTGATCGACAAGCTGGCCCGCTCCGCCCTCCAGCCCATCGCCGCCCTGGCCGTCTTCGCCGCCGGGCTCGGCACCACGGCGGTGGCCCTGGCCTTCGCCGGCCCCATCGCCCTCGGCTTCCTGGCCGCCGGCGGCTGGTTGTGGGTGTTGCTGCGCCGGTCGGAGCGGCGGGTCCGGATCGACCCGGCCGAGATCCGGCCCACCCGGGACCTGGCCAGCCGCTTCTGGCGTTTCACCGCCCCCCGGGGCTTCGCCGGCATCTTCCAGGTGGTGATCCTGTGGATCAACACGCTGCTACTGGGCGGCCTCGGTTCCACCCGGGAGGCAGGAATCTTCAACGCCGCCACCCGCTACGTGACCGCCGGGCTGATGGCCGGGGTGGCCGTCCAGCAGGTGATGGGGCCCAAGCTCTCCGAGTTGCTCGCCAAGCGCTCCATGGCCCGGGCCGGGGCCGTCTATCAGACCGCCACCACCTGGCTGGTCACCCTCACCTGGCCGCTGTACCTCACCTTCGCCATCTTCTCCCCCACCCTGTTGCGGGTGTTCGATTCAGGCTTCTCAGCCGGTGAGACGAGCCTCATCGTGCTCGGCCTCACCATGCTGGTGGCCACCGGGGTGGGCACCGTCGACGTGGTGCTGCTCATGGGCGGGCGCAGCTCGTGGAACCTGATCGACACCGCCGTCGCCCTGGTGGTGGGCGTCGTCCTCAATGTGCTGCTCATCCCGTCCCTGGGCGTGACCGGCGCCGCCATCGCCTGGGCGGCCAGCATCCTCACCCGCAACCTGGCCTCCCTGGCCCAGGTGTGGATCTTCATGCGCCTGCACCCCTTCGGGCCCGGCTTCAAGCGGGCCGCCGTCCCGGCCCTCGTCCTCTATGGCGGGCTGGGGTTGGTCATGCGCGTTGTGTTCGGCACCTCGATCCCTGTGTTCGTGGCCTACCAGGCCCTGGCCGGCGTGCTGTATCTGCTGGTCCTGGTCCGGTACCGGAACGAGCTCGAGCTGCCCGTGTTGTGGTCGGAGCTGCGGCGGCGCCGGGGGGACCGCCGCGCCCGACCCGCCCCCGCCGTTGATTAGCCGCGGCGGGGTTCTTCGCTGGAGGGGGATTGTGCACCTGAGGGGTGCACGATCCCCAGAGCATCCTCCCCGAACCGGGCCCGGACACCTTCGACGGCCCGCGTCACCCCCTCGCTGACGGCCGCTTCTTCCAGCGTCAGCTGGTGCGCAGGGGCCGCCACCAGGTTGTGCACCGACACCCCGAGGAGACGCACCCCGAGGTGGAGCTCGGCCCGGGCCAGCAGATCGACGGCCTGCCGGGCGATGTCGGCCGCGGCCGAGGTCGGCTCGGGAACGGTGGTGGACCGGGTGACGGTCCGGAAGTCGGGATAGCGCACCTTGATGGTGACCGTCCGGCCCGCCATCCCGTGCTCGGCGAGGCGGTCCCCCACCCGCTCGGCCAGACGTCGCGCCTCGGCCCGCAGGAGCTCGGGGTCGTAGACGTCCTTGGGAAAGGTTTCCTCCTGCCCGATGGACTTGGTCTCCCGGTCGGGCTCCACCGGCCGGTCGTCGCGGTTCCAGGCCAGCTCGTGGAGCTGATGGCCCTGGGCCCGGCCCAGGGCATCGACCAGGCTCTCCCGCGGCAGGGCGGCCAGGTCGCCGATGGTGGCCACCCCGAAGCGGGCCAGGCGCTGCTCGGTGGCCGGGCCGACACCCCACAGCCGCCGCAGGGGCAGGGGGTGGAGAAACTCGAGCTCGGCGCCGGCCTCGATCACCCGCATTCCGTCCGGTTTGGCCGCCTCGCCCGCCAGCTTGGCCACCAGCTTGGTGCTGGCCACCCCCACGGAAGCGGTCAGGCCGGTCTCGGCCCGGACCCGGGACCGGATGGCGGCGCCGATCCGGGGGGCGGTACCGAACAGCCGCCCGGCTCCGGTCACGTCGAGGAAGGCCTCGTCGAGGGCGAGGGGCTCGACCAGGGGCGTGAAGGAACGGAAGATGGCCTGCACCTCGGCGCTCTTGGCCCGGTAGGCGTCGAAACGGGGCGGGAGGATCACCGCGTCGGGGCACAGGCGCCGGGCCCGGGCCATGGGCATGGCCGAATGGATGCCGTAGCGGCGGGCCTCGTAGGAGGCGGCCGCCACGACGCCCCGGGGGCCGGTCCCGCCGACCAGGACGGGGCGGCCGGCGAGGGTGGGGTTGTCCAGGACCTCGACGGAGGCGTAGAAGGCGTCGAGGTCGACGTGGAGGATGGCTCTCATTCCAGCCCCGGTCGGGATCGGGAGGGGGAATCCCCTCCTCCTCCAAAGATAACTACCAGTCGTCGGAGGGGACCCCCTCCCGCTCCCTCCCTGGCGTCGGGGTGACTTCGGGACCCCCTCCCGCTCCCTCCCTGGCGTCGGAGTGACTTCGGGACCCCTCCCGCTCCCTCCCTCCCTCCCTCCCTCCCTGCGTTCTATTGGCGGGGGCGGCGGAGGGGCTTCAGGCGGTCTCTGAGGCCCCAGTAGGTGACGAGGAGGAGGGCTTCGGCGACGATGCGGCTCGACATCTTGGAGTGGCCGAGGGTGCGGTCCCGGAATTCGATGGGGATCTCGGCCACCGACCCGCCGTTGCGCTCCACCAGGTAGGCCATCTCCACCTGGAATCCGTAGCCGTCGGCCCGGACCGAGCTCAGGTCGATGGCCTCGAGAGCCCGGCGGTGGTAGCAGCGGAAACCCGAGGTCGAGTCCCGGGGGCTCATGCGCAGCATCTTCCGGGCGTAGAGGTTCCCGATGCGGGAGATCGCCCGCCGGTGCCAGGGCCAGTCCGGGATGCTCCCGCCGGGCATGTAGCGGGTGCCGATGGCCAGATCGGCGCCGCCGGCCACCGCCGCCATCAGGTCGGGCAGGGTGGCGGGGTCGTGGGACAGGTCGGCGTCCATCTCCACCAGGGCCTCGTACCCCTGTCCGAGGCCGGCGCGGAACCCGTCGCGGTAGGCGCTGCCGAGCCCGCTCTTGGCCGGCCGGCGCATCACCTCGATGCCGCCCAGCTCGTCGGCCACGGCCTCGGCCAGGTCGGCCGTCCCGTCCGGGCTGGAATCGTCGACCACCAGCACGTCGACCTCGCCGGCCGCCGCCCGGATCCGCCGCAGCACCTCGGCGATGTTGGCGGCCTCGTCGTAGGTGGGCAGCACCACCAGCACCTTCACGAACCCACACTACTTCCGGGGTGGGCGGAGGCCCGCCGGTACGATCCGGTCCTCGTGGACGAGACTCCCGCCGGGCAACGCCCTCCCGTCAGCTTCGCCGCACTTGTCGCTGCCTTCCTGGCCGTAGTGGTGGGTGGCCTGTCCGGGGCGCTGATCGGCTTCGGGCTGGTGGACATCGACTGTCAGGGCAACTGCGGCACCCCCAGAGGCATCGGCGCGGTCGTCGGAGGGTTGTTCGGTGCGGTCGGTGTCGCCGTCGTCGCCGTCCTCGTCCTGAGGGCCTTCGCCGAATGGCGCGCCGGCGGCGTCCGGCGCTCCTGACTCCTAACCGGAGAAGGAGAGCCTTCGGAAGCCCTCGGCGTAGCGGGTGCCGATCTCCCGGCCGGCCTCCTCGGCCCGCTGGCGCAGGAACTCCCGGAACCACTCCCCCGTCTCGGTGAGCTGACTGGCGTGGCAGAACAGGGCGTCGATCTTGGTGTCGATGACCTCGGTGATGTCCACCCAGCAGTTGGGCTCCAGGGTCCCCGACAGGTAGACGGCGGAGACCTGGTGAACGCTGAGCCGCCCGTCGACCAGCTGCTCGGGGAAGTAGTGGGGATTGCCCGCCGCCGGCGCCACGGCGTCGAGGGTGGCCCACCCCGTGACCCGATGGTCGGCGTGGTTGTAGTAGCGGTCCCCGAAGAAGATGGCGGTGGGATCGGGACAGATCACCACCTCGGGCCGCAGCCGGCGCACCAGCTCGACCAGCCGGGCCCGCAGCGGCCGGCCGTCCTCCAGCTCGCCGTCGTTGTAATCGAGGTGGAAATGGTCGGCCAGGCCCAGCAGGCGGGCGGCGGCGGCCGTCTCCTCCACGCGGATCCGGGCCAGCTCGTCGGGGTCCTGGGCCGGATCCGATGAGCCCTTGTCCCCTCGCGTGCAGAGCACCACCCACACCGTCGCCCCCGCCCGTGCCCACCGGGCCAGGGTGCCACCGGAGGAGATCTCGGGGTCGTCGGGGTGGCCGTAGACGGCGAGGACGCTCGAAGGGCTCTCCGTCACCTGCATGGTCAGGACCTGCGAAGCAGGGACTGGCGGTTGGGGCTGGGGCCCCCGGCCGCATCGCGATGAGCCGCCAGGCGAAGAGCCATGATCACAGAGGCTACTCAGGGGCGGCGGCGGCGAGGGCGGCCACCAGGCGGTCGAAGGCGCCCTGGAGCCCGAGGGCGGCGGCCAGGCCGGCCGCTTCCGGGAGGCTCCCGCCCCGGGGCCGGGTGAGGTCCACCTCGGGAAGGGGCAGGTCCCGGGGAATGGCCACCACCCGGCGGGCCCGCTCCACGTAGTCGAGGGCGCCGGCCACCCGGGACAGCGCGCCCGCCCCGGGTGCCGCCCGGGCCGCGGCCACGATGCCGTCCAGGTCGCCGTGGGCGGCCACCAGGGCCGCCGCCGTCTTGTCGCCGATGCCCCTCACCCCGGGCAGCCCGTCGGAAGGGTCGCCCCGCAGAACGGCGTAGTCGGCGTAGGCCCGGCCCGGGATGGCGTAGCGGCGGGTCACCTCCGCCTCGTCCACCCGGGCCAGCTCACTCACGCCCTTGACCGGATAGAGGATGTAGACGTCGGGGTCCCGCACCAGCTGGAAGAGGTCCCGGTCGCCGGAGACCACCGCCACCGGACCGTGGCCGGCGGCGACCTCCCGTTCCGCCAGGGTGCCGATCACGTCCTCGGCCTCGTAGCCGGCGTGGCCGACGACGGGCACCCCCACCCCACCCAGGAGGGCGAAGCAGAAGGCGCTCTGGCGGCCCACCTCGTCGTCGGCGGCGGCCTGCGGCGGGGCGGGTGCCACCCGGGCCGCCTTGTATTCGGGCACCAGGTCGACGCGCCACGCCGGCCGCCAGTCCTCGTCGGTGGCCACGGCCAGACGGGTCGGGTCGTGGTCGTTGACCAGACGGGCCAGCATTCCGAAGAACCCGTGGACGGCGTTGACCGGACGCCCGTCGGGGGCCCGCACCGAATCCGGGGTGGAGAAGAACGCCCGGTACAGCAGGCTGGACCCGTCGACGAGCAGTGTCAGCTGACGGGTCAGCCCTCCACCACCTTGTCGAGGGCGGCAATGGCCCGTTCCAGGTCGGCGTCGTCGACGTCCTTGTGGGTGACGAAGCGCACCGTGTCCTGATCGATGGTGCCGGCCCGCACCCCCGACGCGGCCAGGCGCTCGATCAGGTCGGCGGGCAGGACCGCGGCGGCGCCGCACACGATGTTGGTGTCCACGCCGTCGGGGTCGACGCTGCCCGGGAAGCGCTCGGCCAGGGCCACGGCCAGGCGGCGGGCCCGGACGTGGTCCTCGGCCAGGCGTTCCACCATGGTCCGGAGCGCCACCACCCCGGCGGCGGCGATGATCCCCGCCTGGCGCATCCCGCCGCCGAGGCGGGCCCGCTCCTCCCGGGCCTGCGCCACCACCGCCGCCGGACCGGCCAGCAGCGAGCCGACGGGCGCGGCCAGGCCCTTGGACAGGCAGAACATCACCGTCTCGGCGGGGGCGACCAGATCGGCGGCCGGGACGCCGAGGGCCACGGCGGCGTTGAAGATCCTGGCCCCGTCGCAGTGGAGGGAAAGCCCGTGCCGGCCGGCGGCGGCGGCCAGCTCCTGCACGTGGTCCGCCGGCAGAGGCCGGCCCGAGGCGGGCATGTGGGTGTTCTCGATGGTGACCAGCGACAGGGGGGGCAGGTGGTGGGCGGGCCCGGCGGCGGCGAACTCGACGGCGGCGGCGGTGAAGGAGCCGCCCGGGTCGGGCAGGGCCCGCAGCTGCACCCCGGCGTTGAGGGCGGCGGCGGCCGCCTCGTACTGGCGGATGTGGCACCGCTCCGGACAGAGCACCTCGGTGCCGGGCCGGGCCAGGAGGCGCAGGGCCAGCTGGTTGCCCATCGTCCCCGACGGCACGTAGAGGGCCGCCTCCTTGCCCACCATGGCGGCGGCCAGCTCCTGGAGCTGGTTGACGGTGGGGTCCTCGCCGTAGACATCGTCGCCCACCTCGGCGTCGGCCATGGCCCGGCGCATGGCCGCCGTCGGCGTGGTCACCGTGTCGGAGCGCAGGTCGACGGAGCCGTCGGGAGAGGGCATCAGACGGGCGGGGTCGTACGGGTCAGGGAACGCTCGCCTTCCGGTTTGGGTGGTCTCGGGGCCGCAGGCCGCACGAGGCCCTCCTGGACGGCGGAGACGGCCAGGACGCCGTCCTGCCGGTAGATGCCGCCGTAGGCCAGGCCCCGGGCCCCACTGGCCGAGGCGCTGGCCTGGCTGAACAGCAGCCATTCATCGGCCCGGAAGGGCCGGTGGAACCACATGGCGTGGTCGAGGCTGGCCACCATCACCGACCCGTCCCAGTAGGTGATGTCGTGCGGGGCGAGGGCGCTGTCGAGGAGCGTGTAGTCGGAGGCATAGGTGACCACGCAGGCGTGGAGCATGCGGTCGTCGGGAAGACGCCCGTCGGCCCGGATCCACACCTGCTGGCGGGGCGGGCGCCCGCCCGCCGCGGCCCACGACGGTGGGTCGACGTAGCGGAGGTCGATGGGCCGGGGCCGCTCGACCCACGCCGGGTCCATCCAGCGGGACTGGGAGGCCCAGTGCGACCACGGCGGCAGGCTCTCGGGGTCGGGCGCCTCGGGCATCTCCGACTGGTGCTCGTAGCCGTCCTCCTCGACCTGAAACGACGCCTGCAGGTTGAAGATGGCCTTGCCGTGTTGGATGGCCACCACCCGGCGGGTGGTGAACGACCTGCCGTCCCGGATGCGGTCGACCTCGTAGATGATCGGCACCCTGGTGTCGCCCGGTCGCAGGAAGTAGGCGTGGAGCGAGTGCACCATGCGGTCGGGATCGACGGTCCGCCCCGCCGCCACCAGGGCCTGGCCCGCCACCTGGCCGCCGAAGACCCGCTGGCGCTCCTCGTCCGGGCTCACCCCCCGGAAGAGGTTCACCTCCAAGGGCTCCAGGTCGAGCAGGGCTACGAGATCGTCGAGGGCGGTACCCATCGGCGGGGGATCCTAGGCGGAGCCTCGGTAGCCTCCCGATGTGAGCACGGAGGCGACCTCCGTCCGCGTCGGCGAGAACGGCGCGGGGCAGCAGGAAATGCACTTCACAGGTGGGCGGGCTTTTCCTGCTGCTCCTCCTCTGGATGACCCCTCAGGGAGCACGTTGGTGTTGGGCTACCCGAAGAAGACGGAGGCCACCTCGTAGATGCGCCGGTCGACCGTCTTCAGCTCCTTCACGGCCTCCTCGATGGGCACCCGCACGATGTCGGCGCCCCGCAGCGCCACCATGATGCCGAACTCACCTTCGTGCACGGCGTCGATGGCTTCCACCCCGAAGCGGGTGGCCAGCACCCGGTCGTAGGCCGTGGGGGTGCCGCCCCGCTGGACGTGACCGAGGATGGTGACCCGGGTCTCGAAGCCGGTGCGCCCCTCGATCTCGGTCTGGATCATGGTGCCGATCCCGCCCAGGCGCTCGTGGCCGAACTGGTCGACCTCCGTCTCCTGGGTGACCAGGGTTCCCTCCTTGGGCGCGGCGCCCTCGGCCACCACCACGATGGAGAAGCGGGCGCCCCGCATGTGCCGGTGGCGGATACGGTCACACACCTCGTCGATGTCGAAGGGGTCCTCGGGGATGAGGATGACGTCGGCGCCGCCGGCCATCCCGGCGAAGGTGGCGATCCAGCCGGCGTGGCGGCCCATCACCTCCACCACCATGACCCGGTCGTGGCTCTCGGCCGTGGTGTGCAACCGGTCGATGGCGTCGGTGACGATCTGCACGGCGGTGTCGAAGCCGAAGGTGAAGTCGGTGGCCGACAGGTCGTTGTCGATGGTCTTGGGGACCCCCACGATCCGTACGCCCTCGTCGCCCAGCTTGGCCGCCACCCCCAGGGTGTCCTCGCCCCCGATGGCCACCAGGGCGTCGATACGCTCCCGGCGCAAGGTGTCCAGGGCACGGCGCACCCCGTCATCGGTCTTGTAGGGATTGGTCCTCGAGGTGCCCAGCATGGTCCCGCCCCGGTGGAGGATGCCGCGGGTGGAGGCGATGGTGAGGTCCACCATCTGGGTCTCGACCACCCCCCGCCAGCCGTAGCGGAAGCCGACGAGGTTGTGCCCGTAGACCCCTTCACCCTTGCGCACCACGGCCCGGATGACCGCGTTCAGCCCCGGGCAGTCACCGCCTCCGGTCAGCACACCGATCCGCACGTCTCACTCCTCGAGGACTCGCTAGCCTTCCCGGGCCGCAGCTTAGGACCCCCGCTGGAGACACCTATGCCCGCCGTGATCGCAGTCGATGCCGGGACCACCGGGGTCCGCAGCTTCGCCGTGGACGAGGCCGGACGGCCGCTCGGGTTCTCCTACCGGGAGCTGACCCAGCATTTCCCCCGCCCCGGCTGGGTGGAGCACGATCCGATCGAGATCCGCGACGCGGTGGGTGCCACCCTGGCCGAGCTGGCCGAGCGCCTGGAGGCCGAGGGCCGGACCGTGGCCGCGGTGGGCATCACCAACCAGCGGGAGACGGTGGTGGCCTGGGACCGGCGGACGGGCCGGCCCCACCACCGGGCGCTGGTGTGGCAGGACCGCCGGACGGCGGCCCGCTGCGACGAGCTCCGGGACCAGGGCCTCGAGCCCATGGTGCGCCGGGCCACCGGGCTCGTGCTCGACCCCTACTTCTCGGCCACCAAGATGGAATGGCTGCTGACCGAGGGCGGGGTGGAGGCCTCCGGGGACCTGGCCCTGGGCACGGTGGACGCCTGGGTGGCGTGGAACCTGACCGGCGGGGCCGGCGGGGGCGTGTTCGTCACCGACCCGGGGAACGCCAGCCGCACGCTGGTCTTCGACATCGGGTCCCTGGCCTGGTCGGACGAGCTCTGCGCCATCTTCGGCGTCCCGCCGGGCTGCCTCCCCGAGGTGCGCCCGTCCTGCGGGCGCCTGGGACTGACGGTTCCCGGCGCCGCCGGCGGGCTGGCCGTGCCGGTGGCGGGCATCGCCGGCGATCAGCAGGCGGCGCTCTTCGGCCAGGCCTGCTTCTCGCCGGGCATGACCAAGAACACCTACGGGACCGGCTCCTTCGTCCTCATGAACCTGGGGCCCTCCCGGCCCGAACCGGTCGAGGGCCTGCTCACCACGGTGGCGTGGGATCTCGGCCCGCGGGGCGGGGTGGCCTACGCCCTGGAAGGGGCCATCTTCGTGACCGGGGCGGCCATCCAGTGGTTGCGGGACTGCCTCGGCCTCATCGCCGACGCGGCCGAGACCGGGCCGCTGGCGGCAACCGTCACCGACACCGAAGGGGTCTACCTGGTGCCCGCCTTCACCGGCCTGGGCTCGCCCTACTGGGACCCCTACGCCCGGGGCGCGCTGCTCGGGTTGAGCCGGGGCGTGGGCCGGGCGCACCTGGCCCGGGCGGCGGTGGAGGCCATGGCCCATCAGACCCGTGAGGTGGTCGAGACCATGCAGGCGGCCGGAGGCATCACCATCTCGGAGCTCCGGGCCGACGGTGGGGCGGCGGTCATGGACGTGCTGTGCCAGTTCCAGGCCGACCTGTTGCGGGTGCCGGTGCGCCGGCCGGTGGTGGCGGAGACGACGGCGCTGGGCGCCGCCTACCTGGCCGGGCTGGCCGAGGACGTGTGGTCCAGCCCCGGGGAGGTGGCGGCCCAGTGGCTGTGCGAAGCCGAGTTCCTCCCCGCCATGCGGGAGGCGGAGGGCGACCGCCGCCAGGCCGCCTGGCGCCGGGCCGTCGAACGGACCCGGGCTTTCCCGCCGGCTGATCAGCCCGTGGCCGACTCCGGCGCCTTGGAGGAGGAGTAGCGGCCGGCGTACTCCTGGCCGGAGAGGCGCTGGATCTCGGACATCACCGTGTCGGTGACGTGGCGGAGCACGAGGCGCTCCCGGTCGCGACCGGCGAACTCGGAGAAGTCGAGGGGGGGACCGAACCGGATGGTGATGCGGGAGAAGGGCCGGGCGATGAGGGTGCCGATGGGTTGCGCCTCCCGGGTTCCCTTGATCCCGACCGGGATGACGGGGGCGCCGGTACGCAGGGCGAGCATCGCCACCCCGGTGTGGCCCCGGTGCAGGCGCCCGTCCTTCGAGCGTGTCCCCTCCGGGTAGATGCCGAACAGCTTGCCCTCCTCGAGCACGGCGGCGGCCGAGTCGAGGGCCCGGCGCCACTCGGATCCCGGGCCCCGGTGCAGCGGAATCTGGCCGATGGCCCGGAAGAACCAGGCGGTCCTGCGGTTCTCGAAGTACTCCGCCTTGGCCACGTAGGTGAGCCGCCGGCGCAGCACGGCGGGCAGGAACAACGAGTCGCAGAAGGCGCCGTGGTTGGAGGCCAGGATGGCGCCGCCCCGGGCCGGCAGGTGCTCCCGGCCCTCCACCTTGACCCGGTAGAAGACGCGCAGGACGGGCGTGAGGATCAGCTTCACCACCCACCAGTACATGGACTCCCCCTCCTGGTCACCCAGAGTACGTTGCTCCGCCCCTTGACACCGACGCAGAGCGGCCATCACCCTGGAGGGGGGCGACACGGCGCACGTGTCGAGACGGGGGAGCCTTGGGACGTCTGTGGGCGGCGGTCGCCGGGAGCCTCGCCATGCTCGTTCCTGCTCCCGCCCTCTCCTCGGCGGAGGCTGTCTCCTTCGTCGTGGTGCTGGCCGGCACGGCCGGCGACCCGGGGGCGGTGGCCGCCGAACAGGCCGCCGCGCTGGGCTTCACCGTCGACTACCTGTACCGCTCCGCCCTCACCGGCTACGCCGCCGATCTGACCCCCCCGGCCCTGGCCGCGCTGCGGGCCGATCCCCGGGTCGTCGCCCTGGAGGCGGACCGGCCCCTCTCCCGGACCGAGGTGACACCCCTCGGGATCGACCGCATCGACGCCGACCTGTCGGTCACCGCCGGCATCGACGGGGCCGACAACCCCCGGGTCGACGTCGACGTGGCCGTACTCGACACCGGCATCGACCAGGACCACCCCGACCTCAACGTGGCCGGCGGCGTCAAGTGCGCCAAGGAGGACGGCGAGGCGCCCCGGTCGGGCTACGGCGACGTCCTCGGCCACGGCACCCACGCCGCCGGGATCATCGGCGCCCTGGACGACGGCGAGGGCGTAGTCGGGGTGGCGCCCGGAGCCCGCCTGTGGGCCGTGCGGGTGCTCAACGACAAGGGCGGCGGGACGACCAAGGAGCTGATCTGCGGCGTGGACTGGGTCACCGCCACGCGCCTCGACGCCGATCCGGGCAACGACATCGAGATCGCCAACCTGTCCCTGGGTGGCTTCCACACCGTCAACGGCCGGCGGATGCCCGGCGACGACGGTCAGTGCGGTCACATCGACGGTGATCTCCTCCACCAGGCCATCTGCCGTTCCGTGGAGGCGGGCGTGACCTACGTGGTGGCCGCCGGCAACGACACCGCCAACGCCGACTACTACACCCCGGCGGCCTACGACGAGGTCATCACCGTCTCCGCCCTGGCTGATACCGACGGCCGCCCCGGCGGGCTGGGTGGGCCGCCCAGCTGCCGGGACGACGGCGACGACACGCTGGCGAACTTCTCCAACTACGGACCCGACGTCGACCTGATCGCCCCCGGGGTCTGCATCCTGTCCACGGTGCCCCCCGACGGCCGGGTGCCGAACAGCTCACCCGGCTACGGCGTGCTCACGGGGACCTCCTTCGCCGCTCCCCACGTGGCCGGCGCCGCCGCCCTGTGGCTGGCCGGCCACCCCGGCGCCCGACCGGCCCAGGTGCGCCAGGCGCTGGTGGACGCGGGCAGCTCCGACTGGGACGCCAGCGAGGATCTCGACGGGATCAAGGAGCCCCTCCTCGACGTCGAGCCCTTCTAGCCGGCAAATTGACCGGTCGGTCAAGGGATTCCTAGCCTGTGACTGTGTTGATGGCTCTTCGCCTGGCGGCTCATCGCGATGCGGCCGGGGGCCCCAGCCCCAGCCGCCAGTCCCTGCTTCGCAGGTCCTGGTGTTGATGGCTCTTCGCCTGGCGGCTCATCGCGGATGAAGCGCAAGCTCACCCAGCGCGGACGCGACCGGCGGGAGCAGCTCATGGAGCGGGCCGCCCGCCTCTTCGCCGACCAGGGATACCACCCGACCTCGGTCTCCGAGGTGGTGGAGAGCCTGGGCGTGGGCAAGGGCGTCTTCTACTGGTACTTCGACTCCAAGGAGGATCTGTTCAAGGAGATCCTCTCCTCCGCCCAGCACGACCTGCGCCGGCGCCAGCAGGCGGCCATCGGCGAGGAACCCGACCCGCTGCGGCGCATCGAGCTGGGCATGCGGGCCTCCATGACCTGGTTCGCCGAGAACCGCCACCTGTTCAACCTGTTCGGCTTCGCCGCCACCGAGGAGCGCTTCCGTCCCGTCCTGCGCCAGAACGAGGAGGTGGCCGTGGCCGACGTGGTCCGCCACCTGAAGGACGCCATGGCCGAGGGACACATCCCCGACGGGGACCCGGCGGTGCTGGCCCACGCCCTGATCGGTGCCGGCCGCCACCTGGCCCGCACCTACCTCTACGAGGCGAACGAACCGGCCGAGGAGGTGGCCGACGCCGCCGTCGGCTTCACGCTCTACGGCCTCAGCGGCCGGACCCGCTCACCAGCCGGCCGTCGAGGCGGACCCGGGACGGCCGAAGGGCCCGAACCGGGGTGACCCGAACCGGCCGGCGCAGCAGGTAGGCGCTCAGCACCAGGACGGCCAGCACGCCGGCCGCCATGGCGCCGATCGACGCCGCCGCCAGCCACCGGCTGAGATCGGTGGCGGTGCCGGACACCCGCAGGGTGTTGGCCGCCCCGCCGAGCAGGCCGGCGCCGGCCACGATCGCCAGCAGAGGCGCCGGCGTAGCGCCGGGAGCCCGGCGGGTCGGGCCGCCGAGGTGTTGATGGGCCCACAGGGCGAGGAACACGGCCCCGGCGCCGCTGCTGGCGTACTGGAGCAGCGTGTAGACGTGCAGGCCCGTCCCCGGCACCGTGGCGGCCAGGACGCCGGCGTGGCGGACAACGAAGCCGTGCTGGTGGGTGAAGGCGTCCCACCCCACGTGGCTCAGCGATCCGAGGAGCGCCGAGGCGGCCACGACGGCCAGGCGGCGCCCGGGCCAGAAGGCGAACGACCCCGGGGCGGCGCGGCCCACCAGCCGCGGCCCCCAGGCCGGCTGGACGAGGCGGTGCCACAGGAAGAGAGCGGCCAGCGACAGCGGCAGGCAGAGCACGACCAGGCCGGGCAGGGTGTGGCCGATGGTCCGCCGGGCCGAGAGATGCACGAGGTACTCGAAGTCGGGCGCCATGGCCCCCACCGCGAGGGCGGACAGGACCAGGCGTTGCCCGGACAGGCGCCACAGCGGCCCGGCGGCGGCGGCGTGGGAGACGGTGAAGGGCATGCCTCTCAAGGTACGGATCAGGTCGCGTCGAAGTCCCGAGGGTCTTCCGGAGATCTGGCGGAGAACCTCCGGAGGAATTTCCCGGCGGTCAGCCGAGCTTGGTCAGGGCCTTGCGGATGCCCCGCACGGCCTGGCCGATCCGCTGCTCGTTCTCCACCAGGGCGAAGCGCACGAACCGTTCTCCACCCGGCCCGAAGCCGGACCCGGGTGAGACGGCCACCTTGGCCTCCTCCAGCAGCATGAGGGCGAATTCCATCGAGCTCATGTCGACGTAGGGCTCCGGGATGGGAGCCCACACGAACATGGTGCCCTTGGGCTTCTCGATCTCCCAGCCCACCCGGGCCAGCCCGTCCAACAGGGCGTCGCGCCGGCTCTTGTAGATCTCGCACACCTGCTTCGGATAGTCGGGCGCCTCGTTCATGGCCACCGTCGCCGCGATCTGTATGGGCTGGAAGGTGCCGTAGTCGAGGTAGCTCTTGAGCCGGGCCAGGGCGGCCACGACCTCGGCGTTGCCGAGCAGGAACCCGACCCGCCAGCCCGCCATGGAGAACGACTTGGTCAGCGTGTACAGCTCGACGGCCACGTCCTTGGCGCCGGGCACCTGGAGGATCGACGGCGGCTCGTGGCCGTCGAAGGCCAGGTCGGCGTAGGCGAAGTCGTGAACCAGGAGCACGCCGTGCTCCCGGGCGAAATCGACGATGCGGGTCATGAAGTCCAGATCCACGCAGGCCGTCGTGGGGTTGTGGGGGAACGAGAGCACGATCACGCGGGGCCGGGGCCAGGCCTCCTCGAAGGCGGCGAGCAGGTTGGCGAAGAAGTCCTGTTCGGGGCCGAGCCGTACCTGGCGGGCCTCGGCGCCGGCCAGCACGGCGGCGTAGATGTGGATGGGATAGGCGGGGCTGGGCACGAGGGCCGAGTCGCCGGGGCCGACCAGCGTCCACATGAGGTGGGACAGCCCTTCCTTGGCCCCGATGGTGGCGAGCGCCTCGGTCTCGAAATCGAGATCGACCCCGAATTGACGCCGGTAGAGATCGCAGATGGCCAGGCGAAGCTTCGGGATGCCCCGGGTGTCGGAGTACCGGTGGTTCCGCGGGTTGAGGGCCGACTCACGAAGCTTCTCCACCGCGACCGGCGGTGACGGGAGGTCAGGGTTGCCGAATCCCAGGTCGATGACGTCCTCTCCTGCCCGCCGCAGGGCCATCTTCCGCGCGTTGATGGTGGCGAAGGCGTAGGGCGGCAGGGCGTTGATCCGGCGGAACTCCATGAACCACAGTATCAGCCGAAACCCTTACGCCCGTTACCATTCCGCCGCGTGGACGATCACTGGGCCGGAGTGCAAGCGGTGTTTCTCGACGTTGGCGGCGTGTTCCACCTGCCCGCCCACCAGCCGATCCTCGACGCCTTCGGCCGCGCCGGGGTCGACGTCGACCCGGACCGGCTGGACCGGGCCCACTACGCCGGCGTGGCCGCCCTGGCCGTGTGGCCGGACGAGGACAACGGCGTCTGGGACGCCTACATGGAGGCCTATGCCACCGAGGTGGGCGTCGGGTCGCACCGCCGGGCGGAGGTCGTGGCCGAGCTGCTCGCCGGGTTCCACACCCCCGGCGTGTGGAGCCGCCAGGTGCCGGGATCCCTGGACGCCCTCCGGGCACTGGAGGCCACCGGGCTCGCGCTGGCCATCGTCTCGAACTCCGACGGCACCCTGGAGGGCCGCCTGGCCGAGGAGGGCATCTGTCAGGTGGGACCGGGTCGCGGCGTGCCCATGGCGGTGGTCATCGACTCGCGGGCCGTGGGCGTGGCCAAGCCCGATCCGGCCATCTTCCACATCGCGCTCGAGGCGACGGGCGTCGCCCCCGAAGCCGCCCTCCACGTGGGCGATGCGGTGGGAGCCGATGTGGTCGGTGCGCTGGCCGCCGGCGTGCGGCCCGTCCACCTCGACCCCTACGGGTTCTGCACCGACAGCTCCCACGCCCACCTGCGGGACCTGGCCGAGCTCGCCCCCCGGCTCGATCAGGCGGCGCGGCGGTGACGCCCGCCCGGCGACGCCGTGGCCCGGCGGTCGTCGCCCTGTTCCTGCTGGCGGCAGCCTGCGGCGGCCACGAGGACCACCGGGGTGGCCGCACCGTCAGCGTCGAGATGCGCGACATCGCCTTCGCGCCCGACCGGCTGGAGGGGCGGGCATGAAGGTGGCCATCGCCGTCATCTGAGCAGGGGGCGAACCGCCTCGCCGAGGATGAGGGCGTTGTTTGGGTCAGCCGAGTCGATGGGGCCGACGATGACCCAGGTGGCGCCCGCCTCCCCGTAGGCGGCCAGCCCCTCGGCCACCCGCTCCGGGCCGCCCCACACCAGGTCGGGCCGGATCCCGCCCAGGCGGTCGAGCTTGACCTTGGCCTCGGCTTCGTCGGCGCCGATCACGGCCAGCCCACCCCAGGTGCACTCGACCGCGTCCGGGGGGCGGCCGGCCCGCTCCGCCTCCTCCCGCACCTCGACCACCCGGGCCGCGAAGCCGGCGGGACTACCGCCCCAGCCGTTCCAGCCGTCGGCCCGGATGGCGGCCAGACGCCGGACGGCCGGCGCCCAGCCCCCCACCCACACCGGATAGCCCCGGCCGACGGCCCGGCCGACGGTCTCCTCCAGGCGGGCCAGCCGGTCGGAGGTCTCCACCCCGAAGGCCTCGTTCTCCGGGTCGCTCTCCTCGTCGCCCGAACCGAGGCCGGCCACCAGGCGCCCCGGGGCGATGCGGGCCACGGTGTCCAGGGCGGCGACCAGGGTGGCCGACGGGCGCAGCGTGGCCCGGGCCACCAGGGATCCCACCGTGATCCGATCCGTCTCGGCCGCCACCGCGGCCAGGGTGGTGGTCAGCTCCAGGGCGGGACGGGGTTCGCCACCCGGGGCCACGCCCCGCTCACGGAACAGGTGGTCGTAGGCGAAGATCCCGTCGAGACCGGCGTTCTCGGCCGCGGCGGCCACGGCCAGCACCGGCCCGGGTTCGGACCGGAAGGACGGGAGGGTCAGTCCGACGCGGAGGGTCACGGCCGCTCAGTCTCCCGGGCCAGGGTGTGCTCCCGGGCATCGGGGGCCTCCGCGACCGCTTCGGCCCGCCGCCGGGCCAGGGCGGCGGCACCGATGGCACCGGCCCGAGAGCCGAGCGCGGCCGCCACCACCGGGGGGACGACCCGGTGGCCGGGCGCCTCCACGCAGGCGGGCAGCTCGGCCCGGACCCGGTCGAGGAGCAGGTCGCCCAGGGTCACCAGCCCTCCGGAGACGACGACCAGCTCGGGGTCGAAGATGTTGACCAGCCCGCCCAGGCCCACCGCCACCCACCGGGCGTAGCTGTCGAGCAGAGCCAGGCCGTCGGCCTCGCCCGCGACGGCCGACTCCCCCACCTCGTGGCCGGTCACCGCCGCCGGGTCGCCGCCCGCCCGGGCCAGCACCCCGGGGGCTTCGCCCCGGGCCGCCCACTCCCGCCCCATCCGGCCGAGCGCCGTCCCCGAGGCGAACGACTCCCAGTGGCCCCGGGCGCCGCAGGCGCAGGGCGGTCCGTCGGGGTCGACGGTGAAATGGCCGATCTCGGCGGCGTAGCCGTGGCCGCCCCGCAGGAGCCGGCCGCCGGTGACGACCCCGCCGCCGATGCCGGTGCCGAAGGTGAGGACCAGCACCTCCCGGCAGCCCCGGGCGGCGCCGTGGAGGACCTCGCCGAGGGCGGCGACGTTGGCGTCGTTGTCGACCGCCACCGGCAGGCGGCAGGCCTTCTCCAGGCGGGTACCCACCGCCAGGCCCTCGATCCCGGCGATGTTGGGCGCATAGCGGACGACCCCCTCGTAGTCCACCATGCCCGCCACCCCGACACCCACGGCCGCCACCGCGGGGACGGAGGTGACGAGCTCGTCGACGACACCGGCCAGGCCGGCCAGGACGCTCTCGGCGCCCTCGCCGGAGGGACGCCGGGTCTCGGCCAGGACCACGCCGGCGCCGTCCGCCACCACCCCGAGCAGCTTCGTGCCGCCGAGGTCGACGCCGATGGTCCGCAAGCCTTCGACCTGCCGGGCGCGGGCCACTCAGAACCGGAGGAGGGCGCCGATACGGCCGAGCACGTCCAGGTCGGCGCTGTCCCGCACGACCTCCACCCGGCATTTGTGGGCCAGCGCCTCCTCCACCGCCTGCTCCACCACGTCATCCACCAGCTCCATCGACATGCCACACACCGGGCAGCCCCGCCCCTTGACGGCCAGCCAACGGCACGACGGGCAGCGCCAGCCGGGCGCCTCGTACCCGTCGGAGACCAGCAGGGTGTCCACCCGGCGCTCCACCAGGGCCCGCAGGGTCGGCTCCAGGCCGGCCACGCCGGTGGTACCGGCGCCGACCTGGTTGCGCAGCCGGTCCACCATGGCCTCTTCGGCCGCCCGGGCCAGCTCGCCCTCCACCTGGAGGGCGGCGTGGCGGACCTCCTCGGGGGCGGCGGTCACCATGATGGTCAGCTGGGCCGCCACCCGCTCCTTCAGGTAGGGGTGGAGCAGGGCCTCGAACTCGGTCACCACTTCGTGGGGGCCACCGAGGATGAGGTGGTCCACGGGGTGGCGGCCCACCTCGTCGAAGGTGACCTCACCGGCGTGCTTGAGGTGCTTGTGGGCCAGCTCGTCGGTGTGGCGCTGGATGTTGGAGGCGGAGCGGCCCCCGCCGTCGTGACGGCGGGGAACGGCGTCGAACACCTCGGTGCGCTCGGTGAGCTCCCCCTGCTCGAACCGGAACAGGCGGGCCCGCTGGCGGTCGACCAGGACCACGGCGAAACGGTCGTACTCCTGGGCCACGGACTCCAGCTGGCGCACATGGGGGGTGTGGTTGAAGACGATCTCGTTGCGGACGGCCCTCGGCGACTCGACCACCTCGAAGAACCCCTCGGCGGAGCAGCAGAAGAAGGCCAGACCCCGGACCCGGGAGCGGTCGAAGCCGCCCTTCACCCATGTGCTGATCCGGTGCAGGTCGCCTTCCACCGACTGCACCGCGGCGGGCTCGAGCTCGCCCGCCCGGTCGCGGGCCTGGCGGATCAGATGGTCCAGCTGTTGCTCGTAGTCGACGTGACGGGGATGGCTTCGCCCGTCGACGTCGAGATAGCAGCTGGTGACGACGGGACTCCCCCGGTGGGCCGCGAGCGAGCGGATCCGGTCGTCACTGATCACGGCGACCCCCTTGTTCGGCTCAGCGCTGGGGCCTCAGATGCTACGTCGCTCCGGCGCTGGTAACTTCGCCCAGGGCGGTCACGCCTGGTCAGAGCACTGGAATCAAAGGTCGCCGCCGGCCTCCAGGTAGCGCTTGAAGCCTTTCAGCGCGTTCTGGATGACCATCTGCGCGGCCTGGCGCTTCATGAAACCGGGCAGCGGCAGGTTGAGGTCGACGGCCAGCCGGTAGGTCAGAGCCGTGGCCGCGTCGCCCGCCCCCGGATCGGGATCGGGATCGAAGCGGTAGGTGCCGTCGAGGGCGGTGAGGACCTTCGACTCGTCCAGCTTCCAGGAGAACTCGGTGGGCGCGCCGGCGTAGTCGTAGTCGAGCGTGTAGCCGATGGTCTGGCCCATGGCCGCCACCGCGAACCGCACCTTGGCGCCTCGGCCCTCGGCGTCCCGGACGAGGACCTCGGCTTCCTTCACGTCGGTGGCCCACAGGGGGTAGCGCTCGAAGTCGACGGCCACCTCGAAGCATCGGGCTGGAGGCGCCTCGATCCGCATGTGCTCAACCGCTTCGTCCGCCATCAGAACCTGCGAAGCAGGGTATGGCGGCTGGGGCTGGGGCCCCCGGCCGCACTGCGATGAGCCGCCAGGCGAAGAGCGATGAACATAGCCGGAGATTACCGGGACGGCTCGGGGATCGGAGGGAAGCGGCCGTGACGGGCGGCCCAGGTCCCGCACAGGGCCAGGGGCCAGACGGGCACGAGGACACCGAAGGGCTCGGCCGCCGCTGTCGCCGCCGTCACCACCAGGCAGACGGCGAGCGAACCGAGCAGGGAGAGACGCACGGCCGGCGGCGCCGACCGGGACAGCAGGAACAGCCCTCCCACCGTCACCTTCTCGGCGTTCCGGGCGGTGCGCAGCGCCCCCTTGGCCAGGGCGTAGAGCGACAGGGGCAGGGAGGCCACGAACAGGCCGAGGGCCACCACCATCGCCGGGTAGAGCGGGCTCTCCTCCGGATACCCCGGACCGCTGGCCGCCGCCACCAGCGCGGTGGCGGTGAAGACAGCTGTCCCCAGCCAACTGGCCAGGACGATGGGTCTCCCCTCCATCCGCCCTGCGCCGGCGCCCTCGGTCGTCGGGCCGTCGGTCATCGAGCCGTCGCTCATCGGGCCGGCGCCGGCGGGGTGAGCACGGAGACGTCGCCGGCCGCCAGGGGGGCGAGCCGGGCGGCGAGGGCGTCGTAGGCGAACTCCGTCTCGACCCGGGTCCGGGCCGCCGTCCCCAGACGGTGCCGCAGGTCGGGGTCCGACAGCAGGGAGTCGAGAGCGCCGGCCACCGCGCCGCGGTCGTCGGGCGCCACCACGAAGCCGGTCTCCCCGTCCACCACCGCGTCCTCGGCCCCGCCCGAGCGCCCGGCCACCGACGGCGTGGTGCAGGCGGCCGCCTCCAGGAAGACGATCCCGAACCCCTCCGCCTCCAGCCCACCCCAGCGCTCCCGGCAGATCATGGCGAACACGTCGGCCGCGCCGTAGAGGGCGGGGAGGTCGGCGTCGGGAACCCGCCCCACGAGATGGAACCGCCCGCCGAGGCCGGCCCCGGCCGCCCTCCGGCGGAGCCGGTCCCGGTCCCTCCCGGCCCCGGCCAGGGCCAGGTGGACGCCCGTCCCCAGCCGGGCGGTGGCGTCGATGAGGACGTCAAAACCCTTGCGGGGCACCAGCCGGCTCACCCCGAGGACCAGCGGCGCCTGCCCGGGCATCCCGAAACGGCGCCGGGTGGCCTCCCGCTCGCCGGCGCCGGCCGGGGGATGGAAACGGGCGACGTCGACGCCGGGCGGCACCACCAGGCCGGGCAGCGACCGGCCGGCGGCCCGGGCCGCCTCCCGGGCGGGGTAGGCGCCCGCCGCCACCACTCCGGCGGCCCCGTGGAGCACCCGGGCCAGCATCCGCCGGCTCCCGGGCAGGCGCCCCGGGACGGTCACCTCGGCTCCGTGGAGCACGACGACGTAGGGGGCGGAGCGCAACCGGGGGCCCAGAGCGCCGAGCGGCAGAGCCGGGTCCAGGAACACCACGTCCGCCCGCACCTCGGCGGCCAGGGCGTCGATCCGCCGGGCCAGCCCGGGCGTGGGGAGCAGCACCCGGCCCGCCCGCTCGATCCGGAAGGGCTGAGCGCGGTCGAAGGCCGCCGCGCCGGCATGGGAGGTGGTGAGGACCGTCACCTCCCCGGGCGGCAGCCGCCGCCACAGCTCCCACAGGTAGGACTGGATCCCGCCCACCTTGGGTGGGAAGTCGTTGGTCACCAGCAGCGACGGCATCGCTCGTGAGCCTAGGGAAATCGCTCGCCCCGCCCGCCGTCAGCCGCCCATCGAGGTCGACGGATGGTCGGTCCACGGCACGCCCGGGGCCATGGGAAAGGATTTCGTCCGCCAGAACGGGCTCGTGCCCTACCGGTGGCACGTGCTGCGCTTCACCTGGGACCAGGTGGTCCGCAGACCGGAATACGTCGCCGCCAGCGTCGGGGCGTCCCTGTCGGCGCTGGCTGCCGCCGCCTAGCTTTTGCTAACGGAGGGTCTCGCCGGTGGCGGGGTCGAAGAGGTGGAGCCGCTCGACGTCGACCACCAGGCGGGCGGCGTCCCCGGCTCGCAGCGCGGTCCGGGGATGCAGGCGGGCGGTGAAGGCGGCCCGGCCGCCGGACAGGACCGGCCCCCCGACGGCGACGCCCCGGCTTCCAGGGTCGACGTCGGCGGCCAGCTCCAGGGTGTCCCGGGTGGCGACCGCCGGGGCGTCGACGTCGAAGTGGGCGATGACCTCGGCGCCGAGGGGCTCGGCCAGCCCGATGGCCACCTCGAGGGTGGTCTCCGGCGACGCCGCGGCCACGAAGGCGGCGTCCTCCAGGTCCTCCGGTCGCAGGCCGAGCACCACCTCGCGGCCGATCAGGTCCCGGGCCCCGGGGCGGCGGTCCAGGACCGCCGACGGCACCAGGAGACGGTGGTCGCCGAAGGTGGCCACCATCCCGTTCCCGCCGCCGGCGGAAAGGCGCGCCCCCACCAGGTTCATGGCCGGCGACCCGATGAAGCCGGCCACGAAGAGGTTGACGGGGTCGTCGTAGAGCCGCTGAGGCGTGTCCAGTTGCTGGAGGGTGCCGTCCCGCATGACGGCCACCCGGTCGGCCATGGTGATGGCCTCGGTCTGGTCGTGGGTCACGTACATGGTGGTGGTGCCGAGCCGCTGGTGGAGCCTGGCGATCTCGGTCCGCATCTGGACCCGGAGCTTGGCGTCGAGATTGGACAGCGGCTCGTCCATGAGGAAGGCGGCGGGCTCCCGGACGATGGCCCGGCCCATGGCCACCCGTTGCCGCTGGCCGCCGGAGAGCTGGCGGGGCTTGCGGGCGAGGAACCCGGCGAGTCCGAGCAGGTCGGCCGCCTCTTCCACCCGCCGCCGGATCTCGGGCTTGGGGACCTTTCGCAGCTTGAGGCCGAAGGCCATGTTGTCGAACACCGACATGTGCGGGTAGAGGGCGTAGTTCTGGAACACCATGGCGATGTCCCGGTCCCGGGGGGCGAGGTCGTTGACCACCCGCTCCCCGATGCGGATGACGCCGGCGGAGGCCTCCTCGAGGCCGCAGACCATGCGCAGCACCGTGGTCTTGCCCGAGCCGGACGGGCCGACCAGCACCAGGAACTCACCGTCGTCGACGGTGAGGTCGAACCCGGAGACAGCCACCGCACCCCCGGGAAACTCCTTGGTCACGCCTTCGAGGACGATGCTGGCCATCAGCGGCCGAGCGTATCCCCGTGCATCCCGACCGGAGCGGTAACTCGTCGGTATCCTGCCCCGGCGATGCCTGGTCCCCCGCCGCGCCTGGTTCCCACCATCGTCCTGGCCGCCCTGTGGGTCGCCCTGTACCTGCTCTACCTCTCGGTGAAGCCCGACCCGCCGGCGCCGCCGTCCGGGCGCGACGGACGGGTCACGACAACCACCTCTTCGGCGGCACCCCGGACCCCGGGCCCGGTGACGAGCGCCGGAGGGGGCGAGGAGGAGCTCAGTCTGCGGGCTGCTCCGGCCCGGGGGCCTGACCCGGCTGGTTGACCCCGCCCGGCGCCGGGGAGTCGGGCGGCGGCGCCGGGGACTCTGATAGCGACGGGCCCGGGGAGTCGGGCGGCGGTGCCGGGGATTCGAGCGGCGACGGTGCCGGGGGGCCGGGCGGAGGAGGCGCTTGCTGCCCGGGCGGAGTGGCCTTCTCGGCCGGCGCCGCCTTCTTGGCCGAAGCGGCCTTCTTGGCGATGGCCGGCTTCTTCGCCGGGGTGGCCTTCTTGGCCGGGGCGGGCTTCTTGGCCCCTGGCTTCTTGGCCGCTGGCTTCTTGGCCGGAGGCGCCGGAGGCGCGGCCGCAGACGCTGGTGCCACCTGCGCTCCGATGACGACCCGGTGCTCGGGCGGGGACGGCGTCACGACCGGCCGGGGGGCGGGCGGGGTGATCGTCGGTGCCGGGCGATGGGCCATCGACACCGCACCCGCCGCCCCCACGGTCGACGTGCCCGGCGCGGTGGACCCTTCCGGACCCTGGGCCGGAGCACCCGTGCCCGGCGCCGTGGAGCCTTCCGGACCCTGGGCCGTGGACCCCTCCGGAGCATCGGCCGGACCCGGGGCCGTGGAAGGCTCCGCACCCGAGGCGGGGGGACCCGTCTCCGGCGCCGGCCCCGAGAACAGCGCCCGGCGTCCAAGCGGATCACGTCCGCCACCGGCCCGGCGCGACCGCGTCCCGGAGCCTCCCGGGCCCGAGGGCGGTGGTTCCACCGGCGGTGCCGCCCCCGAGGCCGGGGGCGCAGGGGCGGTGGAGACGGGAGCCTCGGGCGCCGCCGGGGAAGACGGACCAGGTGCTGGAGGCTTCGCCGGGGGGGCCGGACCAGGTGCTGGAGGCTTCGGCGGGGACGACGAACCGGGTGGCGGGGTCGAAGGCTCTGGTGGGGCAGGAGCCACCGGGCCGGGCCCCGGCGCACCGGTAGGGCCGCTGGTGGAGGGCGATGCCTCGGTCGAGGTACCGGGCAGGGTCTGGGGTACCGATCGGGCCACCGCCCTGGGCTTCCCCGCCGCGGGCTTGCCGGCAGGTTTGGCCGCCGGCTTCTTCACCACCGTCTTCTTCACCACCGCCTTCTTCACCGGGGCCGGACGGGCGGCCGCCGGCTGCGCCGCGGCCGGCTCCGGCGCTCGGACCCGCCGGCCCGAATCCCGGAAGCCCAGGTCGCCGGCCAGCTTGTTTCGGGCCGTCAGCTCGTTGGTCGAGTGATCCACGTCCCACTCGGCCAGGTGGCGCCGGCCCTTGTGGGAGAACGTGAAGGTGACGCACCACACGCCCTCGGGGCGCATGTGCGCGGCCCAGCCCTCGTCGATCTCGTCGAGCGTGAGGGTGGCGCCCCGCTCGAACACGTTGGCGGCCACGGCCTGAGCCAGCGGCAGCGCCGAAGGCCCGACCCGGGGCTTCTTGTACACCATCGTCGTGGCCCGGTCGACCATGCGGGACTGCTCGGCCTGCACCGGGGCGGCGAAACGCTCGATCCACGCCTCGTCGGTGCCCGAGGCTTTGGCCAGGCCGGCCACCGTCTCGCCCAGGCGCAGCCGGTGCTGGATCTCTCGGGGTGTGAGCCGGCCGCCGACCGTGCCCTCGATGACCTCGTCCTTCTTGGAGGGCAGCGCGGCCGACTCCAACCCCCGGCCCTCCTCCCTGGACAGCTGCCGGTGGGCGCGGTCGATGGCCTCGAGCAGCTTCTCGTCGATCTCGAGCACGAGATCGCCCCGCTTCGAGCGGGCGTGTTCCGAGAGCAAGAGACCTCTGTTGTCGGGAGTGATTCCGACGAGATGGAGCTTGGGCATCCGTCCCCCGAAGCCGCGTGCCAGTCGCCGACGCGGGGCGGAGTGTAACAGCACGTCCCGTGACCATCCCGGGGTACGCCGACCTCTATTTGTCGCTCGTGGCTGACGCGTGGTGGCGGTGCCGGGTAGCGTGATGCCGCCGTCACCCAAAGCGCACAAGGGGGAGCCAATGGGGCGCACGACCCTCAGCCCAGCGACCGCCCGTTCCACCAGGTCGCGTGGTTGGCGTTCACGACTGCCCGTTGCCCTTGCCTTCAGTGTCCTGCTGACCGCCTGCGGGGCGGGCACCGAGGACGACGGGGGAAACGCCGCCACCGATGACACCGGGGAGAACTCGGGTGGCACCTCCGGTGATCCCATCCTGATCGGCATCGGCGTGGCCCAGACCTCGCCCGTGGCCCTCCTCGGCCAGGAGGAGGTCGTAGGGGCAAAGATCGCCGAGACGTTCTTCAACGACAAGGAGGGCGTGAACGGCCGGCCCATCAAGCTCGTCTTCGAGGACACCGGCGGCGACGAGAACGGCGCCATCAACGCCTTCAACGCCCTCATCGGCAAGGGCGTGGTCGGCATCGTCGGCCCCACGCTGTCCCAGCAGGCCAACGCCGCCGACCCCGAAGCGGAGCGGGCCGGCGTCCCCGTGCTGGCCCCGTCCAACACGGCCAAGGGGATCCCCCAGCTGGGCGACTACATCGCCCGGGTGTCCGCCCCCGTGTCCGTGGTGGCCCCGCTGGCCGTGGAACAGGCCCTGTCCATGGACCCGGCCATCAGCACGGTGGCCGTGGCCTACGCCCAGAACGACGCCTTCTCCAGCTCCGAGACCGCCACCTTCCAGGAGACGGTGAAGGCCAAGAAGCTGAATCTGGCCACCGTGCAGACGTTCCAGACCAGCGACACGGACTTCACCGCCCAGGCCAACGCCATGCTGGGCAAGAAGCCCCAGCTCATCATCGTCTCGGGCCTGGCCGCCGATGGCGGCAACCTGGTCAAGCAGCTCCGGGAGCTGGGCTACAAGGGACTCATCATCGGCGGCAACGGGCTCAACACCACCAACGTCTTCCCGGTGTGCGCCAAGGCGTGTGACGGGGTGCTCATCGCCCAGGCCTACAGCCCCGCCTACGACAACGCCATCAACAAGGAGTTCCTGGCCGCCTACACCGCCGGGCAGAAGAAGCAGCCGCCGCAGTTCTCGGCCCAGACGTTCACCGCCGTCCAGGTCTTCGTCGAGGCCCTCCGGACCCTCGACAAGGAGAAGCCCATCAAGGACATGGACCTGAAGACGCTGCGCACCGAGCTCAACCAGGCCGTGCTCAAGGGCAAGTACGAGACCCCACTGGGCCCCATCGCCTTCGACCCCGAAGGCGAGATCATCCAGGAGAAGTTCTACGTGGCCCAGATCAAGATGGGCGCCGACGGCCAGAGCGGCGAATTCACCTTCGTCCGCTAGTCCACCAGGGCCCAGCTGAGGTGGGAGATTTCCTCCAGAAGCTGCTGAACGGGCTGGCCATCGGCAGCGTCTACGCCATTTTCGCCCTCGGCTACACCCTCGTCTTCTCCATCCTGCGGGTCATCAACTTCGCCCACGCCGCCATCTTCACGGTCGGGGCCTACCTCACCTACGCCCTGACCGGTGCACGCTTCGGGTTCAACGGGATCCTCAAGAACTCGGCCCTGCCCTTCGAGTTGCCCTTCTGGCTGGCGCTGCTGGGCGGGGCGCTGGGGGCCGGCCTGCTCGGCATCGTCGTCGAGCAGGTGGCCTTCCGGCCGCTGCGCAAGCGGGGCTCGGACCCGTTGCTCACCCTGGTGTCGTCGCTCGGCGTGGCCATCGCCGTGGTCAACATCGTCCAGTACCTCTTCGGGGCGGAGAACTACTCCTACCAGGACCCGCTCGGCGGTCTGCCCGGCAAGGTGGACATCGGGCCCGCCGGCATCCGAACCGTGCAGGTCGTGATCTTCGTCGTCTCCATGGTCATCGTCGTCGCCCTCACCCTGCTCATCAACCGGACCCGGATCGGCAAGGGCCTGCGGGCGGTGGCGGAGGACGCCGACACGGCGCGGCTCCTGGGCATCGATACCGACCGCCTCGTACGACTGTCGTTCTTCATCTCCGGCGTGCTCGGTGGCCTGGCCGGCACCCTGATCGCCATGTCGGTGGGGATCGCCGGGCCCAGTTTCGGCATCGCCTTCGGGCTCAAGGGCCTGGCCGTCATCGTCCTGGGTGGCCTGGGGGACATCCCCGGAGCCGTGGTCGGCGGTCTCGTCATCGGCGTGGCCGAGGCCTTCGTGCCCGACAGCCTGGTTTCGTACCGGGAGGCGGTGGCCTTCGTGGTGCTGCTCGTCATGCTCCTGGTCCGTCCCCAGGGGCTGCTGGGCCGGGCCCAGGTGCAGAAGGTCTGACGGGCGCCCGGTCGTGATCGAATATCTCAACTCCTACGGGTCGCTCATCGTGACCATGGTGCTGGGGGCGGTGCTCGGCCTGTCGTTGTACCTGCCGCTGATGGCCGGGCAGCTGTCGCTGGCCAGTCCCGGCTTCTACGCCCTGGGCGGTTACGTGGCCGCCATCCTGTCGACGAGGACCTTCGCCACCGACGGGACCTACCCGGTGCCCCTGGTGCTGCTCGAGATGCTGGTGGCCGCCGTGCTGTCCGGCGCCCTGGCCGTGGTCGTCGGGCTGTCCGCCCTGCGCCTGTCGGGCATCTACCTGGCCCTGGCCACCATCGCCTTCGTCGAGATCCTCCGCGTCCTGTCCCTCAACCTGGAGATCACGGGGAAGGCCATCGGCATCTTCCAGATCCCCCAGCCCTTCGGCACCAAGCTCTCCTACCTGTGGCTGGCCGGTCCCCTGCTGCTCGCCGCCGGGCTGTTCACCTGGCGCCTGGAACGGGTCCGCACGGGGCGGGCCTTCGCCGCCATCCGGGAGGACGAGCTGGCCGCCGCGGCCATGGGCATCGACACCACCCGGTCCAAGGTGCGGGCCTTCGTCATCGGCGGGGTGCTGGCCGGGCTGGCCGGCGTCGTCGCCGCCCACCTGACCAACACCTGGAACGCCCGTCAGGGCACCTTCGACGCCTCCATCATCTACCTCTCCTTCGTGCTCATCGGCGGATCCCGCACCTTCCTCGGCCCCATTGCCGGCGGCATGGCGCTCACCTACCTGCCCGAGTGGCTCCGGGAGCGGGCCGACAGCGCGCTCCTGCCCGAGTGGGCGGGCCAGTTCCTCCGGGACGGGCGCCTCATCATCTACGGCGTCCTGCTCGCCCTCAGCTGCGTGTTCTTCCCCCGGGGCTTCATCACCCCCGAGCTCCTGGAGCGGATCAAGCGCCTGGCCTTCCGCCGGCGTAGGCCGCCGTCCGCCCAGCCCAAGCCCGAGAGCGCCGCCTGACATGGCCGGCGGAATGGCCTGCGTGCTGTTCACCGACCTGGTCGGGTCGACGGAGCTCATGGCCCGCCTGGGCGATGCCACCTTCGATGCGCTGCGGACCGAGCATTTCCACCGGCTGGGCCGCGTGGTGTCGACCCATCAGGGGACCCTGGTGAAGACCACCGGCGACGGGGTACTGGCCACCTTCGGCTCCGCCGTCGACGCCCTGGCCGCGGCGGTGGCCGCCCAGCAGGCCACCGAGGCCCACGCCCGCGCCGGCGCCGTACCACTCGAG
>Ga0299907_10000037_pt1 | contig 42815 bp, 49 predicted proteins | sample RVTome_16_FD_198680 | JGI IMG/M metagenome (GOLD analysis project Ga0299907, IMG submission 198680) | Soil microbial communities from uranium-contaminated site in the Upper Colorado River Basin, Wyoming, United States - RVT152D67 (version 2) ...
GCCACATCGGCGTCGAGCTCGTATTTGGTGGTCATGGGCCCTCCTCGGCCTCGCGAATCGTAAAACACGGAAAACATAGGTATCCATTGGGATATGGCCTATCGTTGCCCCCATCGTCGCAGCATCAGTGCCGCGAGACCATCGACCCACAAGGAGGCGTCGTGAACAAATCCGAGATGGCTGACAAGCTCGCCACGAAGGCGGACATCTCGAAGGCCCAGGCCGCGGAGATCATTGACCACCTCTTCTCCACCAAAGATGGGGAAGGTGTCATCGCCGTGGAGCTGGATGCCGGCCGGAAGGTGAACATCACCGGCTTCGGCAGCTTCTCAGTGAAACGTCGCTCGGAGCGCCAGGGACGCAATCCGGCGACAGGAGAGACGATCACCATTCCGGCCAGGAACTACGCGCACTTCAGCGCTTCGAAGGGGCTGAAGGACAGGGTGTCGCAGTAAGCAAGCCGAAACTCGACCTTTTAGGAAAGCGGCGGGTCCCGACCCGCCGCTTTCTGATTGGTAGTCATTTCACCTATTCCGAAGCCGACCGAGTGCGTTTACCGTGTCGGTATGAGTCTCGATCCCGAGCGGTGGAGCTGTCCTGTGCCGATCGCCCATCGAGGGAGCAGGGTCCTCTGGCCTGAGAACACGGACACCTCGTTCCGGGGAGCATACGATCTGGGATACCGGCATTTCGAGACCGATCTCCACCTGACTGCCGACAGTGTCCTCGTGTGCTTTCACGATCCGACGGTGGACCGCACCACCAATTCGACCGGCCGTGTCGAGCAGCTGACCGTGGCAGAGCTGCAGTCACTCGACGCCGGCTACCGACATGGGACCGCTGACGGGTATCCCTACCGCGAGCTTGGCGCCAGAGTTCCCACCCTCGAATGGCTGCTGAGCACGTTTCCTGACACATCGGTGGTACTGGACTTGAAGGGCGATGGGCTCGCCGAGCCGCTGGCGAGTCTGATCGACGATCTCGAGGCGCACGACCGACTCATCGTCGGGTCGTTCTCAGATGCCCGACTCGCCAAGTTTCGCGCCATCACCAACGGCCGGGTTCCGACGTCGGTCGGGCCGACTCTGGCACGACTCTGGGTGCTCGCCTCTCGGGTGGGTCGACGCGCCGCCGGAGAAGCCGATGCTCTCCAGCTTCCGACCCACATGCGAGGTGTGAGAGTCGTCGACGCCAGATTGGTGACGGTTGCCCACGATGCAGGGCTCCAAGTGCACGTCTGGACGGTCAACGAGCCAGCCGAGATGACCCGGCTCCTCGACATGGGCGTCGACGGGCTGGTGACAGACCGTCCCGATGTGCTGAAGCAACTCCTGATCGACCGTGGAGAGTGGGCGGCATGAGAGTCCTCCTCGCCGCGGTCATCCTGGGTGGCGTGTTTGGCTCGGCCACCGCCACCGTCGAGTCGATCGATGGGGAGATGATGGTCCTCTCTATCGATGTCGAGGTGTCCGGGTCACCAGATACGGTCATTGCCCATCTGACGTTCGAGGAGGACCAGCCGTTGATCCTTCCACTGCTCGATCGCGGGGATGGCACTTTCGGTCTTCGCACCGAGCTCGAGCCGAAGAACTACTTCGTCGTTTTTGAGGCTGTCGGGGATGGCAGCGACAGCTCTGACCCGGTGTCACTCGCACAAATGGGAGCGGAATTGGTCCAGCGGTCGGGTGGCACCACGACGACTTTGTCTGAGGACGAGCTAAGCAACGAGTCTCGGCGATCGCTGTGGCTGGCCATCGCCCTCGGCGCGGGCTCCCTCTCGCTGTTGGCTTTTTGGGTTCTCGGCAGCCGCGATGAGGACGAGGAGGAAAGCGACGGCGGCGCCGATTCAGACGAGGAGGAGTGAGCCGTGGTTCGATGGGCCACCGTCGATGATGCCACCGACCTCGCCGATGTCCACGTCGCCTCTTGGCAGAGGGCTTACGCGGGGATCTTCCCGGAGAGCTACCTAAGTGACCTGGACCGACGGGCCCGGGCCGGGTGGTGGCGGAGACACATCGACGGGGGAGCCGATGTTCTCGTCAGCGGGTCGGACCTTGCTGTGGGGTTCTGCAGCTTTGGCTCATCCGATGACGAGAGCTGGGGAGAGATATTTGCGATCTATGTCCATCCGGAGCACTGGGATGAAGGACATGGCCATGCGCTGCTCGTCGCAGGAGAGGCCGCCCTCGTCGAGCGAGGCCATGAGCGCGCCCTTCTCTGGGTACTGGAGGGCAACGACCGGGGGCGCCGATTCTATGAGAGACAGGGATGGGCGTTGGGCAAACCCATCCGGGTCGAAGCGATCGGTGGGGTCCAGGTCACCGAACTCAGGTATGAGAAGAGCCTGACAGCCGATCCCTGATCCGATCGAGGTCCCGTGGGTACGTCACCTTCACGTTGTCACGATCGCCGGAGACTCCAACAATCCTCACGTCGGAGAAGCGTTGCATGACCTCCACGGTGTCATGGGCTTCGTAGCCGATCTGTGCGGCCAGCACGTAGGCGGACATCAGGTCGGGGCCTCTGAACACCTGAGGGGTTTGCGCCGCGTGCAGTCCGGGCACCGGCTGAAATGTCCGCTTGTCGAGGATCAACCGGTCGTATGAGACGAGGGGGACAGCCCCACCCTCCGACCCGGCGACGTCGAAGAGACGCTCGATCATTGCCGGGTCGACCGCCGGTCTGGCTGCGTCGTGGATCCCAATCAAGTCGATTTCCCGGCCGATCGCAGCCAGACCTGCCATCTCACTTGAGGTGCGGGTGCTCCCGCCGGAAGCGATGGTCAGGTCGTCGCGGAGCTTCGCCACGGTTTCTACGAGCTCGGGCCGGCATACGACCACGCACACATCGACGTGTTCAGCTACCGCGTCGATGGTGTGTGCGATCAGAGGCCGACCCTTCACCTCGATCATCAGCTTGTCGCCTCCGAAACGGGTACTCGATCCGCCACCGACGATGACCATGGCTCGTGAAGGCATCTTGGCGAGAGTACTTTGATCCAGGTGACGATCTCCACCGCCCGGCTCGCGGACAGTCTCCGCGGGGATTGGGTCGTTTTCGACAACCAGGGCAACCCGTTGGACTTCGAAATCCCTGGAGATATCGGGCCCGCCGCTCTGCTGGTGGCCCCCGTGGTCGATGCGGTCAAACGCAAGGACGGTGAATCGGTCGAGTCATTGGACCGCGATGAGATGTGGCTCGTCGAGGCGATTGTCCTCAACAAAGTGGTTCTGCGTCGTCTCGGAGTGCTGGATGCGACCGCCGAGGACTTGCTCCTGGCGGTCCGGGAGGCGGGCTACTCCTGGCAAGTCAGCCCGATTTCCTCCCCTTGAGCGCCCAGTAGGCGAGGATCGCGGCGATCCCGGTGGCCACGGCGCCGGAAGCGGCGATCGCAGGGAGCTTGTCTCGCAAGGTCACGGCAGACTCGAAACGACGGACCTCCCAGCCCCGCTCGGTGGCAATGGCCCTGAGCGCGGAGTCGGGGTTGACCACCACGGGGTGTCCCACTGCTTCGAGCATGGGCAGGTCTGTGATCGAATCGCTGTAGGCATAGCTCGCATCCAGGTCGATGCCGTCTTGATCGGCCATGGCCCTCATCGCCTCGGCTTTGCCCGGACCATACGCATAGAGCTCCAATTCACCGGTGTATCGACCCTCGCCGTCGACAGCCGCCCGGGTTGCGATGACGTCGTCGATGCCGAGATATCGACACAGTGGTCGCACGATCTCCTCGGGACTGGCGGAGATGACCACCACACGGCGCCCTGCGCCGCGGTGCTCCTCCATTACCGCCAGGGCTTCGGCGTACACCAGCGGTGTGACTACCTCGTCCACGGTCTCGGTGACCAGCGCCTCGATCTCGTCCCGATCCCAACCTCTTGTCATCGCCGAAAGCTCGTCCTTGATGCGCTCGAGTTGGTCGTGATCAGCGCCGAATGCCTGGTAATAGGCCTGGGCGATGCCCGCCTTGGCGAGTGTCGTGCCGGTGAGCAGACCAGCTTTGAACATGGGGCGGGTGAAGGCGAGGGTCGACGACTTCGCGATGATGGTCTTGTCGAGGTCGAAGAAGGCAACGGCTGTCACGGCATCAAGTTAACCGGGCTGGGACAAGGGTCTTGTGCAGTCTTCTCGAGCACCATATGTTCGAGGAATGGTTGGGAAGGGGAGACACCCGATCTTGGGCGTGTGGTCGCCCGATCCGGTCTTGTCGACGGTGGCGCCGATAGGTCTTGCTGCGGCCGCCGGCACAGCCCTACTGGTCGACCTGGCAACGACGAGCCGGACCACCAGCAGAACCCTGGCCGACCTGGTCTCGGAAGGCCCCAGGCTGGCGGAACTCAGTCCAGGTCGCCCTGGGGTCGCCCTCCTCGCTGGCGGCAATGTCGACCGCTCGCTCGGTGTCGACCTGCTCGGACAACTCGCCGGGCACTGGCCTGCGGTTGTTGTCAGGTCGCCCGACACCGACCTTCCCTTCGCCACGGTGCCGGTCATCCCGCTGTTCCCCGGCATCCTCGCACCCACTCCACGAGTGGGTCATGGCGTGTGGCAGCCGGTGGGCGCGGGTGCGGAGCCGCCCGGCCCGGGCCCTGTTCTCCCCCGGCTCCGCGGCAGCCTTGTCCGCAGGATGATGTCTGGTCACCTTCCCCGACGAAGCAGATGGATGGACGCCTGGCGCCCGATCTGGGAGATGCCATGGGCGTAGTGGAGAGAATCAGCAGGGCGATCGCCCTCGGTGACACGGAGTTCAACCCCGATGACATCGCCTACGAGGCAGCCCGGCTACTCGATGCCGAATCTCCCTGGCACAACGCACGACACTCTGCCGGGGTGGTCGATCAGATGACCGGTCTGGGACCTGTGCAACGTTTCTTCGACGATCCCGACGTCAGCGACGTGTTGGTCAACGGCCCATCCGAGATCTGGATCGACCGGGGGGCCGGATTGGAGCAGGTCGATGCCCGCTTCGGCTCTGAGGACGATGTGGTCGCCACCGTGGAGAGGGCGATCGCACCGCTCGGGCTTCGCATCGACCGCGCCTCCCCTATGGTCGATGCCCGGTTGACGGACGGGTCCCGGCTTCATGCTGTCCTTCCTCCCGCCTCGGTCGACGGACCGCTCATGGCTATCAGACGCTTCACACAGCGAGTTGCGACGTTGCAGGATCTTGTCGAGTCGGGAACGGCAACCGAAGCGCAGCTCGAACGCTTGGTTGAGGCCGTGGAGGGCCGCAAGACCATCGTGGTCTCAGGTGGCACGGGTGCGGGCAAGACGACGCTCCTCAACCTCCTTGCAGCGGCTATCGATTCTTCGGAGCGGGTTGTGACGATCGAAGACGCTGCCGAATTGAGCCTGCCGGGCCATGTCGTCCGTCTCGAGGCCCGGCCCGCCAATGCCGAGGGGGCGGGGGCGATCACGATCCGCTCGCTTCTCCGGTCGGCTCTGCGACTCCGACCCGACCGAATCATCGTGGGCGAGGTCCGTGGCCGTGAGGCTCTCGATCTCATCTCCGCGCTCAATACGGGACATCGCGGCTCAATGACGACGGTTCACGCCAACTCACCAAAGGAGGCCCTGCTCCGCATCGAGACACTGGCCTTGAGCGCAGGTGACACCTCCGAGACAGCCGTTTCCCGTCAGCTCCTGGCCGCGGTGGACATGGTGGTGCAAATCGATCGAATCGACGGTGGGCGAAAGATCGTCGCAATCGACGAGGACGTCCCAAGGGAGACCTCGTGATCGTCGGCGTGCTCATCGCAGTCGCCTTCGCAGCCGGAGTCGACCTGCGAAAGCTCGCATTGCTCGCGGGTGCCGTGTACCTGCCGTTTGTTCTTGCGGGGCTCATCGCCATCCACTGGCACCGAACGCGATCCCATGAAAGCAACCGACCTTCCTTGTTCTGCGAGGGGGTGGCGGCCGAACTCCGTGCCGGAGCCACGCTGCGGGCCGCGGTTGGAACCGCGGCGGTCTCCTTGGGTTGCGACCCGATCCCCGTTGGCTCGTCGCTGGAGGATGTTTCCGCCACGATTGCCGACTATTTCCCGTCCATCGGTGAGGAGCTTCGGTTGACGGTCCTGACGGCGGCCCGGGCCGGAAGCGATTCCGCTGCCCTGTTCGATGAGATCGGCTCTCTCGCCCTTGCCCAATCGGAGATCAGCCATGAGGTGAGGGTTGCGACCGCTCCTGGTCGTGCCACGGCCCTCGTCCTTGTAGGGGCACCGGTCTTATATGTGACCACCAGGCTCGGATCGGGCGGGATATCTGCCTATCTCGCCTATTCCGAGCAAAGATTCGTCGCGTTGCTCGGGTTCGGCCTCTTCGTCGCTGGCCTTTTGGTGGCGTCATTGGTCCTGTTCAAGGCGGCACAGTGACAGGCGTCATCGGCGGCTCCATAGGTCTGGTCATCGGCGGCCTTGCCGGGGCGTTGGTTGGTGCCCTCCTGCCCAACGTCTGGCGTCGGGTCAAGCAACGACCAGAGCCTGATCCTCCCGCGACGATGATCCTGCTTCTCCTCCTGGTTCAGCTTCGCTCGGGTCGATCGGTCCTGGCTGCCCTGATGGCCGTAGCCGACGCCGTCCCCAAATACAGGGGGCTGAGGATCGTGGCGAGGGTTGCCCGGGTGTCCGGGTTGACGACCGCTCTGCCTTACGCGGACGATCGACTGCGGCCAGTGCTGGCTCAATTGGCACGGGCCCAACGCTCGGGTGCGTCGCTGAGTGGGTCGGTGAGACGGATGCTGGAAGAGAAACTTGCTGCCGACAAGGCCAGCCGCATCGGACGAGCACGCACCCTTCCAGTCAGACTCATGATCCCGGTGACACTTCTGATGCTTCCGGGGCTGATCCTGCTTCTCTACGCACCGTCCCTCCTGGCGATGTTCAACGACCTGACAGGGGTACTCACATGAGGTCCCAGGCTTCCGCACTTCCTCCCGCACCGGTCGGAAACCGGAATGGAAGGAGTGTCTATGACACGCGTTTTCAACTGGGTGGTCGCCCGTTCTTGCTCTGACCGTGGTCAGGCGACGGTTGAGTACTTCTTGGTGATCCTGGCCGCCACTGCGTTGGCCATCATCGCTCTCAAGTGGTTGCAGTCAGGAAGTGGCGGTGGACTATTGGGCAATCTGTTCGGCAAGGTCATCTCGTGGGTGGCCGGCGCATTCTGAGTGAAGAGCGTGGGTCGGTGACCATTGAGTTCTTCTTGGTCATCCCCCTCTTGATCGTGGTGCTCGCCGCCGGGGTCCAGGTGATCTCGGTGGCGCGCGCCCGTGTCGAGCTGGTGGGTGCTGTCAGGGAAGGGGCGAGAGTCGCCGCCACGACACCGGACCCGGCGCGGGCGGTCGAGGCGGTGCGTGCGGCCATGTCACCGGCGGAACGCGATCGGGTCCGGATTTCGGTGAGCCGTCCCGCGCTGGTGGGCCGACCGGCTCGGGTCACGGCCACAATGCGACACGATCTCAACATCCCTTTCCTCAGCGATCTCGGGGTGGACCTTTCGGCGTCGGCGTCGATGCTCGTGGAACGATGACCAACGACAAGGGCTCGATGGCGGTCGCCCTGAGTGGGATCACAGCCGTCGTGGCAGTACTGGGTGTCGCGATCGCGGCTATCGGAATGCTCTACGGCGCGCGGGCTCAGGCAACGAATGCAGCCGATGCCGCCGCCCTGGCGTCCGCGGTCGCCACCTATCCGCCGGCCGCCGGCACTGACCCGATGACAGCGGCTCGGGAAGTGGCCCAACTCAATGGCGCGATCCTGATCGTCTGTCGTTGTGTGCGAGACACGAGCCTCGCCGCCAGAACTGTAGAAGTGGTGGCTGCGGTCGAGGTGGATGTACCCATCTTCGGTCCGGTGACTGTGAGAGGCGTCAGTCGCGCCGAGTTCGAGCCGATCCTTTGGCTGGGCCGATAGGGGAGTTGGAGGGAGACTTTGTCGTGGACAGGGCCGATAATGTCGGCGGATGACCACGAGATCCGAGGCGATCCGCATGCTCGCCGAGCTCGCCAAGCTGACCGCACTCGACGAGGGATCGCCACAGGCGTTCAAGGTACGTGCCTATGAGAACGCCGTCGCCGGCATCGAGGCTCATCAGGGGGAGATCGATGGGCTCTCCAAGACCGAGCTGACCAAGATCAAGGGTGTCGGTGGGTCGACGGCGGACAAGCTCATCGAGCTGAGGGAGACCGGAAAGGTCGCCAAACTGGAGGCTCTCAGGGAGACATATCCGCCTCCGTTCGTCGAACTGACCAAGATCCCCGGTCTTGGCCCCAAGACACTGATGATGATCCGCTCCCAACTCGGGGTGGAGGATCTGGAGGGCCTCAAGGCGGCGATCGTAGGAGAGCGTCTCCGCGATCTCCCCGGACTCGGGGAGAAGTCGGAAGAGAAGATCAAGAAGGCGATCGAACGGCTCGGTCTTCACGGCAAGGACCGGCGGACTCCATTGGTGGAGGTCTACGGATTCGCTCACTCCCTGGCAGCCCGGATCGATGCCCTCGACGGTGTGGCGGCAGCGGTGCCCTGCGGCTCCCTACGCCGGTTCTCCGAGACTGTCGGAGACATCGACATAGTGGTCGGCACCACCAAGCCAGAGGTAGTCCATCAATCGGTGGTCGGGTTCCCCGAAGTCGTGGACGTCGTCGGCTCGGGTGACACCAAGACGTCATTCCTGACACGCGAAGGGTTGCAGGTGGACGTACGCACCGTTATGCCCGCCCAGATGGGATCCGCTCTTCTGTACTTCACCGGGTCCAAAGCACACAACATCCAGCTCCGGCAGAAGGCTATCGACCAGGGGTGGCTCCTCAGTGAATATGGCCTGTTCGAAGACGAAGAAGTGTTGGCATCGAAGACCGAATCCGACATCTACAAAGCCCTGGGCATGGAGTACGTCCCTCCCACGATGCGGGAGGGCGGGGGTGAGGTCGAGTTGGCCCTCAACGGAAACCTCCCCGACCTGGTTACCCGTGACCGGATCAGGGGTGACCTCCACTATCACTGCGACCGCTCCGGCGATGGGAGATCATCGCTCGAGGAGATGGTCAAGGCCGCCATCGAGGCGGGGTATGAGTACGTCGCATTTACCGACCACGGGGAGAATTTGGCGATCAACGGTTCCAGTCGCGAGGAGATGCTCTGGCACCGTGACCGGATTCGTGAGCTCGACGCCGCCCAAGCTGAGATCAAGATTCTCTTCGGCTGTGAGCTGAATATCGGAGCCGACGGAAGTCTGGACTACGACGCCGATTTCCGTCTCGAATTCGACTACTGCGTGGCGTCGATCCACTCTCACTTCGACCTCCCCCAGGATCGCCAAACCGCCCGGATACTCACGGCTTTGGCCGATCCGGCGGTCAACGCCGTCGGTCACATCAGCGGCCGGTACGTGGGAAGACGCCCGGGAGTCGATCTCGACGTCGACGCCGTGTTGGAGGGTTTGGCGGTCACCGGTGTCGCGTTGGAGGTCAACGGTGCGCTGGACCGGCTCGATGCCGTCACAGAGGTGAGTCGCCTGGCGATGTCGCAGGGCGTCGACCTCATGATCGACACCGACTCGCATCATGTCTCCGACCTGCGAAGGATGGACTACGGAGTCCAGTACGCGCAACGGGCTTGGGTGACCAACGACCGGGTGATCAACACCCGTCCTCTCGCCGATTTTCTGGACTGGACCCGACGACGCAGGGCTTAGTCTTCGGTCATGGCGAAGGAATACGAAGTGACCACCGGGAAGAGACTCGTCAGTTGGCTCATGGCGAGGGCGGCCGGCTTCGGAATGGGAAACTTTGTCGTGTTGACCACAACAGGGCGCAAGTCGGGGGAGCCCCGAAGTGTGACGGTGGCACCTATCTCCGACGACGCGAGTCGATACCTGGTTTCGCCGTACGGAGACTCGGGGTGGGTGCTGAACGCACGGGCTGACCCAACCGCCATCATCAAGCGAGGGGGCTCAGAGACCAGAGTGCGGCTCGTCGAGGTGACGGGAGAAAAACCCGAGCTGGTGAAGGCCTACCACCAGCGGGAGGGTTTCGCCCGGCAGTTCATGGACGTCCCCGGTGAAGCCACCACCGACGACTTCGTCCTGGTCCCCAAGCGCTTCCCCGTCTTCCGCATCGACGAGATCTGATGTGGTGGCCCCCGAGCGGATCGCGCGGGCGGCGTTGCTATAGCATCAGGTCTCGGAAACCACGACCTCTTGCTATAGCAACGCCGTTCGCGACCCTCATTCGCGGAGGCTCCCGCCTGCCGGGGCAGCCGAAGAGCAGGCGGAACAGGGAGGCAGCCGGCGAAGCCGTCGACTCATGCGTCACCAACCAAATCTGATGCTTGTAATTCATCGACAGATTGATGAAGCTGTGGACCTTGGCGACGACAACTAAGGAGTTCTCCCCGGTGCCTGCCACCTACGTTCTCGATACCTGCGTCCTCCTCGCCGATCCCAACTCTCTGCTCCGGTTCGATGAACACGACGTGGTGCTGCCACTCGTTGTGGTCGAAGAACTGGACCGCAAGAAGACACGGATGGATGAGGTCGGAGCGAACGCTCGGAGTGCCATCCGGCTTCTCGAAGAATTGGGTGCATCCTCTCCTGGAGGTCTGCGCGACCCGGTGACGCTGCCCGGCGGGGGAACGCTCCGCATCGAGCTGAACAGTGTTTTTTCGGACAAGCTGCCGTCGGTGCTCGATCCCCTCACCCCGGATCATCGCATCCTCTCCACATGCCTCAATCTCATCGACACCGCAGATGCGGTCCTGGTCACCAAGGACGCCTCGCTTCGGATCAAAGGTGCTCAACTCGGTGTCCCCGTTCAGGACTACCGCGGCGACACCGCCCAGGCGGACCAGCTTCATTCGGGTGTGCTGGAGCACCGGGTCAGCGGCGAGGTCATCGACCGGCTCTACGACGAGGGCAAGATGGAAATCGCCGACATAGCGGCACCGGTCAACGAATTCGTGGTGCTGAAGAGTGGAACCTCGAAGTCGGCCCTTGCCCGGGTCATACAGGCCGAGCCCAGCGTGATCGTGGAGCGAATGCCAACCCATGTCCGAGCGTTTGGTGTCGAGCCCAAGAACGTCCGTCAGACTGTCGCCCTTCATCAGCTTCTCGACCCGGACATCCCCGCGGTCTCCATCATGGGAATGGCGGGGACGGGGAAGACTTTTCTCTCACTGGCTGCCGCCCTGGAGCAGGTCCTCGAACAGGGCCGCTATCGCAGGGTGTCCGTATACCGTCCGCTCGTCGCGGTTGGCCGGCAGGAGGTGGGCTACCTGCCGGGCGACCTCAGTGAGAAACTGGCACCTTGGATGGCGGCGGTCCACGACAACCTGTACGCATTGTTCTCGGATGCCGGAGTGGACGGGGCCCGCAACGCCATCGAGGAGCTAGTGGATCGTGGCGAACTGGAGATGGCCGCAGTCACCTTTCTCAGGGGACGATCGATCACAGGCGAGTTCGTCATCATCGACGAGGCGCAGAACCTCGAGCTGTCGACACTGAAGGTGATCCTCACCCGAATGTCCCGGGACTCCAAGGTGGTGTTTTGTGGTGACCTCTCCCAGGTCGACAACCCCTATATCTCACCGTACGGAGGGATGGCCGCTCTCATCGAGAAGTTCAAAGACTCGAGCCTCTTCGCCCACGTCGCCCTAGAGCGCACCGTCCGCTCCCCCCTGGCCGAAATGGCGGCCACCGTGCTCTGACGCTTTCCTCAGGTAGCACGACCCGCATACGGGTCCCACCGCCTCGAGAAAGAGGTTTCCGCTACGTTCCGAGCCGATCGCGGCGGGCCTGGAGCAACTCGGCCGCCCTTTCCAAAGAGATCATCTCTGGCGAATCGCCCTGACGGAGGGAAGCGTTGACCTCACCGTCGGTGACATAAGGCCCAAATCGACCGGAGCGCACCGTGACCGTCTTGCCAGAAACAGGGTCTTTGCCCAGTTCTTTGAGATCGGACATGCGGGTCTGACCTCGCCGACGTGGGGGTTCGGCGAGGAGTTTGAGCGCCTCGGGCACGGTAAGCGTGAAGAGCTGCTCCTCGGTTTCAAGACTACGACGGTCGTCGCCACGCTGGATATACGGTCCGTAGCGGCCGTTCAGGGCGAGGATTTCGACACCCTCCTCGTCGTTGCCGATAGTGCGAGGCAGCGAGAGGAGTTGGAGAGCATCGTCGAGACTCAACGCATCCATGTCCATCGACCTGAACAACGATGCCCGCTTTGGTTTGGTCTTGGAGTCCTCTTCCTGCTCACCGAGCTGCACATAGGGACCGAATCTGCCGGTCTTCCCGTATACGGTCATCCCGGTCTCCGGGTCTGTCCCGAAGATCTTGTCGCCGGCATTCTGTTGGTCGATAAGTTCGATCGCCTTCGCCACCGTCAGCTCATCCGGCGCCCAATCCTCGGGTATCGAGGCTCGCTCCTCGCCTCTTTCCACATATGGGCCATACCGACCGATCCTGGCGACGATGGCTGCGCCCGACTCATCCTCGCCAATGGGTATGGAGTTGACCAGCCGCGGGTCGATCTCGTCGAGACGGACTGCCACCTTCTCCTTTAGCCCTTCGTCGCCGAAGTAGAAGGCGGACAACCAAGGAATCGACTCCTCCTGGCCGTCTGCGATGCGGTCGAGGTCTGATTCCATCGCCGCGGTGAACTCGTAGTCGACGAGATCGGGAAAGTGCTTCTCCAACAGGCCCACCACGCCGAACGCGGTGAAGGTCGGCACCAGAGCCGAGCCTTTCTTGAAAATATACCCGCGGTCCTGGATCGTTGTCATGATGGAGGCATAGGTGGAGGGTCTTCCCACGCCCAGTTCTTCGAGTCTCTGGACCAGAGAAGCCTCGGTGTACCGAGCCGGCGGCCGGGTCTCGTGCCCGGTCGGCTCGAGACGTTCGACGGCCAGGGGGTCAGCTTCAGTGAGCGGGGGCAAGATCTTCTCTTTGTCGTCCAACTCTGACTCGGGATCGTCACTTCCCTGCACGTAGGCGCGGAGAAAGCCGGGAAACGTGATGGTCCGACCCGAAGCCCCAAACACCGCCGCCTCTCCGGACGTTGCCGTGGCGCCGAGACGCACCGAAACGGTCACCCCCTTGGCGTCGGCCATTTGTGAGGCGATGGTGCGTTTCCAGATGAGGTCATACAACGCCGCCTCGTCACGTCCGACGTCGGCTCCTACCTGCTCGGGTGTGAGAAAGTCTCCGGCGGGTCTGATCGCCTCGTGGGCCTCCTGGGCTCCTTTGGCCTGTTTCCCCGAGTACTTGCGTGGCGTGGGGGACAGGTACTCCTTGCCGTACAGCTTGGTGATCTGGCTGCGGGACGCGCTGACCGCGGCGTCGGACAGCTCCACCGAATCTGTACGCATGTACGTGATATATCCGTTCTCGTAGAGCCGCTGGGCCACGGACATGGTGCGTGACGACGAGTACCTGAGTTTGCGTCCTGCCTCTTGCTGCAGTGTCGAGGTGCGGAAGGGAGGGTAGGGGCGGCGTGTGTAGGGCTTGGTCTCAACCGAAATGACTTCGAAATCGGATTCCTGCAAACCGGCGGCCAGACTTGTCGTAGTTTTCTGGTCGAGAACCACGACGTCTTTGTTGGGCCTTCCTTCTGAGTCGAAGTCACGCCCTGTGGCCACCTTCTGGTCGTCGACAGCGACCAGGGTCGCCGCAAAGGTCTTGTCCAGATCCTGGGCAGGGGCGAATGAGCCCTCGATCGACCAGTATCCAGCGGCCACGAATGCCATCCGTTCCCGCTCCCGCTGGACGACGATCCGGACTGCGACACTCTGCACCCGGCCGGCGGAGAGTTTCGGCTGCACCTTCTTCCAGAGAACCGGGGAGACCTCATATCCATAGAGGCGGTCGAGGATTCGCCGGGCCTCCTGGGCGGAGACCAGTCGCTCATCGAGATCGCGTGGATTGGAGAAGGCCTCCTCGATGGCGGGTCGAGTGATTTCGTGGAAGACCATCCGCTTCACGGGCACTTTGGGCTTGAGTACCTCCACCAGATGCCACGCGATCGCCTCGCCCTCGCGGTCCTCATCAGTAGCGAGATAGAGCTCGTCGGCGTCTTTGAGCAGATCTTTCAGCTTCTTGACCTGGCTTCTCCGCTCTTTGGGCACCACATAGAGAGGCTCGAAGTCGTTTTCGACGTTGACCCCGAGCCGTGCCCAATCCTCACCCTTGGCCTTTGCCGGAATCTCCGCGGCCGAGCGCGGCAGGTCTCGGATGTGACCCATCGACGATTCGACGGTGGCATCCGAGTCGAGAAATGAGGAGATGGTCCGAGCCTTGGTCGGGGACTCGACGATTACGAGACTTTTCGGCATTGGTGGGCAGTTGACACCATCTCAGACCCCTATGTCAATCTCTTCCGTCGCGTCCCCACCGATGGTTACCGTGTCGAACGTGAGCAGATACATCGCCCTTGAGGGGGTCGATGGGAGCGGGAAGACCACCGTGGGAAAGGCCCTCGTGACCCGTCTCGTCGCCAACGGAGAGGAGGCCATCTTGGTCCGTGAACCCGGTGGCACCGCCGTGGGTGAAGCCGTCCGCAGCTTGCTACTCGACTCTGATTCGCTCAACGTCTGGGCCGAAGTCTTCCTCTTTGCCGCTCAACGCGCCGAGCTGGCCAGTGAGGTGATCTCACCCGCGCTCCGGGCGGGCACCTGGGTCGTCTCCGACCGCACCTACTACTCGTCCATCGCATATCAGGGACGGGCCCGGGGTTTGGGCGAAGACACGGTGAGGGGGATCAATGAGACCGGACTCGCCGGTGTCGTGCCCCAACACGTGTTCGTCCTCGACGTCGAGCCTGACGTCGCCCTGGCCCGCCAGGACCGTCCGGATCGGATCGGGAAAGAGGGTATCGAATTCCAGTCGACGGTCAGGTCCTGTTATCTCGACCTCGCGGCGTCGGAGGAAAAGGTGATGGTTCTCGACGGCGCACTCTCCGTTGACGAGCTTTCCGACCAGATCATGGAGCTGGTGACGTGACGGATCTGTACTCCGATGTAATCGGTCATGACGGGGTGGTCGAGCTGCTCCGGACAGAGCTCGAACGACCGGCGCAGGCCTACCTTTTCGTCGGCCCCCAATCAGTTGGCAAGGAATTCGTCGCACTGCGGTTCGCCACCGGGCTGTTGGGTGGTTTGAGCGACGAGCGAGTGCGGCGTCTCGCCCTCGCTCGAGCTCATCCCGATCTCCGCGTCCTCGAGCCCGAGGGTGCCACCAGTCTCGGAGTCGACCAGGCCCGTGAGGTTGTCGCCAGGGCATCTCTGTCACCGGTGGAGGCGCCTCGCACGGTGTTCCTATTCCCCGACGCAGGCTCGATGACCGAGCAGGCAGCGAATGCCTTGTTGAAGACTCTCGAGGAACCGACCGCTCAGGTCGTATTCCTCTTGGTCGCCGAATCCGAGGACGACTTTCCTCCGACAGTTGCCTCCCGGTGCCGCTCGATTCATATGGGCCGTGTCCCTCTCCCTGACATCGTCGACGCCCTGACCAGGCGGGGTCTCACCGAGGCCGAGGCGGGTGGCGTGGCGGCCGTCTCCGGAGGCAGACCCGGTCTGGCCCTGGCCCTGATGAGTCAACCCGAGGTGGCCCGCTTCCGTGACATGTGGTTGTCCATTCCGGGCCAGGTCAGCCCGCATCCCGGAGACGGGCAACGTCTCGCCATGGAGCTGTTGGTCGAGTTGGCTCCTCTCGTCGACCAGTCGATCCCCGAAGACCTACCGAAAGACAAGGCTCAGCGTGCCCGGCGACGTGCCGAGATGTCGCTGCTGGTGAGTGGCCTGGAGATCCTGGCCTCCTGGTACTCAGACTCGGCATCGCTGCAGTTGGGTGGTCCGATCCGCAACAGTGATCTCGATCTCGGTGCCTTCACCGACGTGTCACCCCGTTGGGCGGTGTCGTCCGCCGAAGCAGTGCTCGACGCGGTGGTCGACATCCAGGCCAACCTTCGCCGGGAGTTGGTATTGGCCAACCTCTTCTCGACGTTGGGCTCGGCCGAATGATTCTGTTGTGCATTCATGGGTCGTGAGGACCCATCAGCGTCCAACAGATGGTGCTTCTGAGCGTTCGCTCGTTTGGTGAGCCCCAGGGTGGTTCACAGAGGGGCCCCGCTCTACAATTCGAGGTCAGGCCGGAGTAGCTCAGTGGTAGAGCAATTCACTCGTAATGAATAGGCCAGGGGTTCGACTCCCCTCTCCGGCTCCACTCTTAAAGCGCCGACAGGAACTCGATGCGATTTCCAAACGGGTCGTTGGCATAGAAACGATCGTGTCCCGGCAGCGGCTCGTCCGCCATCACTTCGACACCGGCCTCCTCGAGAATGCGCTTGAGCGCGTCGAGGTCGGATACCAACAAGGCGGGATGAGCCTTCCGGGCCGGGGTGAAACCCTCTTCGACTCCGAGATGAATGCATATGTCAGTTGACTCGAACCAACACCCACCCCGAGCTTCGAGGTGCGCCGGTTTGGCGACTCGAGGGATCCCGAGCAGACCCGAGTAGAAGGCATCGGCAGCCTTCTCCATGTCCGGCGGCATGGCCAACTGAACATGGTGCAGCCCTTGGATTCTCATCGGCTCATTGTCGGCGCCGGAGCCTCACTGGCTCAACTCGTGATGACCACAAACGCCAAGTCGTCCCTGCAAGCACCCCCGGCTACCGTGCCGAATTCATGGCCGATCAGGCAGATTTCGAACGTGATGCCCTCCAGTACTCGAGGCAGCTCTACTCGGCGGCCATGCGAATGGCACGCAATCCGCCCGACGCCGAGGATCTCGTTCAAGAGACCTTCCTGAAGGCCTACCGGGCCTACGACACCTTTCAGGAGGGCACCAACCTGAAGGCCTGGCTCTACCGGATCCTCACCAACACCTACATCAACAAGTACCGCAAGGAGTCACGGCGACCAAGCGAAGTCGACCTGGGCGATGTGGAAGACCTCTATCTCTATCGTCGGCTCGGCTCGGAGGACACCGCCGATGCCTCACGCACCACCGAGGACCGTGTCCTTGACGGTCTCGTCGAGTCCGACATCAAGGAAGCAGTCGAGGAGTTGCCTGAGAACTTCCGGATGCCGGTGATCCTCGCCGATCTCGAAGGATTCTCGTACAAGGAGATCGCCGAGATCCTCGACATCCCCATTGGAACCGTCATGTCGCGACTCCATCGCGGAAGAAAAGCGATGCAGAAGAGGTTGTGGGAGTTTGCAAGCCGGCGAGGGCTCGTACCAGAGGACGCTGAAAGACCATGAGTCACGATTGCGATTGCGGAGACGCACAAGGCCAGCTCTACGAATATCTCGACGCCGAACTCGACGAGGAGACCGCGCATGCGGTTCGAGTACACCTCGACGACTGTGATGGCTGCTTCGACTCTTTCGAATTCGAGCGTCGTCTCAAGACCGTGATCCGCACCCATCTCACCGAAGACATGCCCGAGACACTTCAGTTGAAGGTCAGGGAGCTGATCAGGCAGGAGACCATGCGAGCCTGACGTGAGAAGTTCGCCCGTATTCGGGGCGGGCGGTAGGCTGCGGCCCCATGAGTCGCACGGGTCGCAACTCGCTATTTCTTCTCATCGTCGCTGTGTTCATCGCCGGTTTTGCCCTGGTGGTCCAGGCTGCGGAGGAAACTGGTGAGGGCGAAGGCGAAGGAGGCGACGCCACGACATCGACGATCGAAAGCGGTCTGTCTCCGGCGGTGCCTATCGAAGCCGAAGAGGCACCTCCCGCCGATGTCGACTGGACATACCGCTATATGATCCCAACGGGTCTGGTGATCGCCGCCGTGATCATCCTCGTCACCGCCATCAAGTACTTCACCGATGTCGTGCGCAAGCGCTACCGCATAGTCGAGTGACGTATTCACGGCCCGGCCGGGGTCGTCTTTCCGACCGTGTGGCGGGAGCCTATCCCCTCGCCGAAACCTATCACCGCCACCAACTCGCCGAGGAGATGGAGCGGATCACTCTCGAAGTGTCAGAGGTGGTTCCCCAGGCCACGGGTCTCAGTCTGCCCGGCACACCCCACAGCGTGGTCATCGACCGTTCCGAGTGGATTGACAGAAACGTGGCAACCTTTTCCCATCTCACGGAACCGGCGCGGCGCAAGCTCGAAGAGCGCATGGAGGAGTCGGGCACTCGCAACCATGCGGCTGCCGCCATTGCCGAACGCGTCATGGCCGCCGAGACGAGGGCCGTTCTGAGCATCCTCGCCAGACGAGTCCTCGGCCAATACGAGCTCGTCCTGCCAACCGGTGAGCCGGGGGACATGGTCGCCTACGTGGGGCCGAACATTCTTCAAATGGAGCGCACCCACCAGTTCAAGCCGGCCGAGTTCAGATATTGGGTCGCTCTTCACGAGCTCACCCATCGAGCGCAATTCCAGGGGATTCCCTGGATGCGTGGCTACTTCCTGGGCCTGGTGACGGAATTGGTCGAGTCCTCCCGGCCCGAGCCTGGGGCGCTGGGGAGGGTCTTCGAGGAGATCTCTACCCGGCGGGCCACGGGACGGCCGGTTCTCGACGAGCGGGGACTTCTCGGGCTCTTTGGCTCGCCAGAGCAGAACGCAATTGTCGACAAGGTGCAGGCTCTCATGTCGCTTCTCGAAGGCCATGGCCACGTCGTAATGGACCGGGTGGGGTCTGACCGGCTCAAGACCCAGGATCGGATGAGCCGTGTTCTCAAGGGTCGCCGCAACGACAAGAGGACCGCGGCTTTCTTCAGGCTCACCGGGTTGGAGATGAAGATGAAGCAGTACAAACAAGGTGAGAAGTTCGTGCTCGCCGTCGAGCGTGAGTCGGGGTGGGACACACTGCGAATCGCCTTCCGGGGAGCGAGCAGCCTCCCCGGTCTTCACGAGATCGAAGACCCGACCAAGTGGTTGCAACGCGTCGCCTGAGCGACCTGGTAGCCACCGCTTTGCAGGAGCTGCATCTTCCCGAAGGACGGCTCGCGGTGGCGTTGTCTGGCGGAGCGGATTCGGCGGCACTGGCCTTTCTCGCAACCGAATCTGGCCGGGAGGTCGGCCTGATTCACATCGACCATCAGCTCAATGCTTCCCCGGCGCTTGCTCGGGCAGCCGACGAGATCGCTGGAAAGCTCGGTCTGGACCTCGAAGTGTTCACCGTCGACCTCGGATCAGGCCCGTCGCTCGAAGAGCGGGCAAGGGACGCCCGCCACCGGGTTCTCGAGGGAATCGAGTCTGCAGTGGTCACCGGACACACCAGAGATGACAGTGTGGAGACCATGTTGATCAACCTGATTCGTGGCACCGGGGCTCGAGGTCTCATCGGGATCCCTCGCTTTCGCCCACCAAACGTCCATCGGCCGATGCTGGCGATCACCCGGGGTGAAACGAGGGAGATGGCGACGCTGGCCGGTCTTCCTTTTGTCGACGACCCGATGAATGAAGACATGTCGTTGACGAGGAATCGGATTCGTTTGCTGATCCTCCCTCTGCTTCGAGAGCTCAACCCACAACTCGACTCGGCGATGGCACGGACCGCCGGCACCCTCGCGTCGGACATCGACTTTCTCGACCAACTGGCGGCCCGTCACCAGACTGCTCAGCTGCCGACCTCTCTGGTCGTCACCCTTCCCAAAGCACTGGCGAATCGCCTCCTTCACGAGGCGTTGGTTACTGCGGCCATCGCCCCAACTGCTGACCGTATCGCCCGGATGTGGTCGGTGGCTTCGGGGGACAGCCAGCGGCAAGACCTTGCGGAGGGGAGGTCTGTGGTCCGTCGCGGCGCCCTCCTCGCCATCGAATAGGTCGGCTCAAGGATGTCCCGCTAGCTTTCTCGGCCCACCACCAACTCACACCAAAGGACAGGGATGGACATCAAGCCCTTGATCACCGCGGAGGAGATCGAGATCAAACTCGCCGAGCTCGGGAAACAGATATCGGAGGACTACGCCGGCAAGGAGCTCCTGCTCGTTGGGGTGCTGCGTGGAGCCTTCATGGTCATGGCCGATCTCGCCCGTCACATCGATCTGGCCTGCGAGTTCGACTTCATGGCCGTTTCCTCATACGGAGCCTCTACCCAGACTTCCGGAGTCGTTCGTATTCTGAAGGACCTCGACGAAGAGATCGACGGTCGCCACGTCCTCATCGTCGAAGACATCATCGACTCGGGCCTCACCTTGAACTATTTGATCAAGAGTTTGCGCGTGCGCAAGCCAGCGTCGCTCGAGATCGCCGCTCTGCTGTTGAAGGAGGGCATCCAGCGAGTTCCCATTGATGTGCGTTATGTGGCATTTCCGATCGGTCCGGAGTTCGTGGTGGGGTACGGGTTGGACTACGCCGGTAAATATCGGAATCTCCCGTATGTCGGGGTGATGGGCGACGACGACTAGCCCGTCACGCGGTGGGACCGAATACAACGGGGTTCGACTATTCGACCGAGCGTCGTAGCATCTAGACCTACTCCCCCAGAACCGAGGCTTAGTGAATCGCACTCTGCGCACCCTGATCGTCTACGGGATGTCGATAATCCTCGTCGCCATCCTTTTCTCATGGTGGTTCGACCAGGTCGCCGGACCCGAAGAGATCCGCATCTCGAACTTCATCGAGAACATCGAGGACGGTGAGTACGAAGAGGTCGTACTGCTGGCTCGTTCCAAGCGCGCTCAGGGCCGGCTCGTTGATAGCGACGCCGAGGAGGGCACCTTTGATGAGGTGGCGAGCTACGTCGAGGGTTTTGAAGAGCAGTTGACCGGCACACTCAGGGACTCCGGCACCCAGTGGTCTACCGACGAGGAGCCGGCCGGTTTCTGGGAGCTTCTGATCGGCTTCCTGCCCTGGCTGTTTCTGCTCGGGTTCATGGTCTTCATCTTCATGCAGATGCAGGGCGGGGGAAACCGCGTCATGCAATTCGGCAAGTCACGGGCGAAGGTTGTCGGCAAGGAACAGCCGAAGGTCACGTTCGACGATGTGGCCGGACTCCAGGAAGCCAAAGAGGAGCTCGAGGAGATCAAAGACTTTCTCGCCAATCCGGATCGTTACCGTCAGATGGGAGCCAAGATCCCCAAAGGCGTGCTCCTTTTCGGTCCTCCCGGCACCGGGAAGACCTTGCTCGCTCGGGCGGTAGCCGGAGAGGCCGGTGTTCCCTTCATGTCGATCTCGGGGTCCGACTTCGTCGAGATGTTCGTTGGAGTCGGCGCAGCCCGCGTGCGTGACCTCTTCGAGCAGGCCAAGCAAACCGCTCCAGCCATAATCTTCATCGACGAGATCGACGCGGTGGGACGCCATCGCGGAGCGGGTCTCGGTGGTGGTCACGACGAAAGGGAGCAGACTCTCAACCAGCTCCTCGTGGAGCTCGATGGGTTCGAGGGCAACACCGGTGTCATCGTCATGGCGGCGACGAACCGCCCCGACATTCTCGACCCGGCGCTGCTCCGCCCCGGGCGATTCGACCGTCAGATCACCGTGGACGCACCAGATGTGGAGGGGCGTGAGGCGATCCTCGACGTCCACTCGAAGGGCAAGCCACTCGGCGAAGACATCAACCTCGGTGTCCTGGCCAGACGCACTCCCGGCTTCACAGGGGCGGACCTGGCCAATCTCATCAACGAGGCCGCCCTGCTCACTGCCCGCAAGCATGCCAGTCAGATCACCATGGTCGAGCTGGAGGAGGCCATCGATCGTGTCATCTCCGGCCCTGAGCGCAAGACCCGCATCCTCTCTGAAGAAGAGCGCAAGGCGATCGCCTATCACGAGACCGGGCATGCCCTCGTGGGCTACGCATTGCCCAACTCCGACCCCGTCCACAAGATCACAATCGTCTCCCGGGGCCGATCACTCGGCCACACCCTCGCCCTGCCCACCCATGACAAGTACTTGTCCAAGCGCAGCGAGCTGGTCGATCGGCTCGCCATGTTGCTCGGAGGGCGCACCGCCGAAGAGCTGGTCTTCGCCGATCCGTCGACAGGCGCTTCAGATGACATCGAGAAGGCCACCTCCATAGCGCGTCGGATGGTGATGGAGTACGGCATGAGTGACGAACTAGGTCCCATGCAATACGGACGACCCAGCGGTGAGGTCTTCCTCGGTCGGGACTACTCCCGGCAACAGGACTATTCCGATCAGGTGGCAGCGTTCATCGATGCCGAAGTGCGCAAGATGATCAATGCCGCCCACGAGGAAGCACGGATGATTCTGGAGCACCACTCCGACGCCTTGGAGCGCATGGTCGAAGTCCTTCTCGAGAAAGAGACCGTTGACCGTGAGGAGGTCGGGGAGATCTTCTCTGACGTTCCCAAGTGGGAGCACGCATTCGGCGGATCGCTGCGTATCAAGTATCCCGACGTTCCGATACTTCCCCAAGAGCATCCCGACATCGCGGCCGCGGTCGAGAAGAGGGAAGAGGAGACCGAAGAGGTCACCGAGTCACTGAAACTCGGCCGTAAGCTTCCCCGCACCAAGGGCCGTCCCGCGGAGGCGTGACAGCGTTGCTATAGCATCAGGTCTCGGAAACCACGACCTCTTGCTATAGCAACGCCGTTCAACTCGAACCTCACACTCGATCGATAACGAGGTCGCCTGAGACCAGCTTCGCCCGAATCGAGGCACGACGTTCCGGGGCTTCATTTGTTGGCTCGGGGTCGGGAAGTCGCAGCGACCCGGACAGCAAGTTGGCATCCAGGGATACTTCGGTGCGACGGGGGATGCCGATGTCGACCGACCCGGACATCGATTTGAAGGTGGCGCTGCGCCCCGTGAATCGTCGCAGCCTGGTGTCACCTGAGGCCGTGCTGATGGCCACGTTTCCGTTGGCTTCATCGATATCGATGTCGCCTGAAGCCGTCGAGATCGAGACGCTGCCCGTGACCGACCCCGGCACCAACAGGTCACCGGATGCGGAACTGAAGCTCAGAGCTCGTCCGACGCGTTCGATCTGAAGGTCGCCACTGGCGCTCTTCACCTCCAGGGTCGCGGCGCTCTCCAACTCGATGTCGCCAGAGGCGGTCTTCAGGTCGACCCTTTCGAGCGGGACGTCGGCGCGGATGTCCGCCGAGGCAACACTCACCCGGAGGTCACTTCCTTCGGGTAGGTCGATCACCACGTAAGTCGAGCTGCGGGACAACCAAGACATGGTCTGTTCGGAGGAAACCAAAATCGAGTTGCCCCGCTGCTCGACGATGAAATCTGGAGTCTTTGTGTCGATGGAAACGTTGACGCTCCCGCGGGGTGCCCGGTGAACTTCGACCCGTCCTGATTCGATCCGGACTTCGACATCGGGTGGACCGTCGACTTCGAAGTTCTTCTGGATCACAGCTGGAATGTGCTCTTGTGATGTGATCCGGTGGACCGTCTCTTGCGGGCTTTGTTGGTGAGAACCTCCACAACGTACGAGTTGATCGAATCGCCGGCGGACTCGGCCTCATTGGAGATGAGATCTTTGAGATAGCTGGGGAGTCTCACGGTGATCCGAGCCTCATCCGCTTCGTCCGATCCTGGAGGTGGCGGTGGCGGGGGAGGGGGCACCGTCGTCGGATCATCATTGACCACCAGCTCGGGGTCGCCATCGACCAGCTTGATGTCGATCGTCTGTGCTTCCAGTTGACTGGAGATCTCGGCGACCGCCGTATTGACCACTTCCATCATGGTTTGGGTGATGGCGGGCTTGAGGGCTGCCATCAAATGTGTGCCGGCTTCAGCCATCTCCGGTCCGGCCACTCTCAGCTGGGTCTCGACGGCAGACTCGAGCTTGGTGACCGCATGTGACAACTGCATCAGTCGTGTCTCTTTCCTCGGTATTTCCTGTAGGTGCGGATGCGCTCTTCCAGTAGCGCCTCGACCTGATTGGGGGTCATTGTAACCAACATGACGTCTCCTATGCGTCAATACGACATCCGTGTGATGTCATGATGATGTCATCATACAGTCAAGGCGATGTCATTGTCAACCCCCTTTTCGAGTTTCGGGAAATACCCGGCGAGGAGGCCTAGTTTCTTAACTAGCACATGAGCCAGATAGACACCGGCCGAATCGAGAAAGCCGTACGCGAGATCATCGAGGCCCTCGGCGAGGATCCGTTGCGGGAGGGTCTGGCCGAGACTCCGGAACGGGTGGCCCGATTCTATGAGGAGGTCTTCGGCGGGATCCACACCGATCCCGGAGATGTGATCGACGCGTTCTTTGGCGAAGAGCACTATCAAGAAATCGTGATGGTGCGCGAAATCCCCTTCTATTCGATGTGTGAACATCATCTCGTGCCCTTCCATGGGCAGGCGCACGTCGCCTACATGCCCCAGGGTCGAGTCACGGGTTTGTCCAAGATGGCGCGTCTGGTGGAGGGTTTCGCCCGACGTCCTCAAATGCAGGAGCGTCTCACCGCACAGGTTGCCGACTGTCTAAACAACCGGCTCGATCCCCTCGGAGTCCTGGTGGTCATCGAGGCGGAGCATCTGTGCATGTCGATGCGGGGAGTGAGGAAGCCTGGTGCGGTGACGGTCACCTCCGCGGTGCGGGGCATCATGGAAACGAGCGCCGCAACCCGATCGGAGGCGATGTCTCTTCTGTTTGGCACCAGGAGTTGACTGCAGCGCCGTCGAACTGGTCGATTTCCGGGGAAGAGCTTGACATCACTGCCGGTGTCCTGGTGGGCGTGCTCAACGTCACACCCGACTCGTTCTCCGATGGCGGTGAGTTCATGGATCCCGAGGTTGCCATCGGTCATGGTCTCGAGATGATGAAGAAGGGCGCCGCGATCATCGACGTCGGTGGCGAGTCCACCCGACCGGGAACTCGTCCCGTGGCCGAAGACGAGGAACTGTCACGGGTGATGCCAGTAGTCGAGGGGCTGGTCGCACGGGGAGTACGGGTCAGCATCGACTCCTACAAACCGGCTGTGGCCCGCTCGGCGTTGGAAGGCGGAGCTGTCATAGTCAACGATGTCACCGGTTTTGAGGACGAAGCGATGATCGACCTGGTGGAGACCTCGGAATGTGGTGTGGTCACCCTCCACATGCAGGGAGCTCCTCCGGACATGCACATCGATCCGGGCTATGACGACGTGGTTGGCGAGGTGGAGGCATATCTTCTCGGGTCAATCGATCGTCTCGAACAGGCTGGTGTCGACCGGGCGCGGATCGCGATCGACCCGGGGATCGGCTTTGGAAAACGTGCCCGGCACAGCCTTGCCCTGTTGGCCAATCTGGACCGGCTGACCCGCCATGGACTCCCGGTGATGGTTGGGACCTCACGCAAGGGATTCCTCGGCAAGGTCACAGGTGACGAGACACGCCAGGGGAGGGACCGGGCAACCGCGGTGACCACGGCGCTCGCCTACGCCCATGGGGTAAGGCTTTTTCGGGTACACGATGTCGCCAATTCAAGGGATGCGCTGGCGGTGGCGGCCGCTATCGTGGCCAACCAGTAATGGGACGCATGGTTGCAGGGCTCAAGCCCCGGGGGTTCACCTGGGTCATATCCGATCGGCTTGCCGTTTCCGACCGGGTCGGCGGCTCTGGATTTCAGCATCGCCGGGTACGTCGTGAGGAGGAAATCACCTGGCTCGTGGAAGAAGCCCAGATCAACACCATCGTCTCGATGCTTCCTGGCAATCAGAATTTGGCGGCCTACCGTCAGGCCGGAATCGCGACCTATTCGGTCCCACTCAACGGCCCAATCGAGCAAAAGTCGGTCAGTCGGTTCTTCGTCACTCTCGATCAGGCACTTGCCCGCAATCACGCCAGGGTGCTGATCCACAGGGAGACCATTGACGACACCATCGGCGGGCTCCTTGGCGGCTATTTGGTCTCCTCGGGGATGGTCGACGATCCGATACTCGCCCTCGCGCTCATCCAACAGATCCTCGGTCGCGCCCTCGGCCCGGAAGGTCGTTCGCTGATCCCCGAGGCCAACGGCCGTTGAACGACCGGATCGATCTCAAGGGGATCGAGGTCTACGCAAAACATGGTGTCCTCGATCACGAACAGGAGCGGGCGCAAGTATTCCGGGTCGACGTGACTGCATACATGGATCTCTCCAAACCGGGTGAGAGCGACGATCTCTCAGATGCGCTCGACTACTCGACGCTGGCCCTGGAGGTTCGGGAAGCGGTCGGCTCGGAGTCGAACAAGCTGATAGAGGCCGTTGCGAGACGGGTGGCCGATGCGGTCATGGATCATCCCCAGGTCACACGGTCGATTGTCACTATCCACAAGCCGGACGCTCCGATGGACCTCGTCTTCGAGGACGTGTCAGTCACCATCGAGCGCTCCCGATAGCGGTCGAGTTGACCCGGTACGCCATCGGTCTCGGCTCCAATCTCGGGGATCGGATTCAGAATCTCGTCGCGGCGGCTGAAGAGCTGAGCCGACGTCTGGGAAGTCTCGAGCTGTCCGCCCTCTATGAGTCGGAGCCGGTAGGCGGACCGGAACAGGATCCTTTCTTGAACGCAGCAGCGCTCATCGAGACCGAGTCCGAGCCTTTGGCCGTTCTCGATATGTGCCAGGATCTCGAGCTAATGCGTGGAAGGGAGCGGAATGTCCGATGGGGCCCCCGGACCCTGGACCTCGACATCATCGCCAGCGACGGGTCGTCCTGGTCCAGCCAACGGCTGACCATCCCGCATCCCCGAGCTGCGGAACGTGAGTTCGTGCTCCGACCGTTGGTCGACCTCTGGCCGGAGGCTCCGGTCGGGGAGGGTCTCACCGCAGCGGAAGCACTCGACGCGGTTGCCGACCAGGGCGTCGACCGTCTGACCAACCAGTGGCTTCCACCTGTGTCACGATGGAAGTCTCGAGGATTACTGACGATTCAGTTTGGACTGTTCCTTGCTGTGGCCGTTGCCCTTGCCTACGACGGGACACTTCCGGATGGAGAGGTCGGATTCACCCGGGTGTTGGGTGCCGCGGTCGCCTTCGTCGGTGTCGTGCTGGCCTTCGTCGCATCACGTCGGCTCGGTCCGGCGCTGGCGGCGCCGCCGATACCCCGACCCGGAGCCGAGTTGGTCACCTCCGGCCCCTATCGGCTCGCCCGGCATCCAATCTATGGGGGCATCACCTTGTTCATGATGGGCACCGCTTTGGTGGTCGAAAGTCTCGCCGGTCTTGCTGCTTCTGCGCTGCTGCTGGTTTTCTTCCTGGGCAAGGCTCGGTATGAGGAGAAGCAGTTGCGAATACGCTATCCGGGCTATCTCGCCTACCGGCAGCAGGTTCCGCGACTGCTCATCCCATTTGTGGTCTAGCCCCCTGAGTCGTGAGTGCGTGCTGATTCTCCTGAGTCGCCGGGGGTGGCCGTCGAAATTGTGATGTATTTCGACTCGGGACGAAAGCCCCTATTCACGAAAATCTGAGTGCTGCTAGGTTCAGTCCATGGTGGCTGTGGCACGACCCCCGCCAACGGCTCCTGTCGAGTGAACGACCAGTCCACGACAGGAGGTAATGAATGGCCAAGAGGTCGCGAGAGCACCGCCAGGAGATCCCCGGATACGACGAAAGTCGACCGACGCGTGAGGAGCGCAAGCAGCTGCATCGGGCCACCAGGCACGCCGCCCATCAACTGCTCAACACGCTAGAAGACCCCGAGGAGGTCGTCCTCCCCGAGGAGAGACGGACCCGCAACCAGGAGACCAACAACGGCGACGCCGAACCAAAAAAGCGCCGTTTCCGGGTCTGGAAGACCAAGTTTTGGAAGCGTCGGGAGGAATATCGCTCTCGAAAGGCCGAGCTCGACTCAAACTGGCCGGTGATCACACCGAACCAGGTCCAGGAGGAATAGCTCCGGGCGAAGACGTTTCCGTTTAGTCATCGTCTGCCACCGACCGTCGTTCTGATCGGCCGGCGTCCGGCTCCTCCCGCCGGCGGGTACCCTCGCCGACGTGTTCTGGCGTGACATGCGATGAAATTGATAGTCGTTGGCCCGGGAAGGGCTGGCGGCGCCCTGGCGATAGCCGCCGAAGCCGCCGGCCACGAGATCGTCGGTGTGCTGAGCCGTCATCCCGTGGAGCAATGGTCTCCCTTGGAATGGGACACCGACCTACCCGAGGCCGATGTGCTGTTCATCGCCGTCAGGGACGAGGCCATCTCGCAGGTTGCCGCACGGCTGGCACCGTTCGTCGGCGATGTAGGCGTCGTCGCCCACCTCTCCGGCTTCACCCCGGTCCTGGCGCTCCATGAGATCCAGGAGCACGGCGTCGCCGTTGGCGGTTTCCATCCCCTCCAGTCGTTGCCCGACCCCGAAACGGGCGCTCGGGCATTGGCAGGATCGCATGTTGCGATCGACGGCGACCAGCTCGGCGTCGACCTACTCACTCATCTCGCTACTTCGCTGGAGATGGAGCCGTTTCGTCTCGACGACACGGCACGACCCGCCTATCACGCCGCGGCCGCAGCTGCCGCCAATTTCGTGGTCACGGCTCTCGCCGTCTCAGGGGATCTGTTCCGTGCTGCCGGAGTTGATCCGAAGGTCGCTCGCCCTCTCGTCGAGTCGGCTGTGGCCAACGTCTTCGATAAAGGCGCGGCCGCCTCCCTGACTGGCCCCATCGTCCGCGGGGACATCGAAACAGTCATCGGGCACTTGACTGCGGCTCACGAGGTCTCCGAGGAAGTGGGGCGTCAGTTCCGTCTCATGGCGGAGGCGACCACGATCCGGGCCGGACGTGAGGAGGATCTGCGGCAATGGAGGTGACCCGCACCTTTGCCGAGACTCGGGGAAGGTACGACGGAGTCGTCGGCTTGGTGCCCACGCTCGGCTACTTCCATGAGGGCCATCTCAGGCTGATGGACATCCTGCGTGAGCAATGTGACACGCTGGTCGTGTCTCTGTTCGTCAATCCCACCCAGTTCAACGAGAAGGAAGACTTCCACGCGTATCCCAGGGACGAAGAGCGAGACGCCACGCTGGCGGCGAAGCACGGGGTGGATCTTCTCTTCGCCCCGGACGTGGAAGAGGTCTACCCCGGACCCTCCATCACGACCGTCGAGGTGATCGGGGTCACCGACGAGATGGAGGGTCGTCACCGTCCCGGTCACTTCATCGGTGTGGCCACCGTGGTCGCCAAGCTGTTCGCCGGGCTGCGGCCGGATGTCTCGATGTTCGGACGCAAAGACGCCCAGCAACTGACCGTATTGCGGGCGATGGTCCGGGATCTGCGATTCCCCATCGAAATCGTGGAGGCACCGGTCGTGCGTGAGCCCGACGGTCTCGCCCTGTCGAGCAGGAACGTCCAACTCACGCGAGAGGACCGCTATGCGGCGCTGGCCATTTCCCGGGGGTTGTTCCAGGCTGCCGAACAGGTCGATGCCGGCGAGCGCAGGGCACAACGACTCGAGGGCACCGTGGAGCGTTCACTGAAGAACCTCGACATTGGCTACGTGAAGCTCGCCTCACGAGAGACGATGAAGCCAATCGAGGCGCTGGACCAACCCGCAGTTCTCGCAGTTGCCGCGCGCGTGGGTGCCGTGCGTCTCATCGACAACGTCGCCTTCGACTTCGTCGATGGACGGCCCATCCCTGATCTCGGAATCCTGCTTGATGAGCAGAGCGAGCTGACCGCTCTGCCAACATCGTGACCGATCTATGACCGACCAGGACCAAACGGGAGAAGACACGCTCGCGGAGGGACGTCGGAAGAAGCACGAGACGGTGCTCGGTTCCGGGGGCTATCCGCACCGGTTCGAGCGGTCCCACTTGGCCGGCGACTTGCACGAGCGCTATGCCGACCTCGAGCCGGCGACGGAGACACGGGACAGGGTCACGGTGGCCGGCCGGCTAATGCTTCATCGATCGTTTGGCAAGCTCCAATTCGGCACGCTTCAGGACCCCAGCGGCAGCATCCAGTTGTTCGTCGAGCGGAGCAGCGCCGGGGATGAGACCGCCGACCAATTCGACGGACTCGACCTCGGTGATTGGGTCGGCGCAGCCGGGATGGTGATGACCACCAAGCGGGGCGAGCTGAGCGTGAAGGTCGACAGCCTTACCTTGCTCCAGAAGGCACTTCGCCCCCTTCCTGACAAATGGCGTGGCCTCGTCGACATCGAGACGAGGAGCCGGCAGCGATACGTCGACCTGATGGTCAACCCCGAGGCCCGCAGGACAGCCATGATCCGGTCTCGTGTCGTCTCGGATCTGCGCCGCGAATTCGAGTCGCGCGGCTTCGTCGAGGTGGAGACCCCGGTTCTCCTCTCCGAAGCGACCGGGGCACTGGCCCGACCGTTTCTGACCCACCACAACGCACTCGACATCGAGCTGCAGTTGCGGATTGCCACGGAGTTGTATCTCAAGCGGCTGGTTGTCGGCGGCATGGAGAAGGTTTTTGAGATTGGCCGCATCTTCCGCAACGAAGGGATCAACCCGACCCACAACCCCGAATTCACCATGCTAGAGGCATATCAGGCGTTCGCCGACTACACCGACATCATGGACCTCGTCGAAGAGGTCATCAGTGCGGTGGCGAGTTCGGCTCTGGGAGACACCGAGACGACTTATCAGGGCAGGGAGCTCTCCTTCGCAGGGCCTTATGCTCGGGTGAAGCTGGTCGAACTCGTCTCCGGCTTCGTGGGAGAGCCGGTGAGCATCGACACGGACCCGGAGAAGCTCAGAGGCATCCTCGCCGGGCGGGGGGTCCCCATCGAGGGCGAACCAAGCCCGGGAAAGCTGCTTTTTGATCTATATGAGCTGGCCCACAAGACGGTTTGGGAGCCCACATTCGTCGTCGACTTCCCGACCGAAGTGTCACCGCTCTCCAGGAAGCGTGCCGATGATCCCCGCCTCACCGAGCGTTTCGAACTGGTCATCGCCGGATCCGAGTATTGCAACGCATTCTCGGAGCTGAATGACCCCGACGACCAGCGGGCCCGGTTTGAGGATCAGGTGGCGTCGCGGGAAGGTGGGAATGAGGAGGCCCATGTCATCGATCACGATTACATCCGTGCTCTCGAGTACGGGCTTCCGCCGACCGGGGGGCTGGGCATAGGCGTGGACCGGCTCGTGATGCTGCTCACCGATCAACCCCACATCCGTGAGGTGATCCTCTTCCCGACGTTGCGGCCCGAGGCCTGACCCCGTTCTGTGCGGGTTTGTCACGCGTCACGCGTGACAAACCCGCACAGAACGGTTTGGAACCCTTAGCCTCGGGCGGAATCCACCCGTTCCAGTAGGTAGGCGCCCAGTCGCTCCAGTATTTCTCGTGGTTTCGACCTGGGCAAAGTGGCCAGGGCAGCGTCTGCGATGGTGAGACGGGTGGCTGCGGTCTCCAGAGCGGCGTCGACATGGCCGCCGTCCCGCACTAGGGAAATCACCTCGGCAACCGCATCGTCTCGGTATGGGCGGTCTGCGCCGAGAATCTCACGAACCCGGTCGCCCTGTGGCCCCGAAACCGCCCGCAACACCGGACCGGTGAAGGTCCCTTCCCTGATGTCGGAGCCGGCCGGCTTGCCGATCGTCTCCTCATCGGCGACGAGATCGAGGGCGTCGTCGGCGATCTGGAACACCATCCCCACCTCCCAAGCCCATGTAGAGAGCGCCTCCACCACCGGTCTGTCCGCGTCCACCGCCATGGCGCCGAGACGCGCCGACGTCCTGATCAGCGAGGCGGTCTTTCCGCCGATCACCTGCTGGTAGTCCTCGAGCGAATGGCTGAGGTCGTCAGTGAGCTGCAGCTCCCGGGTCTGGCCCTCCACGAGCTCGGCATAGGTAACAGCGAGAAGACGCACCGATTCCTGACTGAGATGCGTTGCAGCCACCTCGGAGGCTCGGGCCATGAGGAAATCGCCTGCCAGGATGGCCACTGAGTTGGTCCAGTTCGCATTTGCCGAGCTGGCGCCGCGTCTCGTGTCGGCCTCGTCGATGACGTCGTCGTGATAGAGGGAGCCAACGTGGATCAGTTCCACCGCCACAGCCGCCTCGACGGGACGGTGGTCTTCGGGATCACCGAATTCTGCAGCCAACAGCGCCAGGAGCGGTCGGAACCGTTTGCCGCCTGCGATCAGCAGATGCTGGGCGATCTTCGTCAAGTAGGAGTCATCTGCTGTCGATGCCTCGAGTAATCGCTCCTCGACGGTGCTCAATCGCTCCCAGATTCGGGGAATACCGACAAGGCTTTGGAGGTCTTCCATTGGTGACGATGGTATTACGGATCAGTTCACTTAGAAGCCGAGCGCACAGCCAGGTGAGCTTCGGTCGCTGCTTTTCCGTTTCGCCAGCGACTCGACCTCGTCAGCCGGCCGAGCTCTGGGGGACGGGGTCGCGAGCACGCCGATCCGCGCAGATCCTGAGCGGCGAGTGGAATCGATGAGCCGCCTGATGCGGCTGAGTCCGCAGCCGATGTTAAAATTGCATATGCCAGGTCCAGGAGAAGCGAATGTTTGAACGCTTTACGGACCGGGCCCGCAGGGTCGTTGTCCTGGCCCAGGAGGAAGCCCGGTTCCTAAACCACAACTACATAGGGACAGAGCACATCCTTCTCGGTTTGCTCAACGAAGGCGAAGGAATCGCCGCCCAGGCCTTGGAGAGTCTCGACATCGATCTCGCCTCAGTGCGCGACGAGGTCGTGAAGATCATCGGGCAGGGACAGCAGTCCCCTTCGGGCCACATCCCATTCACCCCCCGCGCTAAGAAGGTTCTCGAGCTGTCCCTTCGTGAGGCGCTCCAATTGGGCCACAACTACATCGGGACCGAGCACATCTTGCTTGGGTTGATCCGTGAGGGCGAGGGTGTCGCAGCCCAGGTTCTGCAACAACTCGGTGCCGAGTTGCAGAAGGTCCGCCAGACCGTCATCCAACTGCTGTCCGGCCCTGGAGGCAGCGAGGAGCAGCAACCCAAGACGGCGGGCGCCGGCGGTCGAGAGTCCGCCTCCTCCGGGTCGACCGTCCTCGACCAGTTCGGTCGCAACCTTTCCCAATCCGCCCGCGAAGGGACACTCGACCCGGTCATCGGGAGGACACGCGAGATCGAGCGGGTCATGCAGATCCTCTCCCGTCGCACCAAGAACAATCCGGTCCTCATCGGTGAGCCCGGAGTGGGCAAGACTGCCATTGTCGAAGGTCTCGCCCAGCGCATAGTTTCCGATGAGGTCCCCGAGAACCTCAAGGGGAAGAACCTCTACACCCTCGACCTCGGCGCTCTCGTCGCCGGATCCCGCTATCGCGGCGACTTCGAGGAGCGTCTCAAGAAGGTGCTCAAGGAGATCAAGAACCGAGGGGACATCATCCTGTTCATCGATGAGATCCACACCCTGGTAGGCGCCGGCGCCGCCGAGGGTGCCATCGACGCCGCCTCGATCCTCAAGCCCATGCTGGCTCGAGGGGAGCTGCAGACCGTCGGTGCCACCACTCTCGAGGAGTACCGCAAGTATCTCGAAAAGGATTCGGCCCTGGAGCGAAGGTTCCAGCCAGTGCAAGTCGAGGAGCCCTCGCTGACCGACACCATCGAGATCCTGATGGGTCTCAAGGATCGCTACGAGGAGCACCATTCGGTGCGTTTCACCGATCAGGCAATCGTGTCGGCTGCCAACCTGGCCGACCGTTACCTCGCGGACCGCTTCCTCCCCGACAAGGCGATAGACCTGATCGATGAGGCCGGATCACGGATGCGTATTCACCGCAAGAGTGACATACCCGAGATCATCGAGATAGACGGCAAACTCGCGGTTGTCCGCCGGGACAAGACCGACGCCGTGACCGGCGAAAACTATGAGCGCGCTGCCAACCTCAGAGACGAAGAACGCACGCTGCTCCTCGAACGCGCCGAGCAGGAAGCCGCATCGGACGATGGCGGATGGGTGATCGACGAGGAGGAGATCGCCGAGGTGCTCGCCCAATGGACCGGGATTCCGGTGCACCGTCTCACCGAAGAGGAGACCGCTCGGCTGGTCCACATGGAAGATGAGATGCACAAGCGGATCATCGGCCAGCACGATGCCATCCAGGCAGTGTCTAAGGCGATCCGCCGGACCCGGGCCGGTCTCAAAGACCCACGTCGACCTTCTGGGTCGTTCATCTTTCTCGGCCCTTCCGGCGTCGGCAAGACCGAGACCGCCAAGGCACTGACGGAGTTCCTGTTCGGTCAGGAGGACTCCCTCATCCAACTCGACATGTCCGAATATATGGAGAAGCACACGGTGAGCCGTCTCGTCGGGTCTCCACCTGGCTATGTCGGGTACGACGAGGGTGGCCAACTCACCGAAGCCGTGCGCCGCAAGCCATTCTCGGTGGTCCTCTTCGACGAGATCGAAAAGGCGCACCCCGACGTCTTCAACACTCTGCTCCAGATCCTGGAGGAGGGTCGGCTGACTGATGCCCAGGGGCGGACCGTCGACTTCAAGAACACGGTCATCATCATGACCTCCAACCTCGGTACCCGTGACCTTCACAAGAAGTCAGTCGGGTTCCACATGGCGGATCAGGAGATGAACTACGAGTACATGAAGGAGCGGGTCACCGAGGAGCTGAAGAAGCACTTCAGACCCGAGTTCATCAATCGGCTCGACGAGATCATCGTGTTCCACGAGCTGGAGATGGACGAGCTCAAGGAGATCGTCGATCTGATGCTCACCCGGGTCAGGGAGCAGCTGACAAGCCAGCATCTGGATCTGGCTCTCACCGATGATGCCAAGGAGTATCTAGGTCGTCAGGGTTACGACCCCGAGCTCGGGGCTAGACCCCTGCGGCGCGCTATCCAGCGTCTCCTCGAGGACCCGTTGTCGGAGCGGGTGTTGCTTGGAGAGTTCAAGGCCGGCACCACGATCCTCGTCGGGTATGACGGGGAGAACGAGGAGCTGACTTTCGAGGGGATCACATCTCCCGATAGCCCTCCCGTACAGCTGGCCGGTCAGGAATAGGCCCGCCACAAAACCTCTCAATTCGGTCGTTCAATCACTAAAGCCGTGACCTGAAACCGCCGATTGGTATTGGCCCTAGCCCATGCCGATCGTTTACGCCCTTCTCGTCGCCCTAGTTGCCGGTCTCGCCCCCGGTGAGCAACCCGAGTATGCGCCCGCGGGCGCTGAGGCGTACACGCTCGATCTGGAGCTCGACGGTTACGTCAACGGGAGGATGGATCAGGACCGTTTGATGACCGTCTCCGGGTGCACACTCGAACGTGACGCAGCCTATCTCTACTCCCTGTTGGTCGACGCCGCCCGCGACGACGGCGTCAATCTCTATGCGGAGGACTGCTATCGGAGCTATGACTCGCAGGCGGCCGCCTACGAACGTCGCTGTCCAATCGTCGAGGAGCCGATCTACACCTTCGACTCTGCGACAGGAGAGAAGGTGCAGACCGGCACCAAGAGGGAACGTGAATGCAGCGGTCCTCCTGTTGCCCGTGCCGGCCGTTCCAATCACGGGTGGGGACGAGCCGTGGACTTCGCCACGTCCTACCGGGTCCTGTCATGCTACGACGAGGAGTTTCACTGGCTGAAGCTCAACGCCCATCGGTTTGGCTGGGTGCACCCCGAATGGGCCCAGTGTGGCGAGACGAGTCAGGAGCCCTGGCATTGGGAGTACGCCGGCGTGACCGACCCCCAACTGGTCCAATTCGTGACGATCGACCCGACTCTCGTCCCGGAGCTCGAGTAGCGGACCGTTTGGGCTGAAGACGGGTCGTTTCGGGACGTCGCAACCTCCAGGGCCTTCCGAATCCCCACGGATGGGTGTCGCCATACCTACCCTCTTCTACGATGGACCGGGCGGTTCGTGCACTCTTGATCGTTGGTGGTGCCTACGTGGCCGCCCAGATGCTGGCCGACATCGCATCACTGCGAATCATCAGCATCGCAGGCTATGCGGTGGACGCCGGCACCCTGATCTACCCGTTCACGTTCACCCTGCGTGATTTGGTACACAAGATTGGGGGCAAGACCGCCGCACGCACTTTGATCGGCCTTGCCGCGTTGATCAATCTCGGTATGGCGGCGTTCTTCGGCTTGGTCGGCAATCTCCCTCCCGATCCCCAGACCGGCCCCCAACTCGAGTTCGGGCAGGTCCTCGCACCGGTGTGGGGGATCGTCATCGCCTCGATCGTCGCCGAAGTGGTCGCCGAGTTGATCGACACCGAGGCATACTCCAGGTGGGTTCATCGTTTCGCAGAACGTCATCAGTGGGGACGGGTGTTGGTGTCCAACGCGGTCGCCATTCCCGTCGACTCCGCGCTGTTCGTCGGGCTCGCCACCGTCTTCGGCGTATTCCCGGTGGAAGTCGCTGTGACCATCTTCTGGGTGAACGTCATTTTCAAGGGAGTCGTCACGCTGGTGTCGATTCCCTGGATATATCTGGTAAGGCCCACACCCCTCTCCGCATCGCAGTAGGTCCCGTGGGCCACTAATCTGCCGCCGCGGGCAAATTGCATGTCCGTACCCACGATTACTGGAGGAAATTCAACGTGAAACGATATATGCGGTACCTCGCGATCTTTGCGGTACTGGGACTCGTCCTTGCGGCGTGTGGCTCGGACGGCGGTGGCGACGACACCACGACCACAGCAGCGGTTGACGAGACGACGACCTCTGAGTCGATGGATACCACGACCAGCGAGGCGATGGATGACACCAGCACCACGGGCGCCGTGGCAGGTGATGCCATCAAAGCCTGTCAGGTGACAGACACCGGCGGTATCGACGACCAGTCGTTCAATGAGACCGCCTGGAAGGGCATCGAGGATGCGATGGCCGCAGGTCTCGCCAACGAAGAATCAGCTTTCCTCGAGTCACAGGCGGACACCGACTACGTGCCGAACATTCAGTCGTTTATCGATGCCGACTGCGATCTGATCGTCACGGTTGGATTCCTGCTCACGGATGCCACCCAACAGATGGCCACGGAGAATCCGGACCAGCTGTTCCAGATCATCGACTCAACGATGCCAGAGCCACTTCCCAACGTCCAGGGAGCAATCTTCGGTACCACCGATGCGGCTTTCCTCGCCGGCTATCTGGCTGCAGGAGTGTCTGAGACCGGAGTGGTGGCCACTTACGGTGGTATCCAGATCCCCTGTGGTGTGACCTGTTTCATGGACGGCTTCGTCTACGGCGTTCGCTACTACAACGAGGTGAACGGATCCGATGTTCAGGTCTTGGGTTGGAATCCTGAAGAGCAGACGGGAACTTTCACCGGTGACTTCGAGAACCTGGACAACGGTCGCAACACCACCCAGGCCTTCGTAGACGAGAACGCCGATGTCATCCTTCCGGTAGCCGGACCTGTTGGTCTTGGCACAGCGGCGCTCGCCCAAGAGCTCGGTGACCGGTGGGTCATCGGCGTCGACGCCGACTGGTTCGTCACCGCCCCCGAGTACGAAGATGTGATTCTCACCTCCGTGCTGAAGGGTCTCGACGTGGCCGTGTACACCGCCGTCGAGGACGTCGCCTCAGCCAGCTTCCAGTCTGGTCCGCGTGAGTACACGATCCAGGAGGACGGAGTCGGTCTCGGTCAGATCGCCAGTGATGTCGATCCCACACTGGTCGCCGAAGTCGAAGAGCTTCGGGCCGCCCTGCAGGCCGGTGAGGTCACACCCGCCGACATGGCTCAGAGCTGATCCACAACACGACAACCAACTAGCGAAAAGCCCTCGCATCTTGCGGGGGCTTTTCCCAAATGGGGGCCAGTGGGATCGGTCAGCCTCGTCATCGTGCCGTTATGCTGCCCACGGTCATGACGAACGGCGGTCGGCTTTGAAGCTCGAGCTTCGCAATGTGACCAAGCGATTCCCCGGCGTCATTGCGAACGACTCCGTCGACCTCAAGGTGGAATCAGGTGAGATCCTGGGTCTTCTCGGTGAGAACGGTGCCGGTAAGACCACGCTGATGAACATCCTCTACGGGCTCTACTCGGCCGACGAAGGGGAGATCATCATCAACGGTGCGGAAATGTCGTTCACCGGGCCTGGGGACGCAATCGACGCCGGCATCGGCATGGTCCACCAGCATTTCATGCTGGTTCCGGTGTTCACGGTCGCCGAGAACGTGGTCCTTGGCATCGAGCCGACCGTCGGACCGGTGGGGACGATCGATCTGGGCGAGGCCCGGCGCGAGGTCGAGGAGATCTCCAATAAATACGGTCTCGACATCAATCCGGATGCCACCGTCGAGGATCTCGCAGTGGGCATCCAGCAGCGCATCGAGATCATCAAGGTCCTGTTCAGAGACGCAGAGATCATCGTTTTCGACGAGCCGACCGCGGTCCTCACTCCTCAGGAGGTCGAGGAGTTCTTCAAGATCGTGAATGGTCTCAAAGAGGCAGGCAAAGGCATCATTTTCATAACTCACAAGCTTGGGGAGGTCCTGGCGATCTCAAATCGCATTGCGGTGCTCAGGCGAGGAAAGATCGTCGGGGAGGTCGATCCGAAGACCGCATCCAAAGAACAGCTCGCTGAGCTCATGGTGGGTCGACCGGTCGATCTCATGGTCGACAAGGGTGCGGCAGAACCGGGCGACGTGGTTCTGTCCGTGACCGATCTCGTCGTCCGGGACGAGCGACAACATACCGCGGTCGATCATGTCAGCTTCGAAGTTCGGGCAGGCGAGATAGTGGGAATCGCCGGAGTGCAGGGCAATGGGCAGACTGAGTTGGTCGAGGCTCTCACCGGTCTGGAGCCTCCCCTCGCCGGCCATGTCGAGCTGAACGGGATAGATGTCACCCTGGCCACGCCTCGAGCTTTGCACAGGAGCAGTGTCGCCCATGTTCCTGAGGACAGGCAGAGATCGGGTCTGGTCCTCGAGTTCGACGTGGCAGAGAACATTGTCCTCGACAGCTACTACGCGGAGCCCTATAGCCATGGGATCCGCATGGACTGGGACTATGCCCACGAGCACGCCGACGAGCTGATCGACCAGTACGACATACGAACACCTTCGTCCCGGGTCAAGGCGTCCAATCTGTCCGGGGGCAATCAGCAAAAGCTCATCGTGGCACGTGAGTTCGCCCGCGACACCAAGCTGATCATCGCCTCCCAGCCAACCCGCGGCATCGACGTTGGGTCGATCGAGTACATCCACAATCGGATAGTGGAAGAGCGGGATGAGGGGGCCGCGGTGCTCATCGTGTCCAGCGAGCTCGATGAGATATTGGCCCTCGCCGACCGGATCCTGGTCATGTATCGCGGCCAGATCGTCGCCGAAGTCTCCGGTGAGGATGCAACGGCGTCCCAACTCGGTCTCTACATGGCGGGATCGGTGGCATGACCGAGGAAACGACCACAAAAGAGACGCCGCCGCCGTCGAAGCGGCCGCGCTGGCTCGAGGTGATCGCCCCCCGCCAAGTCGATTGGGTCACCTTGTTGGTGATCCCGATCTTGGCAGTGCTCTCGGCACTGATCGTCGGCGCCGCGGTCATCGTCTTCACTGACGGGTTCGGTGCTGTCCTTCCCGCGTACTCAGCCCTCCTTCGAGGAGCTTTCGGCGGATGGCAGTCGATATCGGAGACGTTGCTGGCGTCGGCCCCGCTCATCCTCGCCGGACTCGCGGTGGCGCTGGGATTCCAGGCCGGTCTGTTCAACATCGGAGCGGAGGGCCAGATGACCATCGGTGGTCTCACCGCGGTCATGGTCGGATTCTCCTTCGACGGGCTCCCCCTTCTCGTCCACCTGCCACTGGCGGTCATCGCCGGGCTCCTTGGCGGAGCCCTGTGGGGATTCATCCCCGGTCTGTTGCGTGCCAAGACCGGTGCTCATGAGGTGATCACGACGATCATGCTCAACTTCATCGCATTCCGGACTCTCGATTACGTGCTGAAGCTCCCATTCATCCAGAAGGAGGGAAGGTTCGACCCGGTGTCCAAAGACGTCCTCGATTCGGCAACCTATCCCTCCATCCTCCAGTGGTTACCGATCGAAAATCCCGGAAGGCTCCGGCTCCACCTTGGGTTCTTCGTCGCTCTGGCGGTCGCCTGGTTCGTCTATTGGCTTCTCTACCGGTCAACCATCGGGTTCGAGTTCCGGGCTGTCGGCGCCAATCCGAGTGCTGCCAAATATGGGGGGATGGGCGTAGCCTCGACGATCATCTTCGTCATGGCAGTCTCCGGCGCCCTGGCAGGCATGGCCGGGGCCAACGAGACGTTGGGGGTTGTCGGGCGGGGCGTTCCAGGATTCACCGCACAGATTGGCTTCGACGCGATCGCCCTCGCGCTGCTGGGGAGATCCCACCCGGGTGGAGTGGTGCTGGCGTCGATCCTGTTTGGAGCGTTGCGTGCGGGGGGACGAACCATGCAGGCACAAAGTGACGTCGGCATCGACCTCATCGTGGTCGTGCAGGCCCTCATCATCGTGTTCGTGGCCGCTCCAGAGCTGGTCCGGGCGATCTTCCGGGTGCGGGGCGGCAAGAAACAGGGACAGGTGACGAGGGGATGGTCGGCGTGACTGCCGTCGTCGGGTCTATCGATACCGTTCGGGCCCCCGCCGAGGTGCGTCGGGCGCGAATTCTCGGTCTCGTCTACATCTCGTTGGCCCTGCTTGTCTACTTTGTGTTCTCTGTCGGGACGGACGGCGACGTCACATTCCGGTTTGGTGAAAGCCCGGGTGACCTCGACTGGACGGTGTCCTCGTCACTGCTGGCCACGGTGGTAGCGGTCATCTTCGGGTTCCTTGGCGGGATTCAGTTGACCAGAGGTTTTGGGTCGAAGACCAACATCATATTGGGTCTCGCCATGGGCGTCTTCGCCTTCGCCTTCCTGGGTTGGGCGGGCGCCGGGAAGTCGATCGGGATCGTCGGCATCCTCGTCACAACCGTGGCCGCGGCGACGCCAATAGCCTTTGGGGCATTGTCAGGCGTCATGTGTGAACGGGTGGCGGTGATCAACATCGGCATCGAGGGGATGCTGTTGACTGGTGCCTTCACCGGAGCCGTGGTCGGCACCGTGGCCAGCCCGTTCTTGGGCGTGATCGGTGCCACCCTCGCCGGTGGCGTCATGGCCTTGGGGTTGGCCGTCCTCGCCATCCGCTACCGGGTCGATCAGATCATCGCAGGGGTGGTTATCAACATATTCGCCCTTGGGATCACCTCGTTTGTCAGTTCCCAGGTCCTGGTTGAGAACAGGGCCGCCCTCAACAGCCCTGGTGTCCTCGGGCCGATCCGGATTCCCCTATTGGCCGATATTCCGGTCGTGGGCCGGATCCTGTTCCAGCAGAACATCTTTGTTTACGTGCTGTACACCATGGTGGTCGTGCTGAGCTATCTGCTGTTCCGCACGAGGTGGGGTCTCCGGTCTCGATCGGTGGGTGAGCATCCAAAGGCCGCGGATACCTTGGGTATCAACGTGTTTCGCACGCGATATCGCAATGTGTTCTATGGGGGGTTGATCGCCGGCTTTGGTGGTGCCTATTTCACCCTCGGATCGGTGGGGGCGTTCAACGAGAACATGACGGCTGGCAGGGGGTTCATCGGTCTGGCCGCGATGATCTTTGGCCGCTGGCACCCGGTCGGCGCCCTAGCTGCGGCTTTGGTATTCGGGTTCGCAGACTCGCTACAGATCAGGCTCAGCATCCTCGACGTCGGGATTCCCTCAGAATTCCTTCTCATGGCTCCATATCTGGTGACGATCATCGTGGTCGCAGGAGTGGTGGGGGCGGCTCGTCCACCCGCCGCCGACGGTCAGCCATACGTCAAGGAGTGAGTCTGGTCCGGCCTAACCGCCGTTGGTCGTGGTGGTCGACGAGCCGGGTGTCGTTGTGCTTCCGGAGTCCGGAACGGTGGTGTTGGACGTGGTCGGTGTCACCGGTCGGCCGATGACCACTATCTCGTCGATGGCGATCTCGTCGAAGCGGTTGTCGTCGGTTTCCTGGGCCTGGAAGGCCTCTACCACCTGGATCACGATCCTGGTCGTGTTCAGGGCCGAGTATCGGATTAGCTGGGTGCCGGGGGTGTCCTCGAGTGGCCACGGTACCTCGGTCAGGGAGTCCTGGGAGGTGATCACGAGACTACGCGCCCGGTAGTTCTGGAGAAAACGGGTGTTGTCTTCGATATTGATCCACTCGATTCCCGTGACGGCCATCGGCTCGAAGAACGAGAGTGTGATCGTCACTCCGTCACCCTGGTTCTCCTCCCAGCTCACCTGATATTCGTTCCCTTGGCCAAAGGTTCCCGACGTCAGGTTGGAACATCCCAAACCCGAGATGCCTTCGGGTTCACAGGTCTGGTTGAGGATCTCGATCGGCGCCGGATCAGGCAGAACTTGGAGCGTTGTCGACGTGGTGGTCGTCGAGACGCCGGCTCCAGGGTCACCCCCGTTGAAGATGTTGAAGAAGAGGGCGATGAGGATGACCCCCAGCAGCAATCCGCTGATGGCAAGGGCCGCCCTTACTCCTGCGGTCGCTTGTACCGCGGGCCGGGGCGCTGTGGGCAACGGTCCCTGGCGAAGGCGAGCACCACATTCCTGACAATGTCTGTTGTTTGAGGGGTTGACCGCACCACATGAAGGGCAATTCACCGGGCCCCCACCGCCATTCCCGTTCCCCTTCGGACTTTCGGGGGGAGGCGGAGGTACGTCTTCCGGTGGTGGAGGAGTTTCCAACGAAAACTCCTCATAGGGCGAGTCGGCAGGGCCGTCCGAGGTGACACTGATCACATTGCCGCCCCCGGACGAACGGGGACGCCGGCGGGGGACGTCCATGGGATCCATGAACGTGCCACACGACGGGCAGAACTGCTCGTCTCCGGCGACTATCGCGCCGCAATGCTCACAAGTCTGTGAAGCCACGTCCCTCCTTAGGGGGTTATTGTGCCACGGCATGCTGACCCTGGCGGTGAGGACCTACGAGCCGTGGACCCTGGCAAACATCCTGGGCGGACTGATCCTTGCGGCGTTCCTCCTGGGGGTCTTGATTTTCGCATTGAGCCGGACCAATCGTTAACTGTAAATGGCAACATCTTCCACATTCTC
>Ga0299907_10000038_pt1 | contig 42678 bp, 42 predicted proteins | sample RVTome_16_FD_198680 | JGI IMG/M metagenome (GOLD analysis project Ga0299907, IMG submission 198680) | Soil microbial communities from uranium-contaminated site in the Upper Colorado River Basin, Wyoming, United States - RVT152D67 (version 2) ...
TTCATCCACAACGGCGCGGCCACCTTGATGACCGGGACCCTGGGTTTGGGCCTCGGCGTTGCCTCTCGTCTCGCCGCGCTGCTGGGAGGAAAGCTGTTCTATCAGCGATTTGCCCAGAAGAGCTACTTCACCGTGAGTCTGCCTCTGCTGGCGGGATCGCCCGATGTCAGCGAGGACACGACCGAGATGGGTGTCGCCGATGTGACCCGAGCGATGTCGGCTTGAGAAGTCTCTCAGCAATCGCTCTGACCGTGGCGCTGATGTCGATCGCGGTCTCCGTGTCCGCCACAGGGACAGGCGACTACAAGGACAAATTCACCACGATTGGTTGGGGCGGCTCCGACGGGTCGCTTGCCTGGTCGGGGCCCTGGAGTGAGATTGGAGACGACGGTGATGAGAAGAAAGGCAACGTCCGCGTGGTCTCTTCGGGCAACTGCGCCTCCGGGAACTGCATCCGGATCAGTGCACTGACCACGCTGCTCGGGCAAATCGGTGCTACGAGGACGGCCGACACCAGCGACCTATCTGAGACAACCCTCCGGTTCGACTTGAAGGCCACCGCCTCGCTGTTCGGCTCCGAGTTGGAGGTGCAGGTGAATGGCGGAGGGGGTTGGGTGACTGTTGCCGACTATCAATTGGGCTCGGCTCTGACCGTCAGTCCGAACATCGATGTCAGCGACTTCGGCTCGGAGAACTTCGGGGTCCGGTTCATGTTCTCGGGGGTTCTGCTCAGCAGTCAGGTCTTCGTCGACAACGTGGAAGTCCGGGGAACGATCATCGAAGAGCCCACCACCACGACCACCACAGTTCCCCAGACGACGACGACCACCGTCGCCACCACGACCAGCACTCATCCGCCGTCCACCACCACCACTACCCGCCCCGGGAGTACTTCCACTACTACAAACCCGGGCACTACGGGGTCGACGACTTCGACGTCGATCGCCACTACGACCTCTGCGACTTCTACGAGCTCTACGACTTCTACGACTGCTGTCGGCTCGGATGCTCCGCGAGGGGGAACCGACTCGACAGTCTCGGAGACGCCCGGCAGCACGACCTCCACCAGCTCGACCACGATCGTTGTCGAGACGGTGGGTGGGCCCGGCTCAGGTGGTGACGACGCCACCACACTCGATAGGGGCGGGATCCGGGCAGCCGCACGCGGTCTCCAGGCCAACTTCCAGGGTGACCTATTCGGTGAGGTCAGGACCGTGGCCTCGTTGAGCGGAGTCGACTTCCAGGCCGATTACAACATGGCGGTCGAAGTCATTCGCGCCTCATGGGCGTGGATGGTCCTGCTCGGGCTTCTTGTGGCATATTCGATCATCTCCGGGCTGGATCGACGCAGGGGCGATCTCCACTCTTAGTCGCGTCAAGAGTCGATGGTCCGGACGCCGGTCTCGGGTGGCGCCCGCTGCCGAGAGCGCGCCGGCCAGACCTCTACTGTGATCTCCCATGGATCTCGCCATAGACCTCCTCATCATCTTCACACTCCGGCTATTGGACGTGGGAATGGCGACCGTTCGCATCGTCCTCCTCGGTCGCGGGCGACCGGGGCCGGCGGCGGCGCTTGGATTCGTAGAGGCCATGATCTGGGTGCTCGCGATCACACGTGTCTTGGATGGCCTCAACGACCCGGCCCGGATGGTGGCCTTCGCCCTCGGTTTCGCGGCCGGCACCTATATCGGATCCGTCGTCGAGGAGTGGCTGGCCCTGGGTCAGGCTCTGGTCAGGATCGTGGCACCGGTGCGCACTGAGCCGGTCGCGCCCCTGCTTCGCGCCAAGGGTTACGGGGCTACGGTGGTCAATGGCGATGGCCTCGACGGCGACGTTCGGGTCACGTTCTGCGTGGTGCCCCGGAAAGAGGTCTACACCGTTACCCACTTGATCCACGAGGCCAACCCGGCGGCATATGTCACCGTCGATCAGACCTCGACGGTCGATCTGGCTCGTCACGGAGGAAACGTCAACAAGTAGCAGTCATGAGCGACGAGAACTCGGGCCGAATCGAACGTCTCAGACAGCGGATCGTCTCCTCGGCTACGGCCCCTTTCCGCCACGCCCCTTACCCGCTTGCACATAGCCTCGACTACCGGGGCGATCCGGGGCTCTATGGGCCGGGCTCGGTGTCCTGGGCGGTGCTAGCCGATGCGGCGACCTTCGTCGGCGGGGTCAGAGGGCTATTGATCCAGGCGGCCCATCCCGAGGTAGTGGCCGGTGTCAGCGGCCACTCGCGATACAAGGAAGACCCCCTCGGCCGTCTCTCCCGTACCTCGTCTTATGTGACGGCCACGACCTATGGGGCCATGCCCGAAGTCGAGCAGGCGGTAGCCCAGGTCCAGCGCATTCATCGGGTGGTCTCGGGGGTGTCGAGTCGGGGTGTCAGCTATGACGCCGCCGACCCCGGATTCTCGGCTTGGGTTCACAATGCCCTGACCGACTCGTTCCTGGTGGCTCATCGGACATTTGGACGGGTCGCGCTGAGCAGGGAAGAGGAGGACCGATTCGTTGCGGAGCAGACACGGGCCGGAGCCCTGCTCGGCTCTGATCCGATGCCCTCGACCGCGAGCGCCCTCTCAGCCTGGATCGAGCACCATCCTGAGATTGCCCCCTCACCGGAAATGTGGGAAGCAGTGGACTTCATGGCCGACCCACCGCTGGATCCCGGTCTGAAGCTCGGCTACAAGACCCTGTTCGAGGCGGCGGTGGCCACTGTCCCCACCCGTGTGCGCTCGATCCTGGGGTTGACCAAGGCGCCTGGCGCGATCAGGGTGGGTCGTGCGGTTGTGGCAGGGCTTCGCTGGGCTCTTGGCTACTCACCCTCATGGCAATTGGCGTTGGTTCGCACCGGGACCCCGATCCCCGAGGGCAAGTTCAAACAACCGTTGCCTGTCGAGATCCGATGACCCGCCTCATTCGAGGTAGGAGCGGGGCCGTTCGCTCATCGGGACCGACCGGCTGGCATCGGCCGGATGGTTGGACCTCGCACGACGCTCGGCCAGTTGGCGAAGATCGGCAGGAAGCGGCTGTCAGTTCCCGGCGAGCGCCTTGTCCGACGGCGACCTGAACCTGGGGATCACGACCCTCTCGCCCAGCCAGTCGGCCAATGCGCCGGCTTGGCGCTCGACTTCCGAAATCGCTTCGGTGCCGACGTCCTCCAGCAGCTCCCAGACGATCTCACCACTGGAACGTTGCGCCCATCCCCCAACAACTCTGCCGTCGACCCAAACCGTGGGGCCAGCGTTCCCGTTCCGATCGAAGAGACGGGGATAGTGGGGGCCGAGGTACCACTCCCTCTGTTTCCACCCCATCGTGGTTGGGTCGAGCGAGGGCAGGAGCTGGACCCAGGAGCTCACCGGCTCTACCGGGGTGGTGTCGTCGGGCAACAGGTAGGCAGGCCCCGAATCGACCTGGACCTCAACCGCGCCGATCTCGGCCAAGGCCCTTCGCACCTGGGTCACCGGCCACCCCGTCCACCACTTCATGTCGAGCTCTGTCGCCGGCCCGAACGATCTCAGCCATCTGGTGAGCAAGAGGCACTGGGCTTGTGGTTGATCGATCTCGGCCATCGGGCCGCCGATCCAGGTCTCCATCGGGGCCCAACGGTAGAGACTGCTCACCCAGCTTCCATTGGGCCGGCCCCTGATGATCCTGCCCTCGTTTGCCAGCAGGAACAGGATTCGGGTCGACATGCCGACGGTTGACAGCACCGAACCGTCCTTCTTGTAGAAGGTGATCTTCTCGCCCAGCTCGGGCACGTCTTTGGTCAGCTCGGTTGCCAGCGCCTCCCCACGGGCGTGGAGCGCTTCGAGCGTGCGCTCCGACACACGCTCCACCCATCTGGTGCCGTTGGTGGCGATACCGGCATCCTCGACCATTTTCACTATGCGCCTCCGCTCGGCGGCCATCAGGGCCACCGTGGACGAGTAGTGGAGCAGTGGGGCGAGATCGGTAGGGACCACGAACATGGTTCGTCGCATGCCGAGGACCCTCACCACCGACCGTTCGTCGTATAGAGCGGCCTCCAAGTCACCCGGTTTGAGACCGGGGATCCGTGCTCGGGCTGAGAGGTAGACCGTGGCCGGATCCGAGGAATGGAGGCCCACCATCGCGCTGGCCGCCTCCCCAACGCTGTGTGCGGGCAACGCAAGATGGTGGCGGGTGGCGAGACGAGCTCTTCTCTCGTCGTCAGAGACCTTCGTCGTCATCGGATCGCAACCTAGTGCTCGGAAGTAGGAGCCCGTTGAACAATGCATGTCACCCGTCTTGACGACCATGCATCACCACTCGCTGCGTTCTCGGCCCCGCCATTCCGGCCCGAGGGGTGGCGAAACCTCGGCTTTGCGACTGGCGCGCCTGGCCGCCAATCCAGGCAACGGCATTATCCAACAGACTCCGAGGTCAGCGGAGCAGGATCAAGACGGCAAAGCCGAGGATCACCAGGTTTCCCAGCACCGTGGCCACCGTCCGCGCCGCAGGGGTGAGTCGGCGACCGACCGAGAAGCCAACTGTGGCGAGCAACGTCTGCCAGGAGAGGCTGGCCAGGAACGCTCCGACCACGAACGTGATCCCCTGTGGCAGCGTCATGTCATCGGCGACGCCGAGCCCGATGATCACTGCGGCGAAGTACACGATGGTGGTGGGGTTGATGATGGTCAGACCCACAAACCGGGCATAAGTGACTGCCAGGTCGTTCCGGGTTGAGTAGGTCGGCCCAGCGGTCGTGGGGGCCTCGTTTCGGGCCCGTCGCAGGCCGATGAGAGCGATCAGGATCAACACCAGGGCACTGATGATCCGCAGCGGGTCGTCGACCGCCCCGACGGCACCGGCTAGCGCCGCCCCCCCGATCACGGCGAGCCCGGCGTACAAGAAGTCAGCCGTGGCCGCCCCGGCGCCGGCGAAGAAGGCCGGGCGAAAGCCGTGCTTGAGCCCGACATCCACGATGAGGATGGAGATGGCCCCCACCGGGATCGCAATTCCGTATCCGGCCAAGACACCGGTGAGAAATGGCTCCATGATTGGCAGAATCTAGGAATTCGCCGTCGCTACACCGGGTCACCGTGCCCGCCTTGTGGGCGGATCGAGACCGTGAGTCATTGATCCACCGGTCAGTCCCCAGGGCACGGTGCCCGGGATCGCTCACCGAGCGGGCCACTACTCAGGCAAATGACATTCCCACACGCTTTTCGAAGCGCTCCGCCTTGGTCATGATCTGTGCCGGCAGCGACATGATCTTGTCCTGCCACTCCGCCGCAGCCGGTTTGAGGTCGGTGAGATCGCCGATCCTCCACTCTTTGATGAGTGGGACCACCACTCGATCGTGGTGAATCCGGAGGTTATAGACCCCCGCCTTGGCCACCTCCACCGAGCGACGGAGAAAGTTGGGCATCGCTACCCCTGGCATCTGGAAGTTGTCGAACACCCGGTAGATCCCAGCCAGCACCTGGTCGGCCGACTGGTCGAGCATGGCCTGCATCACTCCCTTGTAGAAGATGAAATGATGGTTCTCGTCGGTTGCGATGAGACGCATCAGTTCGAACGCGGCTGGGTCGTCGGTGATCTTGCCGGCGTTGCGATGACTCACCCTCGTCGCGAGCTCTTGGGCTGCGGTGTAGGCGAAGATCTCCGTCGGGTCGTCGTAGGACGGCTGATAGCCGTTGATCATGGTCGCCTTGCGATCGTCTTCGAGCTCATCGGGGTCGCAGTTGCGTGAGGTCAGCAGGTAGCTCCGTATCGCGATGGCATGCTGGCCTTCCTCCGCCGTCCACAGATGATTCCACCGTGTGAAGGCAGAAGTATGCGGCATGTGCTTTTCGATCAGGGCGTGGTAGTAGGGGAGATTGTCCTCGGTGAGGAGGTTCAGGATCAGTGCCGTTCGAGCGTTCTCCGAGATCGTGCACTGGGAGACGTCCCATGGCTTCTCTCGAAAGCTCTCACCTCTTTCCCAGGGAACGACGTCGTGAAAGTACCAATCAGCGCGACGGGCAAGGTGCTCGGCGGTGAGTCGTTCGACTTCGACATCGATGGCCTCGACCAGTTCGATCTTTTCGGAGTGTGCCATGAGGATCCCTCGGAGTGGGTGAAGACGGTGGCGAGCGAAGGTGCTTCGAGCCCGTCGTGCCGTGGAGGGTAGTGGCACGTCACCCGAATCCTTGCGTCGTGGATTCCGCCGCCTGGTGGGGCCGATGACGTTGCTGCCTGCTCGTTAGAGTCTCGCCGCCATGGGCGCTGCAAATCGACGGATGATCCGAAGCGGGATCTCGATGTTAGCTCTGCTCGTCGTGGTGATCGTCCTCTGGGAGGCGTACAAGGCGATCTGGACGGCTCAGGGTTGGGATTGGCCGATCCGGCCCGACAACCGGACCATGCCACACACCTGGGACATCGCCTCGGCGCTGGCCGAGCCGGCGCAGCGGAACGGCCCGCCGTTGGTCTGGGTAGAGCTCCAGGCGGCTCTGCTCACGCTCAGGGAGGCATTCGTCGGCTTCTTGATCGGGGGGGCTGTCGGCTTCGGGCTCGGCGTTCTCTTTGTCAGGTCGTCCACCGCGGAACGGGCGTTCATGCCCTACGTGGTGGCTTCCCAAACTGTCCCTATCATCGCCATCGCCCCGATGGTGGTGGTGTGGGGGGGCCGGGCGAATCTGCCCCAATGGCTGAGCGTCTCGATGATCGCCGCCTACCTGACCTTCTTCCCGGTGGCCATCAACACCCTGCGTGGGCTTCGCTCGCCCGAGCCGACATCGATCGAGCTGATGAGGTCCTATGCGAGCACACCCTCGGAGACATTATGGAAGCTCCAGGTGCCGGCGGCGCTTCCGTTCATCTTCACTGCCCTGAAGGTTTCGGCAGCCGCCAGTGTGATCGGGGCAATCGTCGGTGAGTTGCCGGCTGGTCTGCGCGGGGGCCTGGGGCGGGACCTGCTCCAGTTCTCCCAGCAGTTCACGGCTGCGCCGCAGAAGCTCTTCGCGGCAGTGATCATCGCTGGTCTCGCCGGGATCGCCTTTGTCGGGCTGGTCACCTTGGTCGAGCACCGTGTGGTGGCTCCGGCGAGGAGGCAGACCACGTGACCAGCGCGGTCGAGGCTCGAGGCGTGGGCAAGGTGTTCGGTTCCGGCACCGACAGTGTCGAGGCGTTGTCGGACATCGACCTATCATTCTCCCCCGGCGATTTCGTCTCGTTGATCGGTCCCTCGGGTTGCGGGAAGTCGACCTTGCTCCGGCTGATCGCCGACCTGGTCCAGCCGAGTCGCGGCGAGCTGATCGTCAACGGAAAGAGCCCCCGGCAGGCGAGGCTGGATCGGGACTACGGCATGGTGTTCCAGGCAGCGACCCTTCTCGACTGGCGGACGGTGAGGAAGAACGTGGAGTTGCCGCTGGAGATCATGGACTTCGATGCCGGGGCGAGGACGGCAAGGGCCGAAGAGATGCTCGCCTTGGTCCAGTTGGAACGATTCGCGGATCACTTCCCGTGGCAGCTCTCCGGAGGGATGCAACAGCGGGTGGCGATCGCCCGGGCCCTCGCCTTCAGCCCGGCCATCCTCCTCATGGACGAGCCGTTCGGCGCCCTCGACGAGATGACACGCGAGCTCATGCAGCAGGAAGTGCTGCGCATCTGGGAAGAGACCGCCATAACTGTGGTTTTTGTCACCCACTCCATCCCCGAGGCCGTCTTCTTGTCGACAAGGGTGCTGGTGATGTCGCCACGCCCGGGCACCATCAGCGAGGAGCTCGTCGTCGACCTGCCCCGCCGCCGGGACGAGGACACCCGTGAGGACCCCCACTATTTCGAGCTGGTCACCGAGGTCAGAGAGGGTTTGCGTCGGCGGGAGGGGGAGCACCGATGAGCGGGGACGGGCGGATCGCGGGCAGCGACGAGGTCGGCCGGTCGCTTCCGGCCGTGCGTCGGCTGAGCCGCCGCCACCTCCCGGCCGTGCTCGCCTTCCTCGCCGTTGTCCTGCTCTGGGAGGGTTTTACCCGTGTGTTCCGCGTGGAGAGCTTCATCCTGTCCAAGCCGAGCGAGATCCTGGCCAGCTTCATCGAGACCGGGGGCACGATCTGGGCGGCGGGGATGAGGACCCTCTTCGAGGCGGCCGGTGGTTTCGTCATCGGCACCACCCTCGCCGTGCTCACGTCCCTGACAGCTGCTCGCTGGGCGGGATTTCGGGAGGGGGTGCTTCCGCTGGCCATCGCCCTCAATGCCACCCCAATCGCAGCACTGGCTCCTATCTTCAACAACTGGTTCGGTCTCACCAACCCCTTCTCCAAGATGGGTGTGGTGGCGGTGGTGGTCTACTTCCCGGTGATGATCAACACCACCCGTGGGCTGATCGAGGTCGATCCGTCCGAGGTGGAGCTGATGCGCTCGATAGCCGCCACCCCCGCCCAGGTGATGCGTCGGATCCAGGTTCCCAATGCGTTGCCCTATTTCTTCGCCTCGATCAAGGTCGCGGGCGCCCTGTCCCTCATCGCCGCCATCATCGCCGAGTACTTCGGTGGCCCCCAGAACGTGCTCGGGCAGTACATCGTCAACCGGGCCCAGTTGTTCCAGTTCCCCGATGCGTGGGCGGCGATCCTGGTGGCCTCGATCATCGGTGTGGTCTTCTATCTCTTGATCCTCATCGCTGAGCGCACATTGATGCCTTGGCACGTCTCACTGCGGACCGAGGAATGAGTCCGGGATTTCCTCTCGGTTGAGTTTCGGTTTCGGCAGAGCGCGTTCCCCACTGGCCCGGATATGGTTCAAACATCTGGATCTGAGGAGGATCGAAACCATGAGTGTGAGTAGTTGGCGTCGTGGTCTCTTGTGGCTCGCCGCCATGGCATTGATAGTGGCGGCATGTGGTGACGGGGCCGGGACACCCGACGGGGAAGGGGGCACCACGGTTCCCACGGAGGAGTGCACCGAACCGGACCCGGTCCGCCTCCAGCTGCAGTGGTTTGCCCAATCCCAGTTCGCCGGGTATTACGTGGCCAAGGATCTCGGGTTCTACGAGGATCAGTGTCTCGACGTCACCATCCTCGAGGGTGCGGTGGAGATCGTTCCCCAGCAGGTCCTCGCCACTGGTGGCGCCGAGTTCGGGCTCGCTTGGGTGCCCAAGGCTCTGGTGTCTCGTGACGCCGGCGCCGACATCGTCAACATCGCCCAGGTGTTCGAGCGGTCGGGGACACTCGAAGTCTCCTGGGCCGACTCGGGGATCACCGAGCCCGCCGACTGGGCAGGCAAGACAGTGGGCAACTGGGGTTTCGGCAACGAGTTCGAGCTGACGGCCGCCATCAACCGGTTCGACGTGGAGGACGTCGAATTGGTCGGCCAGGACTTCACGATGACCGCCCTGCTCAACAATGAGCTCGATGCCGCCGAGGCCATGATCTACAACGAGTACGCCCAGGTTCTGGAAGCGGTGAACCCCGACACCGGGGAGCTGTACCAGAAGGAGGATCTGAACGTCATCGACTTCAACGAAGTGGGCACGGCCATGCTCCAGGACGCGGTGTGGGTCGACGCCGAGTGGATCGCCGAGGAAGGGAACGAGGACATCGCGGTCCGATTCCTGACCGCTTCGTTCCAGGGCTGGATCCATTGCCTCGACAACTTCGATGAGTGCGTCGAGGTCGTGCTGAGCAACGGCTCTACTCTGGGTCAGAGCCACCAGGAGTGGCAGCTCAACGAGATCCTCGCCCTGATCTTCCCCGCCACCAACGGGATCGGGGTGATGAACCAGGAGCTGTGGGACCAGACCGTCGACGTCGCCACCAGCGAGATCCCCGAGCTCGAAGGCAAGGAGATCCCGGCCGAGGCTTATCGCACCGATCTCGCCGAGGCGGCCATCACCAACCTGGGGGACATGGACACCAGCGGGGAGGGCTACGAGCGCCGCGTCATCGAGCTGAGGGAGGGCGGTGAGTAGCCGCACCACCGATCCCCTGCGGTGCAGGGGGACCGACGCCACCGGATGAACCGAGCGCCCCGGCCGGGGTGTAGGTTTGGCGCAACACGTCGTCAGGAGGAACGCCATGCCGAATGTCGTCAGGGCCGCCATCGTCCAGACCGAATGGACCGGTGACAAGGACTCGATGATCAAGAAGAACGCCGACTACGCACGGGAGGCGGCACAAAAAGGCGCCCAGGTCATGTGTTTCCAGGAGCTCTTCTACGGCCCCTACTTCTGCCAGGTGCAGGAGAACGAGCACTTCGAATACGCCGAGCCGATCCCCGACGGGCCCACCACCAAGCTGATGCAGGACCTGGCCAAGGAGACCGGCATGGTCCTGGTGGTTCCCATCTTCGAGATGGAGCAGGAGGGCTTCTACTACAACACCGCGGCCGTAATCGACGCCGATGGGACCTATCTGGGCAAGTACCGCAAGAACCACATTCCCCACGTCAAGGGCTTTTGGGAGAAGTTCTACTTCCGTCCGGGCAACATGGGTTATCCGGTTTTCAACACCGCGGTCGGCAAGGTCGGGGTGTACATCTGCTACGACCGTCACTTTCCGGAGGGTTGGAGGGCGCTCGGGCTCAACGGCGCCAAGATCGTGTTCAACCCGTCGGCCACCAGTCGGGGGCTCTCGATGTATCTGTGGAATCTGGAACAGCCCGCGTCGGCGGTGGCCAATGAGTACTTCATCGGCGCCATCAACCGGGTCGGCAAAGAGCCGTTTGGGGACAACGACTTCTACGGGTCCTCCTACTTCGTCGACCCTCGAGGCCAGATCATCGGCGACTCGGCATCGGACACCGAAGAGGAACTCGTGATTCGTGACCTCGATCTGGACCTGATCGAGGAGGTACGGCAGCAGTGGGCGTTCTATAGGGACCGGCGACCTGATGCCTACGGCGACCTGGTAGCACCCTGAGGAGGAGCGATGGCACGTACCGTTATCAAGGGAGGGACCGTGGTCACGGCCACCGAGCAGTCGCTCTCCGATGTCCTGGTGGAAGACGAGAAGGTGGCCGCTCTGGCCGCTCCGGGTAGCCACGACTGGGAGTCGGGGGCGGACAAGGTGATCGACGCCGGCGGGAGGTACGTGATCCCCGGTGGCATCGACGTCCATACCCACATGGAGCTGCCCTTCGGGGGGACCTACGCCGCCGACACCTTCGAAACCGGGACCCGGGCTGCGGCTTGGGGTGGTACCACCACCATCGTGGACTTCGCAGTCCAGACCAAGGGCCAAAGCCTGATGGACGGTTTCGAGGCATGGATGGGCAAGGCCGAGGGAAACTGCGCCATTGACTACGGGTTTCATCTCATCGTGGGCGATGTGACCGACCAGTCGCTCAAAGAGATGGATTCCGCCCTCGACGAGGGAGTCACCTCGTTCAAGATGTTCATGGCCTATCCCGGTGTCTTCTACTCGACTGACGGTGAGATCTTCCGGGCGATGCAGAAGGCGGCCGAGAACGGCTCGACGATCATGATGCATGCCGAGAACGGCATCGCCATCGACATCCTGATCGCTCAGGCTCTGGCCCGGGGTGAGACCGATCCCATCTACCACGGCCTGACCCGTCCCGCGGTGCTCGAGGGCGAAGCCACTCATCGGGCGATCAAGCTGGCCGAGGTAGCGGGGTGTCCCGTCTACATCGTCCATATGTCGGCGGCCGATGCTCTCATCGAGTTGACTATGGCCCGCGACGAAGGGCAGAACGTCTTCGGCGAGACCTGTCCCCAGTATCTGTTTCTCTCACTCGAGCATCTGGGGAACGGTTTCGACGGAGCCAAGTACGTCTGCTCTCCTCCGCTGAGAGACGAGGACGAGGGTCACCAGGACATGCTGTGGAAGGGCCTGGCCACCAATGACCTTCAGGTGGTCTCGACCGATCATTGCCCGTTCTGCTGGGGGGACCACCCCAGCTTCGGCACTCAAAAGCAGCTTGGCCGCGACTCCTTTGCCCAGATCCCCAACGGCCTGCCCGGGGTGGAGAATCGCATGGAGCTCATCTATCACGGTGGTGTCCACGAGGGGCGGCTCGGTCTCAACCGGTTCGTCGAGGTGACTTCGACCACACCGGCCAAGATGTTCGGTCTCTACCCCCAGAAGGGCACGATCGCGGTTGGCTCCGACGCCGACATCGTCGTCTTCGATCCCGACACGAAACATGTCATCTCGGCTGAGACGCATCACATGTGGGTCGACTACTCGTGTTATGAGGGTTGGGAGCTGACCGGCAAAGTGGAGACGGTCCTCAGCCGGGGCAAGACCATCATCGAGGACAACGCCTACCTCGGTTTACCAGGCGATGGCCACTACCTGCGTCGTGGAACCAACCAGTACTTGATCTGATCAAGCCGAGACGGCGGTGGATTCGGGCTCCATACGCCCGATTCCTCCCCAGTCGCGAGCGGCGAACCAGGAGAAGGTGGCCATGGTCATGTTCAATCCGGCATGCACCGCGACGGGGATCCAGATCGAGCCGGTTTCGATCCTGAGCCAGACCAGGCCGGCCCCGGCGATTGCGGTGGCGATGATCGTGATCATGACATGGGCTAGGCCGGCGATGCTGCGCCGGTCGGCGGCCTGGGCCTGATCGAGCCCGGGGCCGATGTGCCAGAGACCGAACAACACTGCGCCACCCCAGAGCGCAATCGGCTCGGGATAGATGGCGATCAGTGCCGCGTGGAGGACACCTCGAAAGACCGCCTCCTCGATGAGGGCGGTCATCACCGGAATTCGGACCAGTATCTGAGTCGCCGCCTGTCTGGTGGACATCGATGCCGACCTGGGGTCCGTCAGGTGGCCACGCAGGTGGGGCCGGGACATCATGACCAACCCGAAAGTCGACATCATCAACACGGTGCCCGATCCCCAGGCAGCGAGAAGGCCACCATCGGGGTTGGCCAGTCCCACGGTGTCTGCCCCGAACCACACCGCCGCGACGATCACCAAAGCTGCTCCCACCGAGCCGGTCACCAGTGGTGCCCAGGTGCGGATCGAGCGACGAGGAAGCAACAGGTAGACGAGGGTCTGAAACCCCACCACGTAGGCGACGAGAGATATTGCTGTTGTCGGAAGGGTCATTGGGTGTCAACCGGCTTGGTCGGCTGGGGATGTGGTTCGATCAGGGAGGAGACCTATGTCACCGTAACGACTTGGTGTGCTTTATGGAATGAGCCCAATTACCCCGATCAGGTCGTGGCCAAACGGTGACGACGATCAGTAGGTGTCGCAGTTGCCAGGCGCGCCCGAAGTGAATCCCTCGCTGAGCCACTGATAGCGCTCCTCGGAGCTGCCGTGGGTCCATGACTCGGGATTCACCCGACCGGTGGTTTGGCTCTGGATTGCGTCGTCGCCAACCGCTGCGGCCGCGTTCAACGCCTCCTCCAGGTCACCGGCCTCCAGGATCGCCGCCGAGGTCCCGGTTTGCAGGGTCGACAGCCACACCCCGGCGAAACAGTCGGCCTGGAGCTCGAGGGCGATACTCGCTCGGGTGCCGCCATCGGCCTGCACCTGCTCGATGACCCCTAGCTGGTTCTGGACGTGATGAGCCACCTCATGGGCCAGGATGTATGCCTGGGCGGTATCGCCGGCTGCCCCGAACCGGCTCTGCAGCTCGCCGAGAAAATCGAGATCCATGTAGACCAACTCGTCGGCCGGGCAGTAGTGGGGCCCCGATTGTGCCTGGGCCCCGCCACATGCCGACTGGGTGGCACCACTGAATATCACCAGGTCGGTGGGGCGGTAGCTGCGATCGGCCTGCTCGAACACCGCCACCCACATGGATTGTGTGTCCTGAAGGACATCCTCGAGGAACCGAACCAGGTCGGCGTCAGGGTCCACTGATGGATCAATGGGGGCCGACCCGGAGCCAACCTCCCCGACCGGGGCCAGGATGTCGGTCACGTCGCCGGGATCGCCACCGAGCAGGGTGACCAGAAGAAACACAATCACCGCGATGCCCCCGCCACCGAGACCGATGGTGCGCAAACCCGGCCCGGCACCGCGACGATCGATCACCTTCCCCGGGCCGGTCGGGTCCCGTTTCCACCTCACCATGATGTCGCACCCCTCAACTTGGCCGACCGACGCGTGAACGATATAACCCTTCGGACGACTTTAGGGGAGGGCTCGTAGGACATAGGGGTGCCGGGCGCCGAGGATGGGGGGAGGCTCCGATGTGCGGGGAGGGCACGTGCCATACCTTCGAAGACAGCCGGAAATACCGGTGAGCAGTCGAAGGAGGTTGTCATGAGAGGTATCGCCAAACGTCTTTCCGGGCCGATCGTTGTCTTAGCTTTGATCTCGGCCTGTGGCGAGAGTGATGCGACCGGATCTTTTGTCCCGGTCCCGGCCCCGAGCAGCTTCGGGTCGAAAAGCCCGAACCTGAGGGTGATGCTGGCCCACGAGTTCGTCGCCGCAGCGGATGCCACGTCGGATGTCGCGGCAGACAGTGTCGCTGCAGACGGTTATCACACGACCAGAGAGGCACTCGCCCACGAGCTGGAAGACGACGATGGGCCGAGACGATCGGGTCGGAGTGTGATCGATCTTCCGGTTCGATGAGTGTGCCGACCGGCTCTCGAAGGTGTCGTGTATGTCTTCGAGAGCCGTCGCCATTCGATACCCGTTGGTCCCCAGCCCATTAGATTCCGCGGGCGGCGACGGCGAGGTGACTGCGTTGGAAGCTGAGGTGAGCGTGGCTGGAGGAACACGGTCGAACATCATGCTGCTCGAGAGAGACGGGCTCCTCGCCAGTTTGGAGCACCTGGTCGATCTCGCCGGAGACGGTGCCGGGTCGATGGCCATGATCGCCGGCGAGGCCGGGACGGGCAAGACCTCGTTGATGAATGAGTTGGCCCGCCGGATCGAGCCGAGAGGTCGTGTCCTGATCGGTGGATGTGATCCCCTGACCACACCCCGCCCCCTCAGTCCGCTCATGGACATCGCCGCTGACCCTGATGCACACTTTACCGGGCACGACCTGGCCGAATCGGACCCCTTCTCCCTCTTTGCCGACGTGCTCGACGATCTCAAGGGGACCATCCGGCCCACACTCCTCGTCATCGAGGACATGCACTGGGCCGACGAGGCGACCCTCGACTTCCTTCGCTACATCGGGCGGCGGGTCGCCGACACCAAGGCGGTGGTGGCTTGCACCTACCGCGAGGATGAGCTGGGGCCGGACCATCCGCTTCGCACGGTTCTGGGCGATCTGGCCACACGGCAGAGCACGGTCCGCTTCTCTGTCGACCCGCTCACGGTCGAGGCGGTGGGCTATCTGGCCAGTGAGTCTCGACACGACCCGGCCGATCTGCACCGGGTGACCGGGGGGAATGCGTTTTACGTCACCGAGATCCTGGCCACCGGAGAGGACCTTCCCGGCTCGGTGAGTGACGCGGTGATGGCCCGGGTGAGACGACTCACGCCGCCCGCGCAACGCGTGGTCGAAGGAGTATCGGTAGCGCCGCGTGATCTGGTCGTAGACCATGCCCTGGCCCTCTCCGGTGCGGAGCTGTCGGACATCGACGAGGCAACATTGTCCGGCGTTGTGGTTGCTCGGGGTGCGCGGCTCGCCTTTCGTCATGAGCTGGCCCGCAGCGCCGTCGAAGAGTCCCTTCCGATGGGCCGACGGCTCTCATTGCACCGCGAGATGATCGACTTGCTGCGGGCCGACGAAGACCTGGATCTGGCTCGTCTCGCTCATCACGCCAGTCGGGCCGGAGACGGAAGTTTGGTAGTCGAATACGCCCCAGAGGCTGCTCGCCAGGCCTCCCTCCGCGGGGCCCATCGTGAGGCGGCGGAATTCTTCGAGCTCGCTCTGATCCAGGCGGGCCGCATGATGCCCTCCGAGCTGGCACAGCTCCGACTCGATCTGGCGGTGGAGCTGAGCATCCTGGATCGTCAAGAGCAGGCACTTCAGCAGCTTCTCCTGGCGGCCGCGTTCTATCGTGAGGGCTCAGATCATCTGATGCTGGCGGGCGCCCTTCGTCAGCTGTCGAACTCTCTCTGGAGAACTTCGGATCTGGAGGGAGCCCGCCGAGCGATCGACGAGGCGATCCAACTGCTCCAGGGTGCTGGAGACGACGAGGCTTTGGCCCTGGCTCACGAAGAGTCCGCCTATAACTGGATGCTTGCCCGTCGGCACGCTCCGGCACTGGAGGACCTGGCCCGATGCAAAGAGCTCGCCGAGCGGAGTGATGCGGACCACGTCATGCTCCGACATGACTACATGGCGGCCACCGTGGAGACCGTGCTCGGCGACGCCGAGCGTGGTTTGGACGGGTTGAAGCGAGTCGAGTCGCTGTTCCGTCAGCATGGCGACGACCGACTGGCGGTGTCGGCCCTGGGGATGTTGGGATCAGGGGCGGGAGAGGTCCGCCGCTACGACACGGCGCTCGACGCGTTGGGAACGGCGATCGCGGAGGGTCTGCGCACCGACGCCGACTATTCGGTGGCGTACAACAGGTCGTGGCAGGCCCGAATCGCCTTCGAGCAGGGCAAATGGGACGAGGCGACCGGGATATCCGAGTTGGTCCTGGAGGATCGCTACGGCCGGGCCGCGATAGCACCCGTTACCGCTCTAGGCGCCCTCGGTCGGGTCCGGGTGCGGCGGGGGGATCCACGAGCAGAAGAAGCCCTCGGGGAGGCGCTGCGGATCGGGGACGGCTGCGAGATGCAACATCTCTGGCCACCGTCATGCGGTCTGGCCGAGCTGGCCTGGCTGGAGGGACGGTCCGCCGAGATTCCCGGGATCCTGGATTGGGTCTGGCGCCAGGCGCTGGCTGCGGACAGCAGGTGGGCCAGGGGAGAGGTCGGACTCTGGATGTGGAAGGCCGGAGCGATCGACGGTTCGCCGGAGCACGCGGCCGAGCCGTATGCCCTCCACATGGATGGGAAATGGAGGGAGGCAGCCGACACCTGGCATGAGATCGGTTGCCCCTATGAGGAAGGACTCGCCCTGGCGGAAGGCGACGAGGAGGGGATGCTGGAGGCGATCAGGATCTTGGACGGCCTCGGGGCGCGTCCGGCGGCAAGGATCGTTCGTTCGCGTCTGAGAGCGATGGGGGTGGCGCACATCCCGCAAGGCCCGCGGTCGGAGACGAGGGCAAACCCGGCCGGTCTCACCAACCGCCAGGTGGAAGTCCTCGGGCTCATGGCCCAGGGGTTGAGCAATGGGGAGATTGCCGACCGGCTCTACATCAGCAAGAAGACCACCGAACACCATGTGTCTGCGGTGCTGGCCAAGCTGGGCGCAACGACCCGGGCCAAGGCCATCGCTCGGGCCGAGTCCCTCCACTTGACCAAAGATGGGGGCGGCGGCCTGAGCTAATAGGGGTACACCCCGATGTGGTCGCGATCACCCGGCCTTACCTTCCTCGCAAGGGCCGGAGCCTCCGGCCGCAAGGAGGAATCATGCCCCGCTACGTAGTCGAAAGGACCTTCGACGGAGGTCTCGAGATCCCGACCGATCCCAATGGATTCAACGCCATGATGGGTGTCGTCGGCAACAACGCCAAGGAGCAGGTCACCTGGGTCCAATCCTTCGTGTCCGCTGACAAGACCAAGACCTATTGCATCTACGACGGTCCCAGCCCCGAGGCCATCCGCCGCGCCGCCGAGCTCAACTCGCTGCCCGTCGACGTCATCTCCGAAGTCCGTGTTCTCGATCCGTACTTCTACGTCGGGCCGAGCTCATGACGAGAAGGCTGACCATCGCCTTGGCGACGATCGTGTCTCTTCTGGTGACGGCATGCAGTGGTGATCAGACAGCTTCGACGACAACCTCGCCGATGGTGGAGGAAACCACGTCGTCGGTAGCTGGCACGACCACGACCGTCACACCCGAGATCGCAGCCGACCTGGCACAGATCAGGGCCGGCACCGCACGGTACGTCAACGACCTCGATGCCGCAGCCGAAGACGGGTTCTTCATCATCACCCAGATGATCCCGGACATGGGCTACCACTTCCTCAACCCCAACGTCGAGGGCTTCGACATCGGTCAGCCGCCGATCCTGGTTTACGGCCGCGACGGCGACGAGTGGGAGCTTGGTGCTGTGGAGTGGGTGTTCCCCGAGGAGCCGGCCGAGCCACCGATGGAAGGGGGGACCTATGGCGCCTTTCCCGCCGCCTGCCACTACGACGACGGCCTGTTCGTACCGACGGCGACCGAGGAGGAATGCGCCGACGCACATCCCGAGACCGAGGCGACCTTCACCTTCTGGCACCCCGATCTGGTCACCTTCCATGTCTGGGCCTGGATGCACAACCCAGACGGGATCTACAACGGCACCAACCCGCTGATGAGCGTACGCAACGAGGGCTGAACATCCTTCGGGCCGAGGGCGTCAGGGCCGCCCTCGGCCCCGAAGCCGGGTTCCCCCGCCCATTGCGGCCCGCCGCTTACCTGAGGTACGTGGCGCCATATCCGGCGCCACGGCAACAAAGAAGCCAGGGCCACGGCCTTCCATGTTTTGGTAGCGCCATATACGGCGCCAGGTACCTCAGGTACGATTGGGGCCATGAAGCAGATCCAGCATTGGATTGACGGTCAACTCACCGCCGGGACCACCGACCGCAGCGGACCGGTCTTCAATCCGGCCACCGGTGACCAGACCGGAGAGGTGGCGCTCGCATCCGCTGCCGATGTGGACGCCGCGGTTCAGACGGCACGCCGCGCCTTCGAGTCATGGCGTTTCTCTTCTCTGGCACATCGTCAGAACGTCATGTTCGCCTTCCGTGAGCTGGTGGCGGCACGGAAGCTCGATTTCGCAAAGCTGCTCACCGCCGAGCATGGCAAGACGATCGAAGATGCGATGGGCGAAGTCCAGCGCGGTCTGGAAGTCATCGAGTTCGCCTGCAACATCGCCCATCTCGTCAAGGGCGAGTACTCCGAGCAGGTATCGACCGGGGTCGACACCTACACCATTCGCCAGCCATTGGGGGTTGTGGCCGGGATCACTCCGTTCAACTTCCCTGCCATGGTCCCGATGTGGATGTACCCGATCGCCATAGCCTGCGGCAACACCTTCATCCTCAAGCCATCTGAGAAGGATCCGTCGTGCTCTCTGCTCGCGGCCGAGCTACTCGCCGAGGCGGGGCTACCCGAAGGTGTCTTCAACGTGGTGCACGGGGACAAGGAAGCCGTCGACTCCTTGCTCACTCATCCAATGGTCGCCGCGATCTCCTTCGTCGGATCGACGCCGATTGCCCGATACATATACGAGACCGGGACCCGTCACGGGAAGAGAGTGCAGGCCCTGGGTGGGGCCAAGAACCACATGATCGTCCTTCCCGACGCCGACATCGACCTCGCCGCCGATGCTGCGGTCTCGGCAGGGTATGGGTCGGCGGGGGAGCGGTGCATGGCGATCTCGGCGGTGGTCGCCGTGGGTGAGGCGGGCGACCCGCTCATTCAGGGCGTGGCCGCGAGAATCGAAAAGCTCAACGTCGGGCCTGGTGACGAGACCGGTGTCGAGATGGGCCCTCTGGTAACCAAACAGCATCTGGACAAGGTTCGGGGCTACGTCGATGCCGGTGAAGCGGCCGGCGCCCAGCTCGTTGCCGACGGACGTGACATCGTGGTCGAAGGCCATGAGCGTGGCTTCTTCCTCGGGCCGACCCTGTTCGACAACGTCACCCCCGACATGTCGATCTACACCGACGAGATCTTCGGTCCGGTCCTTTCCACCGTGCGAATGGAGCACTTCGAAGATGCGATCAGACTGATCAACGAGAACCCCTATGGGAATGGGACCGCGGTCTTCACCAACGATGGTGGGGCAGCACGGAAGTTCCAATCCGAGATCGAGGTCGGCATGGTTGGGATCAACGTGCCCATACCCGTCCCGCTCTCCTTCTACAGCTTCGGGGGCTGGAAAGACTCCATCTTCGGGAGCCATGCAATCTACGGCCCGGAAGGTGTGCATTTCTACACGAGGCAAAAGGTCGTGATCTCGAGATGGGCAGATCCGATTCACCGGGGCGTCGACCTCGGCTTTCCGACCCACGGGTGAACCCGGGGCGCGGTGTCCTCGTCATCGGGCTGGCATTGGTGTTGGTCGCCTGTGGGGAAACCACAGGCACCACCTCCACAACCGGTGCCCGGGAGATCTCCACCACCTCTTCGGTCGATGACGGCTCCACCACCACGACCAGCACCGCTGTCACCACCACCATCTCCGAGCCGGCCCTGTCCGATCTCACCGGGAACTGGGACAACGGCACTCTGATCCTGCAGGTCAATGACGCCGGTGAGTTCCTGGTGCTCGACCCCGACGACCCGGAGCAGGCCTTGATGGGAGGTTTCGTGGCACGCGACGGAACCGAGTTCAATTTTGTCACCGGCACATCGGGGCAATGCCCGGGCCAGACCGGGGTCTACGAGACGGCGACCGATGGCGATACCCTTCGGCTGACACTGATCGACGATCCATGTGAGACGCGCTCGGCAGGCTTCGCCGACGAGTTCACCAGCTCCGGTTAGTGACAGGGCACTAGCCCAGGATCAGGTCGCGTGCGATCAGGTCGTCGTTGGTCTCTCTGCGCACCACGAGGCGGGCCTCACCGTTTGTCACGAAGACGACAGCGGGCCGGCGGATCATGTTGTAGTTGGAGCCCATCGAATGACCGTAGGCACCGGTGACCGGGGTCGAGAGGAGATCGCCCACGGCCAATCCCTCCGGCACACGGGCGCTCCATGCCAGGACGTCGCCTGACTCACAGTGCTTTCCCACGAGGCGGATCTCACGAGTACGGTCGGCGATGGTCCTTCTCGGATCGAACACCTCGTACCCGCTTCCGTACAGCACCGGTCTCGGGTTGTCGCTCATCCCGCCGTCGACCGAGACGTAGGTCCGGATGCCGGCGATCTCTTTGATCGTCCCAACCGTGTACAGAGTGATGGCCGCCTGGGCCACTATCGACCTTCCCGGTTCAGCCACGATCCTCGCCGAGATGCCCGAGGCAACCGCGGCCTGTTGGATTGCCTTGCCCCACTCGGCGAGAGTCGGGGCAACTTCGCCTTCGACATAGGCAACTCCAAGACCACCGCCGATCGAGAGCTCCTCGATGTCGAGGGGGGCCACGAACTCTCCGATCAGCGAGATTGCCTTCTCAAATGAGCCGACGTCGAACACCTGACTTCCCACATGGGCATGCACTCCGATGAGGTTCATCGCCCTCGAGGATCTAGCTCGCGAGATGACCTCTCCCGCCGCCCCACCGTCGATGCTGATCCCGAACTTGGAGTCGACCCCACCGGTGCGCAGGAACTCGTGGGTGTGCGCCTCGACCCCGGGATTGATCCTGATCAGGACGTTGGGGATCTGAGCGCCCTCGGCGACGAGAGTCTCGATCCTCTCGAAGTCGACCATTGAGTCGATGACTATCCGTCCCACGCCGGCGCCCAGCGCCTGGCGCAGCTCGGTCACGGACTTGTTGTTGCCGTGGAAGACAAGTCGAGAGGCTGGGACTCCGGCCGCCAGGGAGATGTGGATCTCCCCGCCAGTGGCCACGTCGAGATGCATCCCTTCTTCATGGGCGAGTTGTGCCATCGCACCACAGAGGAATGCCTTGGTCGCATAGGCGACTCCGTCGGGAAAGGCGGCGACGGCCTCACGGCAGCGCAGACGCAAATGGGCTTCGTCATAGACGAAGAGAGGCGTCCCATATTCGGCGGCGAGCTCGGCGACGTCGCAGCCACCAATCGACAATTGCCCTGTGGAGCCGATGCTTGCGGTATCGGGAAGAAGGTGGAGAGGAAGAACTGACATTTTTGGCCGATGCGACAGCACGGTAGTGCCGCGCCACGTCGCTTCAGATCCAGGCAGACCGACCTCTACCGGTCGTCATGTCGTCGGCGGGCGTGATACCTCTCACCAGGTCGTTCTTGAATCGGCTCACGATGCCATCGAGGTTGGCTGTCTCGATCAGGAATGCGTCGTGGCCTTGCGGCGCGTGGAGCATCTGATATCTCGCATTGGGCAATCGGGATACCAAATCCTCGACCTCAGACGAGGGGTAGAGAATGTCACTCGAAATCCCGACACCGAGCACCGGCGTCTTGATACTGGCCAGGGCCCGATCCTCATCACCCCGGCCCTGGGCGAGATCGTGGCTGTCCATTGCATCCATCAACCTGAGATAGGTGTTGGCATCGAAGCGTTCCACCAGCTTGCGGCCCTGATGACGGAGATAGCTGCGCACCTCGAACTCGTCCTCGACTGTCCTTCGAGCGAACCTCGATTGGAAGTTGGCTTTGCCCCGGTATGAGATCATGGCAACCATCCGGGCGACGGCGAGCCCGGTGTTCGGGCCCTCGCCCGGCTCGTAATTGCCGTCCTGGAACCTGGGGTCGCCCCATATCGCGGCCCTCTGCGCCTCGGAGAAGGCGACACTCCAGGCCGAGTGGTGGGCTCCAACACCGATGGCCACGGCCCCTTTCACCCGCTCCGGTTGAAGCGCTGCCCATTCCAGTGCCTGCATCCCCCCCATCGAGCCACCGATGACCAGGCGCAGGGTATCGACGCCGAGATGGTCGACAAGTTCGGCTTGGAGACCGACCATGTCCCTGATCGTGACCTGCGGGAAGCTTCCGCCATACCAGCGGTCGGTCCCCGGCTTGGTCGAAGTGGGGCCGGTTGTGCCGTAGCAACCACCGAGGACGTTGCTCGCGATGATGAAGTCTTGATCGGGGTCAAAGGAGCGTGAAGGGCCGAACAGGCCTTCCCACCACTCGTCGGCGTCGGCGCTGCCCGTGAGTGCATGACAGATCAGGATGGCTTCGTTGCTTGGCTCACCCCAGGTCCGGTATGCGATCCGTGCCTCGGGCAGCGTCTCGCCGCTCTCCAGCGTGAGACCGCTCGCCAAGTCGAAGAACCTGGTCTGATCCGAGATCGGGTAGGTCATCTGACCGACTCCTTCTCGGTCGCTCTGGGTGAGTCTTGTCTGAGATCGTCGGCGGACATGGTGTCTCCTGTCTCGAGATCTGCCCGCCAACCGCTTCGGAACAAGAGACCCGCCGCCGTTGCCGGTGCGGATCCACTTCTTGGTTGGTGTGCTTGCTACACGTCTCGACCGCACGGCTCGATCAGGGCCATGCACATACAGGGGGTCATCCGGGTAGCGAGCATGTGTGCAGGAACCTATCGGAGGGGTATCCGGCCGTCAACCACCGCTCGCCTCGCGGCGAGCCACCGGTCCGTAACTCTCACGGTCCCAATCGCAGCAACACCGGTGCGGTAAGTTTGGGAGATGGACCCGACCATGGCTGGGAACTGATGGACTTCGGGGTAGTCCTCCAGACCGACCCGCCGGCATCCGCGGTGGTAGACACCGCGGTACGGGCGGAGGCACTTGGGTTCAGTCACGCCTGGACCTTCGACTCGCACGTCCTGTGGCAGGAGCCATTCGTCATATACTCCCGCATCCTTGCCGAGACCGAGAACATGGTGGTGGGACCCATGGTCACCAACCCCGGCACCAGGGACTCGACGGTCCTCGCTTCACTGTTCGCGACGCTGAACGACATGTACGGGGCACGGACCATATGCGGCATGGGACGTGGCGACTCAGCACTGCGCTATATCGGTCGCCAGCCCAAGACGCTCGAAGCGATGGTGGATGCGATGCGGGTGATCAAGGGTCTGGTCGCCGGCGATGAGGTCGAATACAACGGGCGGGTGCTGAGCTTTCCCTGGATCTCCGAAGGATGGGACCTGCCGATGTGGGTCGCCGGATACGGCCCGAAGGCGTTGGCCACGGTTGGCCGGCACGCCGACGGCTTCATCCTCCAACTGGCCGACCCTCAGGTCCTGGAGTGGACGGTCTCCGCGGTGCGTCAGGCGGCGAGGGATGCCGGCAGGAGCATCGACGAGATCAAGATCTGTGTGGTCGCCCCGGCATACGTCGGCGAAGACCTGGCTCACCAACGGGATCAGTTGCGCTGGTTTGGTGGGATGGTCGGCAATCACGTCGTGGACATGGTTGGTCGTTATGGAGACGACAGCGGGAAGGTGCCCACAGTTCTCTCCGACTACATCAAAGCCAGAGAGTCTTACGACTACGACCACCATGGCAAGTCGGGAAACCCGTCTACCGACTTCGTGCCCGACGACATCGTCGACAGGTTCTGCGTGCTCGGCCCGATCGAGGCTCACATCGAGAAACTCTCCCTGCTGAAGTCGATGGGTGTCGACCACTTCGGGATCTATCTGATGCACGATGACATGGACGGCACGCTCGAGGCCTACGGGAAGACCGTCATCGAGGCGGTCGGGTAGGCCGCCGGGCCCGATGGTCTGAACTATCGTTTCGGCTGGTGTCGTCCTCTATCGGTTGTGGAATCTGAGTTGGTGTCTCCTCGATCGCTGCCCACCGGGACCGTGACCTTCCTCTTCACCGACATCGAAGGGTCCACCCGTTTGGTCCAGACCCTCGGTGATGGGTGGGTATCGGTCCTCGACGCACACAACGAGCTAGTGGGCGGGGCGATCGCCACGAACGAGGGTGTCGTGGTCAAGACCGAAGGCGACTCCTTCTTCGCGGTGTTCCCCTCGGCCAGCGACGCCCTCGTGGCGGCGGTCGCCGCCCAGCGCGCCCTCATGGAGCATCCTTGGCCCGAGAATGGGGTCGTCAGATCGCGGATGGGTCTCCACACCGGGCTGGGCACCCTCGGTGGTGCCGACTACGTCGGCTTGGATGTTCATCGGGCGGCACGAATCGCCGATGCCGCCCACGGCGGGCAGGTGGTCCTCTCGGAGCCGACCACGGTTCTGGTCGAGCGCCAGCTTCCTCCGGAGGTGAATCTTCGCGATCTTGGCAAGCACCGGCTCAAGGATCTCCTCGAGCCGGAAGCGATCTTCCAGGTGGTGTGTGAAGGGCTGCAGACCGAGTTTCCTCTGCTCAGGACACTTGACGCCATCCCCAACAACCTGCCCCGCCTGCTGACCAGCTTTGTCGGCCGGGAGAATGAGGTCGCCGATGCGATCCGGTTGTTGGGGACGGCCCGGGTGCTCACCTTCACCGGGCCCGGTGGCACGGGTAAGACGAGACTCTCCCTTCAGGTTGCCGCCGAGCTGGCGGACAGCTTTCCGGATGGTGTCTTCTTCGTTGAGCTGGCCCCGCTGACGAGTGTCGACATCGTGCCATCTCGCATCCTCGAATCACTCGGGGTCCAGGCCTCGACCCGGGACGAGACGCCGGCGGAGCACCTGCTCTCCCATCTGGCGGACAAGGGATACCTGATAGTCCTCGACAACTTCGAGCAGTTGCTCGATGCCGCTCCGGTCGTCGCCGACATGGTTCGGGCTTCATCCCGTACCAAGGTGCTGGTGACCTCGCGGGCACCCCTCCGCATCAGCGGAGAACAAGAGATGCCAATCCCTCCACTGGGCCTGGTCGAGCCGGGTGGGGCGAGCGGGCTCGACGCCGCCGAGTCAGAGGCTGTTCGTCTGTTCGCCGACCGGGCGATGTCGGTCCTCCCTGACTTTCGGGTCACCGAGCAGAACGTGTCCGTCGTGGCTGACCTGGTGCGCCGGCTTGACGGTCTTCCGCTGGCCATCGAGTTGGTGGCGTCGAGACTGCGGTTGCTGCCGGTCGAGCAGATCCTCGACCGCCTCGATGCCCGCATGTTGAGCTCGGGCTCGATAGATCTGCCCGAGCGGCAACGGACTATCCACGGTGCCATCTCGTGGAGCCACGACCTGCTCGCCGAGCCGGAGCGGAAGCTGTTCGCCCGTTTCTCGGTTTTCGCCGGTGGGGCGAGGCTGGAACAGGTCGAGGACGTTTGCGGGCCCTCGGAGGACCTCGGGGACGACCTGATCGACGTCCTCTCGCAGCTCGTCGATCACAGCCTGATCAGAAGGGTCGACACCGACGGTCATCCCCGGCTCCGGATGCTGTACGTGATTCGGGAGTACGCCGCGGAGCGCTTGGCGGAGTCGCGCGAGGCAGACGACTTGGCTCGTCGGCATCTCAATGCCTACACCGAGTATGTGGAGATGGCGGCCCCTGAGCTGTTGCGAAAGGACCGCAAGGAGTGGCTCGATCTGCTCGAGCACGACCACGACAACATCCGTAACGCCCTTGATCGGGCCCTCTCGGCCGGGGAGGTGGATCTCGCCTACCGTCTCTCCGCCGCCGCATGGAGGCTTTGGCAGGCGCGTGGGCATCTCCACGAGGCCCGGCGATGGCTCGACAGGGTCCTTGATCTGGAGGGAGGGGATCTGAAGCTCCGGGCCAAGGCAATGGAAGCCCTCGGCGGCATCCTCTGGTGGCAGGACGACATGGAGGCCGCGGCCAGGATCTACAAGGAGACTCTGGAGATCCAGAGGACCCTTGGCGACCCGTTCGAGATAGCCAACGCCCTCTACAACTACTCCCTGGTCCAGGTATTCGGTGTTTCCCGGGACCCCGAGGCGGGAGCGGCCGCCCTGGACGAGGCCGAGAGCCTGTACCGGGGGCTGGGCGATGTGGGTGGTCTCGGCGATGTGGAGTGGGGCCGGGGCAATGTGACAGGATATGGCTTCGAGGACCTGCCTGGCGCCATGGAGCACATGAAGCGGAGCATCGAGTACTACCAGCAGGCCGGTAACGAGTTCGGGATGGGGTGGGGACTATTCGAGGTCGGGGAGATGGCGCGTCGCATGGGCGACTACGAGCAAGCCTGGCCCTACATCCAACGCGGGCTCGAGTTGTTCGCCGAGCACCGTGACGTGAGTGGTGTGGTCATGACCTTGGCCTCGGCGGCCGGGTTGGCCCGAGACCTCGGCGCCGTCACCCGTGCCCAACGTCTCGGTGGCGCCTTCCATGGGCTGCGCATCACTTCTGGCACCGAGATCGTGAGAAGTGATCTGAACGCCGTGGAAGGGCTCGAGTTCGAGACCCTCGAGGCGCTCGCCGGGGAGGCCGCCATTCCTTATCGCGAGGGACGGGCTATGAGCATCGACCAGGCGGTTGAGTATGCCCTCGGAGGACCGACCGATCGCTGATCGAGTTATTCGAAGTTGACGACCGCCCACACCAGCATGGCGAGGAACCCCGCCGAGAGCACCAGTAGCACCCAACTGACCACGACCACCCCGTTGAGGAACCGTCTCGATCCTCGATGATTCTGGATCAGGATGTAGATGGCCATCACGGCTCCGACAACCGCGGTGATGAGGACCACCACGTTCTCCTCGAACAACCGGTTTAGAAACAAGCCGGCGACGGTTCCCACACCGAAACCGGAGAGAAACCCGACGACGACGTCGTGAATTCGCCACCAGATCGGTGTCGTCTCGCGTACTGATGATGTGGGCATCGTCTCGTCTCGGCTTCGATTGCGGGTCTGAGCCCGGGAGGAGAAGTCGGGCGTAGCTATCGAATCTACCAAGCTCGTGATTCGGCCGGTTCCGTACTCTTGCCCTTGTAATGAGAGAAACCCACTTGACTCGTTACATGGCGTCAAGCTATAGTAAGGTGCATAGAGCGATACGTCTATTACGCAAAGAGAGAGAGGAGCATGCTGTGAACGGTCATCTGGCACTCGCATACGTGCTTGCGTTTGACCATCTCGACGAGCGACGCAAGGAAGCAGAGAGTCATCGGCAAGCGAAGGCTCTCCGAACACGGCGCTCGGTTCGGGCCGGCAATCTGGCGACTTTCGCCAAGGAGAGCACTCGTGTTTCGGGCGCGGTGTGACACTCTTGGTCGGGAGGTTCTCATTTGGCCCTCTGATGTGGCCGGCCTGAACAACACCGGGCACGGGATCATCGTGCGCTACCGGTGCCCATGTGGTGGCATGGCCGAGATGCTCACGGGAGCCCGATCCCCGGTGAGGGTGAGTGTTCACATCGGTGACGCCGCCTGACTCTTGCCTCAGGGGGAGGAAACAAGAAACCCTTCCGGCCCCTAGCGGGCCACCTCCCCCAAGACCCCCTCCGGCCCTAGCGGGCCACCTCCCCCAAGAACCCCCTCCGGCCCTAGCGGGCCACCTCCCCCCAAGAACCCCCTCCGGCCCTAGCGGGCCACCTCCCCCAACGTCGCTGCGCTCCTGGGGGAGGAAACGGTCGCTTCGCTCCTGGTGGAGGAAACATGACGTTCGTTTCTCCCCCCAGCGAACGAAGTGAGCCATTTCTCCCCCCAGCGAACGAAGTGAGCGTTGGGGGGAGTCCGGCGAAGCCGGGAGGGGGTTCCTACTCCGGCGCGAACGAAATGTGCCTCAGCCTGCTGCCACGGTTTCCGGCGTCTTTTTCCCGTAGCGTTTTCGATCCGGTTCACTCAGATAGCGTTTGCGCACCCTGATCGCATTTGGTGTCACCTCGACCAGCTCGTCGTCGGCGATCCACTCAATGGCGGTTTCCAGCGTCATTTCCCTGGCTGGCTTGAGATTGATCGCCTCGTCTGAGGCGTGAGTCCTGATATTGGTGAGTTGTTTGGGTCGCGCCGGATTGACCACCATCTCTCCTGGGCGCGAGGCCTCGCCGATGATCATGCCTTGGTAGACCTGCTCGCCGACACCAATGAAGAGCTCTCCTCTCTTCTGGAGGTTGTCCAGGGCGAAGCCGGTGCTGGTGCCCGACCGGTCGGAGACCATCGCACCTCCGACCCGATGAGGAAGCTCCCCAACCCAGGGCATCCACCCCTCGTGGTGTTGGTGGATCAACGCGGTGCCGCGGGTGGACGTCATCAGCAAAGAGCGGAATCCGAGCAGACCCCGTGCCGGAGCTGTGAGTGTGATCACAGTGCGACCGGGATCCCCGGGTACCAGACCATCAATGGTCCCTCTTCTCGGTGCCACCGCCTGAGTGATCGTGCCGACGTACTCGTCGGGGACGTCGATCACCGCTCTCTCGACCGGCTCGTGAGGGCGCCCGTCGATTTCCTTGATCACCACTTCCGGACGGCTCACTTGGAGCTCAAAACCCTCCCGCCGCATCGACTCGATGAGAACCGCGAGCTGTAGCTCTCCTCGACCGGCGACCTCGACGATCTCGGGAGACGAGGTGGGACCGAGGCGGATGGAGACGTTTCCGAGGACTTCACGCTTCAACCGGTCTTGGATCTGGCGCGAGGTGAGGAATCTGCCGTCTTGGCCCGAGAGGGGCGAGGTGTTGACCCCAAAAGTCATCTTGAGGACCGGCTCGTCGACCGAGAGGCGGGGCAGCGGGCGGGGGTCGAGCGGGTCGGCCAGCGTGTCGCCGATCTCCACCTCGGGAAAGCCGGCTACCACGAACAGATCGCCTGCCTCGATTCGCTCGACCTCGACCCGGCCCAGGCCATGGAAGCCCATCAACTGGGTGAGTCGCCGCTTCAGGGGCGGCTCCTCGTCATTGGCATGACAAAGAACGACCTGGCTGCCTCGATTCAAGGTGCCTTCCACAACCCGACCGATCGCCAATCTCCCCAGATAATCCGAGGCATCGAGATTGGTGACGAGGGCCTGCAACGGTGCTGCCGAGTCGCCCGCCGGCGCCGGAATGGTGCTCACGATCGAATCGAGGAGCGGAGCCAGATCGGTTTCTTCCCCCGGGACCCCTATTCCCAACATGGCTCGGCCCATTCGGGCCACGGTTGAGACTATCGGGAACTCGATGTGTTGATCTTGTGCGTCGAGGTCGAAGAACAGCTGGTAGACCTGATCGGCGACCTCGTCCGGTCGGGCATCGGCCCGGTCGACCTTGTTGATCACTACCACCGCCGGTAGATGACGCTCGAGCGCTTTTGAGAGGACGTATCTGGTCTGAGGCATGGGTCCATCGGCGGCGTCCACCAGGAGGAGTATCCCGTCGACCATGGCCAGGGCCCGCTCCACCTCACCCCCAAAGTCGGCGTGACCGGGTGTATCGACCAGGTTGATCTTGGTGTCGCCCCATTGGATCGATGCCGCCTTGGCCAGGATTGTGATCCCACGTTCCCGCTCCTGGTCGGTGGAGTCCATGACCCGATCGACCCGGACCTCATGCGATTCGAACACCCCGGTCGCACCGAGCATCGAGTCGACCAACGTGGTCTTGCCATGATCGACGTGAGCAACGAGCGCGACGTTTCTGACAGAGGTGGTGGGCATCCCGGCAGATGGTATCGGTCGATCGGACACTGTCGTGAGTCGGCTGAGCCCATGACACCAATCTCGACATGGCCTACGGTTGATGGCATTGGGTATTGTCGCGACAGATCGAACAAAGGATCGACGTATGGCATTGAGAAGCACCGCTAGCACCCACTGGGAAGGCGACCTGGTGAGTGGGAGTGGCTTGACGAGCCTCGAGAGCGGCGCTGCGGGGCCGATGCAGGTCACTTGGAAGGCTCGCACCGAGGAGCACGGTGGCCTGACCAGCCCCGAGGAACTGATTGCGGCGGCCCATGCCTCGTGTTATTCGATGGCTTTCTCCAGCATCCTGGCCAAGGCGGGAACCCCGCCTACCACCCTGGAGACCAGCGCCACCGCCACCTTCGTGCCCGGCGAGGGGATCACCGCGATGGAGCTCACCGTGCGCGGCACCGTCGAGGGGATCAGTGAGGAGGACTTCGTCAGTGCGGCAGAGACGGCCAAGGAGAATTGCCCGGTGTCGCAAGCGCTGACGGGCAACGTACCCATCACCCTCGACGCCTCATTGGCCTGAGGGTTCCGCTGGCGGAAGTGTCTGGCAGGCCCTCCCAGCCACGGCATCAGACAAGGTTTATGCCAGTGGGTCGCTCGACGCCGCGACCTTGGCGGCTTCGAGCTGGTTCGGCTCTTCCGCCGAGGGTACGCGCCCCGAAACGTTCTCGATGTGGGCCCTGAGTAGCCATTGGAGCTGCTCCAACTCTCCGGTCTGCCCAATCAAGATATCGTTGGTCACCGGATCGGGATCCTCGGTGGTGACTGCCGCCTCACGGTGTGATCCTATGACCTGGGAGTACAGGTGATCGAGCGCCCCGAGATGCGCCTCGACGGTGGCCCGTCCCAGGGCGTAGTCGGGATGGTCGCGGTGATTGGACACATACCCGACCAGGCCATTGGGCATATAACCGAGGGTGGCCACGCGTTCTGCCAGGGCGTCGGCCATCCTCCTGACTTTGTCCACGTGCTCATCAAGCATCTCGTGCACGCCCAAGAACCCTGGACCGACCACATTCCAGTGGACATGCTTGAGTGTCAGTGAAAGGTCGAGAAGAGCGGTCAACTGCTCTTGCATGGTCTCGGCGGCCAGCCGGGCATCGTCCGGTTCGAGACCAGCCGGCCTCATGTGGCCCTGGTAACTGTTGCTGGTGTTTCGGTTGTCTGGCATCGGTCAGAGTTACCCGGTCCAATGGTGGGATAAACGCGCCATTGTCGTGAGGATGCAATTCCCGTCAGGTGCGTTGGAAAGTGACCAGAGGGACGAAGAACCAGGACCAAACGATGAGGGCGGCGACTGCGGCGGCAGCGGCAACCGCAGAACTGTCGGTGAGAACCAACGTAGAGATCAGGAACACCGACGCGGTCAGCGAGATGGCAAAGATGGCCGTACCGACGATGGTCAGCTTGACCGTCATCTGAAGATGCCGTTCCGACCTCCGCTCTACCCCGGTGATCGGGGCCCTGAGACGCTGATGAGCGCTCGGGGCGATGAAGAGGACTGACGACACGGCCGAGCCGAAGAAGGCCACGTAGTAGGCGTATCTCTCCATGTCGCGGATGCCGTCGAAGGCCGATTGGAGCGGAAGGGTCAGCAGAAACGCGAACAAGACCTGGACGCCCGGCAGAGTGGTACGCAGCCCCTCCAGGATCGCCCTGAATTGGTCATCGACATCGGTTGTGGCGTCATCGCCGGGACTGGTCGACGACGAGCCAGGCGGATTTTGCTGGTCGTTGTCCGGCACGAGCCCGATTCAGCGACGCAGGGCGTCGATGAGCTCTTCCTTGCTCATATCAGATCGCCCCTCGATCCCGACTTCCCGGGCCTTTTGGTACAACTCCTCCCTGGTCCAGTCCTCGTACGATGCACCCGATCCGCCTCTGGATTCCATCTGATCGGGGGGAGTGTTGGCGATGCGCGCCGCCTTCTCCTTGCTCATACCCTCGTCGCGAAGCGCCTCGTAGCGCTTCTCGTCCTTGATGCTCGATCCTGGTTTCTTGGCCATGCGATCAATCACCTCCTGATGATTCCCGCTGTCTCTTGCCACGAAGGCATAACATTTGCTAAAGACAGGGAGAGGATTCCCGTCTGGATTGGGTTTGAAACCGACCCGTAGCGGGGATGTTCAATGGGAGGATTCCGCATGAATTCAATCGCGGAATGATGGAATGCAAGGCATACCGCCAGCGCCGATGAACTATGTCACGATTCCGGCGCGCCCCGACGCCGGGGCGAAGGCGCGGCGTGTCATCGCGGCCTGGCTGGGTGATCACCCACGTCTCGATGATGCATTGCTGGCGGTTACCGAGCTGGTGAACAACGCGGTGATTCACGGCGGCTTGCGAGACGGAGAGCAGATCACGTTGACGATCGCCTCCGAAGCCCACGGGATACGTCTCACCGTTCAGCACATCGGGGCTCCCTTCAGGTTCGATCAATTGCCGAAACCCTCACGTGATCCGGAAGCGAGCAGAGGTCTCGCCATCGTTGATCAGATCGCTGATCGTTGGGGGGTCGACAGCGACGGCAGCGAAGTGACGGCCTGGTTCGAGGTTGGCTCCCTCAAGGCGAATCTAAACGGAGGGTAACCTCCGCCGATGGTCGAGGACGCAGGAGAGCCGGGATGGGGGTAGGACCGCGACTCGACCTCGAGACAACGCGCATCGGGCCACATGACGTGATTGTCGTCACCGGCGAGATCGACCTCGCCTCTGCCCCACGGGTTGAGGCTGCGATCGCGGATTTCTCGGGCCAGGAGGTCGTACTTGATTTGCGAGGGGTCGGGTTCATGGATTCGGCCGGGCTCAAGGTATTGCTCAGCCAGAGATCGAGACTCGATGACTCGGGGGGGACTCTCCGGCTCGTCTTGGGTGAGGGGGCTGTGATGCGTCTCCTGGAACTGACCAGCGTCAGCGACGCCTTTTTGATCAGTCAAACGATCGACGAGTGATGGTTGACAGCGATCCGAATCCGCATCTGGTCGCGGAAGTCCACCTGCCCGACGGCCCCCGCGCTCCATTTGTGGCCCGCAGGGTGGTCGGGGCTCTGCTCGCGGACGCACCATCGAGCCGGGCGGTGGATGCGACGCTGCTGGTAAGTGAGGTCGTGACTCTCCTCTACGACGAGGAGGCATCGCTGCTCGTGCGTGTCGAAGAGATCGGACGCCGGGTACGCGTGACCACGGGCACAACGGGAGCCGTCGACCCGACCAACGACCAGATCGCGGCCAAGCTCCTCGACCGCTTGTCGGATGAGTGGAGCCACGACGACACAGGGCTTTGGTTCGAGATTGAGACTGTCCGCCGTCAGACCCTTGCCCATCTGCCGGACGAGGAGCTCTTTGCCTTGGTCGCCTCCGACCGTGACGCACGCGACGAGATCTTCTCCCGTTATGTGGGCTGGGCCACATCTGTGGCCAATCGCTACCGACGTCGGGGCGCTCACTTCGACGATGTAGGTCAGGCGGCGTCGATTGCGTTGGTAAACGCGATCGACCGCTTCGACCCTGAGTTCGGTGTCAAGTTCACGACCTATGCCCGCAAAACGATCATCGGGACCCTGAAACGTTATTTGCGGGACACGACCTGGTCGGTTCGGGTCCCGAGGTCACTCAGTGACTCAATGGTCGAGGTCAATCGGGTCAGGGCCGAGCTGGAGCAGAAACTGGGACGAGCCCCCTACGCCGGTGAGCTGGCCGAGGAGATGGGCCGTCCAGTCGACGAGATCGAGGCCGCCATTGACGTGGCGCTGTCCTACAACGCCAAGTCGTTGGACGCGCCGGTTTCCGAGCACGAAGAGACCAACCTCCTGCGCATCATGGGCAGTGACGACGAGAGTTTCGACCTCGCCGACATCTGGTACTCGATCGAGCCTCTGATTGCGGACCTGAACTCACAAGAGCAGGAAGTGCTGTTTCTCCGCTTCTTCGAGGACATGACGCAATCGGACATCGCCGAAGTTGTCGGCGTTTCACAAATGCAAGTGTCTCGTCTGATCACGCGCGCCCTCGATACCCTCCGAAACCGACTCAGTTCCGGTTCGGGATCGGTTTGACCCGCCTCCTCCGGTGGTAATTCAGACTCAGGCCAGCCCTCTTTGGGTAGGCCCTCATTGATCTTCCAAGGAGGACGATATGAGAACCGAGCGAGAACAGATCGGACGTGTCGAACGCAAATCCATCGCCAGCGGCCCCCGGAGCGCGGCACAGTATGTTGCCGGCGCGGCCGGATTGTTCATGACCGTGATTGCAGGCGTTGCATTGGCTCGGCTGCTGCCAACAGGCGCCCTGATCGGAGAGACGGTGTTGGTGGCGGGAATGGGTTTCACCGTGGTGATGGCGGTACTGACCCTTCTCCTCGGCCTGGTGTTTCTTGGCGCCGCCGGACGGCCTACAGAGGGACGGGCAGGACTGATCTCATTGGGCATCGCACTACTCGCCTTCGGCATCGTCATATTCATCGAGCCCGAACCAATGAATGAGGCGCTCGGCGTGAACGAGACCAGCGGAGTGGTCTATGCCCTGGTCGGCACTCTGGCGGCAATCGCCGGTGTGGCTTCCAACACATTGGTCACGCGGCGTTCGATCGACGAGCGTCACATGGAAGGGGACGAGGTCTCAGGAATCACCTAGTGAGCCGATTGGAGTGGGCTCCAGGTGATGAGCAAGGCAGCGGCGTCGTCGATTGGTGTCTCGGTGTTCATCGAGAACAGCTCATCGAGAAGCTCTTCGGATGAGATCTCCGTTCGAGCGAGGATCTTGGCGATCTGATCGAGGGCGAGGTCGATGTCCCGATCGAGACCCTCGACCAAACCGTCTGTGATCAGGATCAGGGTATCCCCGGGCTCGAGCTTGGTGACTTTCTGCTCTCTCTCCAGGTCGATGCCGGCACCCACCGGTGGTCCGGGAGCCTCCTCTTCGATGCGCACCCCACCCGACGCTGTCCGAATGAGTAGGGGGATGTGCCCCGCCCGGGTGTAGATGAACTCCCCTGTGGCCGGGTCGAGCAACCCATAGGTCAGCGTTGCCACGATGCCCGACTCGAATATTGCACGGCTGAGCAGGTCTATCTGATCTGCCGGTTCCAGAGTGAGCACGGTGGATTGACCACGGAGAATGTTTCTCAGCTGCGCCATCTGGGCAGTCGCCTCGGCACCGTGCCCTGCAACATCACCGATCACCACGGCGAGGTCGTCGCCGACCTGGTAAACGTCATACCAGTCGCCGCCGGACATGGTTCGGACCGAAGCAGGGACGTAGCGCGCCGCGATCTCGACGTTGTCGGCATCGGGAAATGATGCAGCTACGAACCAGGCACGTAGCCCGTCGGTGAGCTGCCCGTACTCGGCCAAGGCCTCACCGCGTTCCCTGGTGGCGAACACCGCATTGCTGGCCACCAGGATCGCCAGGATGAATAGGGCGCTGAGCAGGATGGAGCGGCTCCAGAGGTCACGCTCGGCACGATTGAGCGTGTCGAGTGCCGCCCCAGCCACATCGGCATGGATTCGCGGGGTCAGGTCGTTGACCAGGTCGATACGCGCTGAAGCAGAGTCGAACCACGCCTCGACAGTGATTCCGTGATCGATGTCGTCGCTGGAGGTCACGACCTGCACCATGTCCTCGGAGAACTCCGCCACCGGCCCGGACATGATCTCCTCGACGGCCTCGAGGTCGCTGCCCTCGGCGAGTGACCTGGCCTGAAAGAGGCCTTGCCTCAGGTTGCTGGTCACGACATCGAATTGAAGAAGCGACTCCTCGGACATCGCTTCGTTGGCGGCCAACGCCTCCTGGATCATGAATCGCCGGGCATGCAGGGCCTCGGAGACATTGAGCAAGTCGCCGATGATCCGGGTCCGATCACTCAGCGCCGGGTCGTCGGTCTGTTTCAGCAGATCCAGAGTGGCTGCAAGGGAGAGGCTGACGACTTCGGTGTACAAGGAGAAGGTGGACTCGCCGTTGGGCGTCAGGGTGGCCTCGCGGAAGTCGGTCAGGGAGACTTGAGCGGCAAGAACGTCGCTGATTGGCGGCGTTGCAGTGGACGGGACCTGTGTTCGGTGTCGTGACCACGCCACCCGAAGGTCCTGAAACGCAAGGTCGGTCCGGGTGATCGCCTCCTCGTACGAGGCGCGGTACGTGGCGAAGTCGTGGGTCATGATCGAGCCCAAGGCTCGCTCCTCCTGGAGCGCAGCCGTGGCGGCGAGCGCATCCTCGGTCACTTCGACCACCGCGACGGTCATCGATGCAGTCGAGGACGCAGTCTGCAGCGCTCTCACAGTGAAAACCAGCACGGCGAGGACACCCAGGACTATCAAGGCGGCCAGAGCGGTTGCGACGACCACCGAGCTCAGTCGTTCCCGGGCCGAGGCCGCCAGCTTGTCCCCCCAACTGGTCATGATGGGCCGGCCTCTATACCGGCGCAGGGCGACGAGCGATCACGGAGGACGATGTGGTGGCCAAGAGGCCCGATCCTAGTTGTCTGTCGTTGAAATAGGGCACAGCATCTCCGAGGGTTACCGCCGGTTTGTCCTACGACGGGCGGCACCCGCCGAGCCCATGTTCCGATTAGGAAATGGGCCGACTGAGTCTGGTGATGCCCAGAGCTTGCGCCCCATGCGATTGTCGTCCTTCGGAACGCCTTGACGATCGTCGAACCCTATAGACGGGCCATAAACGGTCGATAAACACAGCATGGCCACGTTGTCAAGGAGGATCAAGCAGGTCGCGGCTGACCGGGTGCGCGCGGGCGCTGCCGCCGGATCGCTGGTCGGATTGACTCTGCTCGCCGGGTTGCTGTATCGGCTCTTGGGGCTCCTGCCCGCAGTCCAAGTCATGCTCACACTGATTGTCCCTGCCGTGATGATCGTCGTCTTCTGGCGATTGGCCAGGACCCGGGTGTTGGCGCGTGAGTCGGAATTCGATGCTGCGATCGAACTTGAGAAGGTGGTCAACCGGGCAGCCGGTGAGTTCCTGGTGGGCGTCTCCGCTGAGATCACCGTCCATCCCCGGCGATGCAACCTGAGGGCGGAGGCCCTTTCGGTGGCTGCGGACTACCGCCGCGTGTGGCCTGAATTGAAGGTGGCGGTGCCCGACATCGCAGTCGTCACCGACCCCCACGTGCTGCGGCAGGTGCTCCATGCCCTGGTGAGCAATGCCATCCGCCATGGCGGGAATCGGGTAGCCGTCTGGGCTGCTCGCGATGAGCACTCCGTTCGACTCACGGTCTCTGACGATGGGCCAGGTCTTTCTCCTGAGATCGGTGCAATGGTTTTCGAGCGCTACCTCGACCTGCTGGAGCACAGCCGGCGTTCACGCCCAACGGGCACCGGTCTACCGGTCGCGCGCACCCTCAGTGACCTGATGGGTGGGCAGATCAGCTACAGGAGAGATCCGAGTTGGAGCCACTTCTCTGTCTCGCTCCCCCTCGCCGGCGAGGTCGACGATTCTGCTCCCTTGGGGACGCCGATGGAAGCCGGGGTGCGTTGAAGGATGTGGGGTCTTGCGGCAGCTCGGGGCGTCATGATCGCCCTGTTCGTGGTGGCTCTCGTCCCGGTCGCCTCCGCCTCGGAGCAGGAGTCGTTCTACTTCGGGCCTGATGGTTTCCCCATCGGCTCACTGGTGTCTTCTCCGAGTGGGGGCGAGATGCCCAACTTCGACCTTGGTCGGGACATCTACCCCGGGTTGTCCCTGGAGAGGTCAACTCTTGGTCTGGCAGAGACCGACGGAACCAGGTTTCAGCAGTGGCAGGGCGATATGACGGGGAGACGGCTCACCGGCTATCCCTCAGTGGTCATCTGGAGTGCTCCGGCCGGCTTCGACACCGTCAAGACAGGAGTCCTCTCGATCTATCTGCTCGACTGCGACGCAGATGGCGGTGCCTGTGTTGAGATCGGCTCCTCCCAGGCAAGCGTCCAGACGAGGTTCGGGGACACCTGGGTCGAGTCCCGGTTCGACTTCGACGCTATCGATCACTCGTTCGCCGACAGACGTCATCTAGGGGTGAGGGTGGTTGTGGACGACACCTCGGAAACAGACATGATGCTCGGCTACGGGTACCCGAATCATCGGAGCAGGCTCACGATCTTCGCCGAGCCGCCGCCCCCCCAGATTGACGCCGTTGTCGCTTCTGGCGCCGCGGCTGGGTTGGATGAGGACCTCGCTTCTGAGAAGCTGGAGCGACTGAACGTGATGGCGTCAGCCCACGCGACCGAACTCGACGTCGCCGGCATGCCCTGGCCCTGGCTGGCATCACTCACGTTCGCAACGATGGCGTTGGCGGTGCTTGGAGCGGTGCTCATCTCGAATCTGACCAAGCTCGGCAGGCACGAAGAGCGGTTCGTGTCCGGAAGATCGGGTCGCGCTCGCCGCTTCTCGCTATCGACCAACTGACTCAACGATCACCGGCGGCCGAGTCTCCTGACCAGCAGCCACCCCGCGGCCGCACCGACCACGATGCACAGGGGAACGATGTTGAACAGGGCGCCCTGAAATTCCTCGAGCCAATCATCCCTGCCCTCGAGTAGGGGGTTGAGCCAGCCATAGATCAGGTACCCCACCCCGAAACCAAGAGTTGCTCCCGCCAGCCCACCGCCTATCGCCTTGAGCGAGAGAGGTCGTCCATTCGTGGAGATCGTTTTCATCGACACATACTCCTGCTTCCAGGATGGGACGAGGTGACGACAATTGCCAGAGGCGATATTCCTTTTCTCGGTTGGCCACTTTTGGTGGCTAAATGCCTTGACAGCCAGTCCCAACTGTCGCCATATTGAGCCTCCGCAACCTGCGGGAAGAAAGGTGACGTTGATGGGGATCGCAATGAACAAGAGCGCGGTGGCGCCGGTTCGGGAAGGAAGTCGATGATCTGACTGATCGTCCACCTTCGTCTTCTCTGAGCCGCCGCTGAGGCGGCTTTCTCCTTTGAAGGCCGGCCTGGCGCAACTCGACAACCGTGACGACTGCAGCACCGGGTCTTCCGTGACCTTCCTGAGTCGTCGACTCCCTCCCCGTCAGACAGACGGAACATGAGAAGGCACCGATGATGAGTCAATACAACCCCAACCTCACCCAGGCAATGGTCGACGACCACCGGAGAGCCCTGGTCGCCGCAGCGTCGAGACATCGTCTCGCCCGCAGCGCCGGTCGACAGTCTCCGGCTGCTTCTTCGCCCACCGAACCAAATAGCCGTTTCTCCCCCCGTTTCTCCCCCCAGCGAACGAAGTAGCGATTTCTCCCCCCAGCGAACGAAGTGAGCGTTGGGGGGAGTCCCCCGAAGGGGGGAGGGGGGTTTGGGGGAGTCCGGCCAAGCCGGGAGGGGGCTCCTGCTCCGGCGGCCAAGAAACCCCCTCCGGCCCTCCGGGCCACCTCCCCCAAACGTCGCTGCGCTCCTGGGGGAGGAAACAGAACCCCCTCCGGCCCTCCGGGCCACCTCCCCCAAGACCCCCTCCGGCCCTAGCGGGCCACCTCCCCCAACGTCGCTTCGCTCCTCGGGGAGGAAACAGTCGCTTCGCTCCTGGGGGAGGAAACATGACGTTCGTTTCTCCCCCCAGCGAACGAAGTAGCGGTTTCTCCCCCCAGCGAGCGAAGTGAGCGTTGGGGGGAGTACCCCGAAGGGGGGAGGGGGGTCTCGGGGGGACTCTTGCCTCTATCGTCCGTGAGGATGCTGTTGAAGCACGACGTTTTGCGAGGGATCGAGTCGGGTCGCGTCGCGGCCGTGTACCGCAAGTGGGATGCGGCCAGAGTCAAGACCGGTTCTCGTCTGCGGACCCCGGTAGGGCTGATCGAAGTGGTTTCCGTCGACCAGGTCGATCAGGAGAAGCTGGATCAGGAGGACGCTGCCGCCGCGGGGTTTGAGTCGGTACCGGATCTCATCGTCGCCGCCGGGAACCGCGGGCAGCTCATGTACCGGGTTGGTGTGAGACACGCCGGCGCCGACCCACGGGTGAAACTCCGCAACACGATTCCCGGCGAGTCGGAATTGGTCGACATCCAGCGAAGACTCGATCGTCTGGACGCCGTCGGCGGTCACGGTGCGTGGACACGAGAAACGCTTCGTCTGATCGGCGATCGCCCCGAGGTGCGCGCCGGGGACCTCGCCCGCTCGCTGGGGCGGGAGAAGATGCCATTCAAGTTGGATGTGCGCAAGCTCAAGGAGCTGGGGCTCACCGAGAGTCTGGAACGGGGCTATCGGTTGTCGCCTCGCGGTCAGGCTGTGCTGCGCTCCCTGGGAAGCTAGTGGCCCGTCGCAGAAATACTGGCGGTGTCTCTCCGGCCCTCGCCGCGCCTGGCTGCGCCCAAAATGCTCGACGCAGCTCCGGCTGCGACTGCGCTTTTCTCCTTGCCAGATCACGTCGATGACTTGGAGACACCCTCGCCCTATTTCAGCGACAGACCACTAGACGACTAGGGCTTGCCTTTCCCCGGAGCAGTCTCCGACGGGGATCCGGCCGGCGGACCACCCCCCGGAGCAGTCTCCGACGGGGATCCGGCCGGCGGGCCACTCCCTGGAGCCGTCTCTGACGGGGATCCGGCCGGCGGGCCACTCCCTGGAGCCGTCTCTGACGGGGATCCGGCCGGCGGTCCGCCGGTCTCGCCACTATTCCCCGGTTCAGAGTTGCCGTTGCCGGCATTGCTTCCCGGTGGGCTCTCGACCCTTGGCACACTCACCGGTGGTCCCGGTTCGCCCCCGACATCCCCTGCTCTCCCAGGGCCTTCTGGTTCGTCGACTTCGTCGGGTGGCCCGTTGTCTTGTCGGGTCGAAATCTCACGAGCCAGCGCGGCGACGCCCTGACCGAACTCCTTTTTGTCGACGCCGGTCGCCTGGTGGTTCTCGTGGATGAATTCGAGGAGTGCCGAGACGTTCTCGTGCATCAGCAAAGCGTCTGGGGCTGGCTCCGCCTCGATCAGCTCGGCTGCCTCGATCAGGGCAGCCTTCGCCTCTTCCAGAGCAGCTACCTCGGCGGAGTCCTCGGCGGACAGATCGATGGCCTGGGCGGCATGGGCCAAAGCCCGATGTATCTCGCCGGAGGAGAGAAGAGCGTTCGCCTCGTCGAGACGCTCTTCGACATGTCCGGCCCCGATGCCGACTCTCTCCAGAGCGAGGTCTATTGCGTAGAGCGTGTCACCCGGTGCGGCATCGTTCGACGCGGCGGCCACACCTGCGAAGGTGAATGTCATGAGCACCGCGCCAATGGTCAGCGCCACTTGAGGACGCGTTCTCCACCAAACCCTTGTCCGGCGCCGAACCCTCGGGAGCGCACCGGCAGAGGGTGCCGTGGAACGGGCGATCGTGGCCGCCTGGGCGGCCACTTCGACGATTTGGCTCTCGGACGGCATCTGAACGGAGGTGGCCCGGATCAGGTCCACAAAGGCAGCCAACTCGGCGAGTTCCTGGTTGGCCGGTGCCGAACCAGCGAGCAGCTGCTCGATGTCCTCGTCTGTGACAGTTGTTGCGAACATATCACCTGGGTAATCGTCGAAACGGCTCATGGGGATACTCGGCCCTCATCGAGATGCGTCCGCAGGGCGATCAAGCCCCGGCGCTGCAATGCCTTGACCGCTCCCACCTTTTTGCCGACCGCATCGGCCGTCTCCTCCAGTGTCAGGTTGGCGATGATGCGCAGCGCCAGGACGTCATGCTGGTCGTCGGTCAGAACTTCGAGCGCTTGCTCCAGCTCCGCCGTCACCAGCCGGTCCATCGCCTCCGTCTCCACGTTCCCGCCCTGATGGCCGGATTCATCGACGGGGAATGCCACCAGGTTGGGCTCTCGCATCGCCTTTCGACGCGTGTCGATGAGACGTCGATGCGCGATCACGAACACCCATGACCTGAAGGCAGCCTCGTTTCCTTCGAAGGCGTGGATCCCACGGGCAACCTGGAGGAAGGTTTCGGCGGCAACGTCTTCGGGATCAGGTGCGCGCCGCGACGCCAGGTATCCGATGACCGGACCGGCCAGGTCCCGGTACAGCGCCTCCCATGCCCAGTCTGCACCGCCTTTCGCCGCTCCTAGGACGTTCTCGAAATTGTGGCCTAACGGCATGACACCCCACAGTTCAACCGCAACTTCGGTTTAGTCATCGGGCAAGCCCACCACAAGCTTCGATGGGTCAGAAGAGTCATCAGAGTGTTATCGGCAGCCGCCCGCTGGTTGCTGCAATGATTCGTTAGACCCATCACTTTTTCGTACCCAAGCCGGCTCCGCCGCCGATTACACCCATATGAAGTTTTTAGCTCCCAGTGCCACGGCCAATGGGTCGCGTTTGAATGAGCGTGGCGAGAATGGCGCCAGTCTCGTCGAATTCGCATTGATAGCTCCGTTTCTGATCCTGCTCCTGCTGGGCGTGATCGAGTTCGGCTACCTGTTCGGTGAATTCAACGATGTCCGCCACGGTGCCCGGGAGGGAGCCAGAGCTGCGGCGGTCAACGCAGGCAACAATGCATTTCTCCACGACACTACTTGTGACGCAATGGACCTGACCACCAACGTCACGGTCAGGTTCACCGATGGCTCGCCGGGAGACCTCGGCGACACGGCTGAAGTCCACGTGGTGGCAAGTCCCCAGTCGTTGTCCGGTCTGGCGCTGATCGAGGTGTTCCTGCCGAACACCCTGGAATCGACCGTGGAGTTCCGCCTCGAGCAAGACTCCGACCTCTGGT
>Ga0299907_10000039_pt1 | contig 41804 bp, 37 predicted proteins | sample RVTome_16_FD_198680 | JGI IMG/M metagenome (GOLD analysis project Ga0299907, IMG submission 198680) | Soil microbial communities from uranium-contaminated site in the Upper Colorado River Basin, Wyoming, United States - RVT152D67 (version 2) ...
CGAAGATCTCGGCGGTGAAGGATCTGCTGCCGTTGCTCGAGAAGGTCATGCAGACGGGTAAGCCGATCGTCGTGCTCGCCGAGGACGTGGAGGGTGAGGCCCTCGCCACCCTGGTGGTCAACAAGATCCGGGGCACGTTCAAGTCGGTCGCCGTCAAGGCGCCCGGGTTCGGCGATCGCCGCAAGGCGATGCTCCAAGACATCGCGATCCTCACCGGAGGCCAGGTGATCTCCGAGGAGGTCGGCCTCAAGCTCGAGAACGTCACGCTCGATCTGATGGGGCAGGCCCGCAAGGTCGTGGTCACCAAGGACGAGACGACGATCGTCGAGGGCGCTGGCAAGGACGAGGACATCAAGGGCCGGATCAACCAGCTCAAGTCCGAGATCGAGAAGACGGACTCCGACTACGACCGCGAGAAGCTGCAGGAGCGGCTCGCCAAGCTCTCCGGCGGCGTCGCAGTGATCAAGGTCGGTGCGGCCACCGAGGTCGAGCTCAAGGAGAAGAAGCACCGCATCGAGGATGCCGTGCAGTCGACCAAGGCTGCGGTCGAAGAGGGCATCGTCGCAGGTGGTGGTGTCGCACTCCTGAACGCCCAGAGCGCTCTGGACAAGGTCGACCTCGAGGGTGACGAACTCACGGGAGCGACGATCGTCCGGCGGGCGCTCGAGGAGCCCGTGAAGCAGATCGCCCACAATGCCGGCCTCGAGGGCGGCGTCGTGGTCGAGAAGCTCCGCTCGATGGATCCGGGCCTGGGCCTGAACGCGGCTACCGGCGAGTACGGCGACATGCTGAAGTTCGGAGTCGTCGATCCCGCCAAGGTGACGCGCTCCGCGCTGCAGAACGCCGCCAGCATCGCGGCGCTGTTCCTGACCACCGAAGCCGTGGTTGCCGAGAAGCCCGAGAAGGAGAAGGCCGCTCCCGCCATGCCTGGCGGGGGCGACATGGACTTCTGAGGGACCTCACGCAAGGTCCGAAGGGGCCGGCGCGCCGCAGGCGCGCCGGCCCTTCGCGTCACTGGCCCCTTCGCGTCACCGGCCCCTTCGCGTCACCGGCCCCTTCGCGTCACCGGCCCCTTCGCGTCACCGGTCCTGTGGGTTTGCGGCCTCTCGTCGCGTCCCGGTAGGCTCGTTCTCCCCGAGCCGAAAGGACCCCCCCCACCCATGCGGCGGTCCCTCGTCGTGATATCCGCTGCCGTGCTCGTGCTGGCGGCGTTCGCCGGTACCTCGGTCGGTCGCGACCGTCCCTTCAGGAGCACGAGGCTGAACGTGCTGAAGCTCGTCCCCCGCGACCGCACGCTCTTCCGGCTCCCCGGGACGAGTGGGGGACAGTTCTCCAAGTCGCAGGTGCAGAACTTCCGGTGCGAGAACGGGCCCGGAGATCCCGACACCTGGCTCGACCTGAGCTGCAACGTCACGAAGTTCGGGCAGGACTTCGCGCCCGACAACGAGCTCGCGATCGCGGTCGACCCAGAGGACTCCGATCACCTCCTCGCCGGCTCGAACGACTACTACTACCGGTTCAACAACTCGACCGGCGCGCGCCAGGCGCTGGTGCCGACGGGGTTCTTCACGTCGTTCGACGGCGGGGAGACGTGGATCGACGGCCAGATCCCGATGCGGTCGGGCAACGGCGCGGGCGATCCCGCCCCCGCGTTCGATGCCAAGCACGATGTCGCCGTCATGGCGCAGCTCGAGAACGTCGCCGGTCAGGGAGGCTTCTTCGTCTCGCAAGGCGACGTGTCGGTGAGTCATTCCCACGACGGTGGGATCACGTGGACCGAGCCGGTCACCGTGTTCAAGGGGAGAGGGGCCGGCATCGGGCCGGCCAACAAGGCGGTGTTCTGGGACAAGAACTACATCGCGGTCGATAACAGCCCCGTGTCCGATCACTACGGCCGTATCTATGTGACGGCCACCAAGTTCGTGAACGCGCTTCACGGCTCGTACGATCGCTCTCCGATCGCGATCTCCTGGTCCGACAACGGGGGTCACACGTGGTCGAGCCCGAAGATCATCTCGGGCTCCGACCCCGGGTGCACGTTCCAGTCGACGGGGACGGGAACGGTCTGCGACGAGGATCAGTTCTCGATCCCGGAGGTCGCCTCCGATGGCACCGTGTACGTGCACTACCTCAACTTCCAGAACGAAGACGAGTGGGAGATGGAGGAGGAGTTCGATTCCACCATCATGGTGACGAAGTCCGTCGACGGGGGCGACACCTGGACGGCCCCCGTGCGGGTGGTCGAGCTCGAGGACGGCGCCTCGGACATGCCGTGGACCGTGATCGGATCGCAATCGCCGTGGGGTCACCAGATCCGGTGGAACGCATGGGGCAACCTGACGGTGAACCCGCTCGATCCGGACGACGTCGTCGTGGTGTGGGCCGATCGGGATGAGGCCAACGAAGATGCGCCGGAAGGGTGCCTCGAGGAGATCCCGGGGACGGGGCCCGACTACGATCCGTGCAACGCCGGTCCCGGCTCAGATACCGACGTACGGATGTCTCGGTCGACCGACGGCGGCGCCACGTGGTCGGATCCGCAGACCGTTCACAACGCCCCAGGGCATCAATGGTTCCCCTGGGCGGACCACCTGTCCGACGGACGCCTGGCGATCGCATGGGACGAGGACACCGATGCCGCTCCGGCCGACACGTTCCGTCATGTCCTGTGGGTCGAGGGAGCGGGGATGCGGACCCTCGGGCCGCTCGAGCACGTGGACGTCTCGGTGACCCACTGGGCGGGGCAGTACACGTCGGACTGGCCGGTGGTGTGCGGTCCCGAGGGCTACACGGACGGGGGCGAGCCGGCCGAGGGCAAGGACTGCAACGTCTTCCACGGCGACTACACGGGGCTGGTGGTCGACAGCCTCGACCGGGTCCACGTCGTGTGGACCGGCCTCAACCGGATGGCGACGTCTCCCCAGGTCGACTTCCACATCGGGGGACCCCACGACGGCCACGCGCAGGACGCGATGTACGCACGGCGCGGTCCCTTCTGACGGAGACCGGACGATGGATCGACGGATGGGGCCCTCCCTCCCCAGGGGCCCCCATCCGCGTCCGGGCTCGGGCTGAACCGTCGATCCCCGCGCTAACGTGTGGACGTGACGGCCGAGGTGACGATCCCGATCCGCTGGCGTGACGTGGATGCGTACGGTCACGTGAACAACGCCGTCTTCCTGAACTATCTCGAAGAGGCTCGTGATCGCCTGGTCTCGTCCCTCTTCGGCGAGCAGGCGTGGGATTTCGTGATCGCGCGCGTGGCGATCGATTATCGGAGCGAGCTGGATCAGGACGACGGGGAAGTGGTGGTGGAGTGCCGGGTCACCGGATTCGGCACCTCGAGCGTCCGCACCGCCGAGCGGGTGCTCGGCGGTGGAGGGAAGCTGTCGGCGGAATCCGAGTCGGTCATCGTGGCGCGAGATCCCGAAACCGGGCGAAGCCGCCCGCTGACCGATGGGGAGAAGGCGATCCTGCAGCGCGCGATGGACGGCGGCTAGGGACTCGGCAACACGCGCCGGCCGTGCACGAAGTGCTGCCGATACCAGCCGGTCTCGACCCACATCAGCGTCACGCCTCCGACGCTGCTGGAAGAGTCGAGCGCCCAACCGTTCCCGACATAGACGTCGACATGGTCGACGGTCCCGTCCCCGTCGCCGTCATAGAACATCAGGTCCCCTGGCGCCAGGTCCGGATACCTGATCCTGGTCTTCGTCATCCGGGACATCTCCGCGGAGGAACGCTGCGGCAACGACCATCCTTCATGTGGACGTGGAGGTGAGATCTCCCAGTAGACGCCGTCGTCGGCTCGCAGGGCCCACCAGGACAGACCTGAGCAGTCGAACCCTGGGCCGGGCTGGCTCCCGAACGCGGCCGGGGAGGGAGAGTTGAACCCCCACTCGCCCGCCCAGATGTAGGGGAAGCCGACGTATCGGACGCCCCAGTCGACGATCGAACGGCGCCCCGGACCCATCTTGGGCAAGACGATCCCCGCGTACTGATCCTCGAGGGAAGGAACGACCCACTCAGCCAACGTGGTCGCCCGGTAGAGGGACCAAGCGACCTGCTTGCGCCGGAGCCTCGTGCCCGGCGTGACGTCTTGTGACTCATCGGCCTTGTTGTTGAAGCGAAGACCGAGGCGCATCGCGAGGAGATTGACGCCGAAGGACCGGCGAGTGTCGAATTCGTAGCCGTCGGTCGTCGCCAGTCGATCGAGAGCGGCGGCCGTGGATCCCATCCCCAGCGCCCGGATGAGTGAGCGATGGACGTCTCGAGCGGTCACCGCGTTGTTGGGCTCGAACGTGCCTCCGGTCCGCCGGGTCATCCAACCTCGCTGCACCGCGATGGCCGCCCATCGATAGAAGGGGTCGGTCGGCGGGAGGTCGGTGAACGTCACCGCGGGATCCGGTTGGGCATCCGGCTCGTACGCGCGCACCATCGCCCGCGCCCACCACTTCCGCTTCTCGAATCCGTCAGGCCTGAATCGCCAGTTCCCGTCGCGGTCCCGCGCGAAGTCCCGCATCCAGTTGTGGGTACCGGCGACGTGGTTTATGGCCCGCTTCGCCCACGTGTCGTCCGACCCGAGGTCGCTCCAGGTGATCGAGGGCATCCGAAGCTGCTCGGAACGCGACACCTGCGCCGGGAACGGAGCCGGGCCACTGCCGTGTTCCCCGTCCGTCCAGGACGGCGGCGTCGCGAGTGCCGAGCCCGACACCAGAGACTGCAGGAGCGTGACTGTGAGCGTCAGCAGCGCGACGGGGGTCAGGCGATAGCGAAGCCTCTGTCCCCTCGTGGCCATGCTTCCAACGTCGGCCCGCGGCACACCGAACTTGAGCACCGGGGGTGAAGGCTAGTCGGTAGGTCCCTCCCCGCGCACCTCCTGCACCTTCCTCAGTGCTTCCCGGAGGTCTTTCAGCCAGTCCTCCTGGCGCTCGGCCACCAGGCTGACGCACCAGGCGAGCGCGTGGCTTCGGCTCCGCGCCACGCCCGCCTCGATCAACGTGTCGAGCACACGCCGCTCGTCCATACGGAGACGCGTCATCGCCGGGATCGAGAGGGTCGTGAACGAGGCCGTGAGGTCTCCGCACGAGGCCCCCCAGCTGACCTTCCGCCCGAACCGTCGTTGAGCCTCGTCCGCGATGCGCATCCGCTTCCCGCGCGTGTCTTCCCGGAAACCCGAGATCCGCGCGGTGAGCGCCGCTTCTCGGGCCTCAGGGCCGGCCTCGGCGGCGAGCTCGGGTTCGGACAGGGCTCCGATCACCATGATCTCCTCCCGGTCGGCGGTGACCGTGGGCGGTCCCTCGAACCACTCCGCCGGGATCCGGCCTGCGAACCAGCCGCTGAACTCCTCCATGGGGGCCTCCTCGCCTGTGAGTGAAATCGAGATTACATCATTACCTCTTCCCCTACACCCCTTACACCCCTACACCCCCACTCCACCGCTCCACCCCCTATGGACACGAGCCGGCGGTCCGCCGGCGCTGTGTACCGTCAGACGGTGAGAACCGTCGAGTTCGAGGTGGACACGAGCGGGCGCCTGGTGACGGATCTGACCGAGCGCGCGCAGGCCTTCGCCGCCGAAGCGGGGGTCGGAGGACTGTTGCACCTGTTCCTGCCTCATGCCACCGCGGGTCTCGCGTTGATGGAGACCGGAAGCGGTTCAGAGGACGATCTTGCGGAGGTGCTGGGCCGGCTGCTGCCGCGGGACGACCGCTACTCCCACCGTCATGGGTCGGTCGGCCACGGCGGCGATCATCTCCTGCCGGTGATCGTGCCCCCTTCCCTCATCCTGCCCGTCGAGAACGGTCGGCTCGTGCTCGGCACATGGCAGTCCGTGGTGTTGATCGACCAGAACAGGGAGAACGATGTCCGGCGGGTGCGCCTGAGCTTCGTGGCCGGCTAGAGGTACTGGCCGGGTGTCCGATCGGTGCGCCCGCCCGCGGCGGGGGACGAGACGGCCTGCACGTCCCGCTCCCGAAGTAAGACGAGCTCCTGGCCCTCCAACTCCACCTCGAGGCCGGAGGACGGGAGGAACAGCACGCGATCTCCCTGCTTGGTCACCCGCACATCGGGTCCGACGAGTTTCACATCGGCCCAGGAGAGACGACGCGGAGCGGGCGCCGCGGTTGCCGGGATGAGCAGACCGCTTGCGGACGTCCGCTCCCCGTTCTCCGGCAGCTGCACGACCAATCGATCACCGGTGAGCCGCACGTCTGTCCCGATGGAGGCGAGCTTCTTGCCCCGGGGACGGCGCTGTTTCGGTTTCTTCGCGTCTCCGACGGACGGCGTCCCTGGCATGGCCCGAGTGTAGCGAGCGCTACTCGATAGGATGCCCGACGTTGAAGGCACGGAAGGTCCTGGACGACGCGGTCAAGGTCCTCAAGGCTTCGCCTGCGATCGACCACTGGCAACGGGGACGTGAGCGGATCGAAGCCGAGGACCTGCTCTGGCACGTCCTCGGCGAGGAGCCCGATCTGAAGGACGACGTGTCCTCCGCGGATCGGCGAACGTTCGATCGTCTCGTCCGTCGCCGCGCGACGGGCGAGCCGATCCCGTTCATCAAGGGCTACGCGGAGTTCAGAGGACTGGACCTGCTCGCTCGACCGGGCGTGTTCGTGCCGCGTGACACCTCCGAGAACCTGGTGACGCAGGCGACCCGTCGGCTTCGAGGACGGCGCCGGCCCGTGCATGTCGATCTCGCAACCGGGGCAGGGACCATCGCACTCGCGGTCGCGAGCGAGGTGCCCAAGGCGACGGTGGTGGGCACCGATCTGTCGGTGGACGCGGTGAAGCTCGCCCGGAGGAACGCGAAGCGTCTGGGGTTGCGAGCCCGGTTCGTCACGGGGGACCTGTTCGGAGGGCTCTCGAGAGCGCTCGCGGGAACCGTGGACGTCGTCACGGTGCATCCGCCGTACGTGCCGATGCACGAGCTCAAGGACCTGCCCGAGGAGATCCGGGAGTGGGAACCAGAGCACACGCTGACGGACCGCAGCCGGGACGGGTTGGGGCTCATCGGTCGGACGGCCCAGGAAGCGCCGGCGTGGCTCTCCCGCAACGGGTGGCTCTTGATGGAGGTGAGCCCCGACCGGGTGACGCTTGTGAAGCGGGTGCTCGGGCGGGAGGGCTTCCGGGACATGCGCAGCACCAAGGGCGGTCCGATCCCGCTCACGAGGGTCGTCGTCGCCAGGCGTCCGGCGTGAGCCGGGTGGCCCCATACGGCACCTGGGGATCTCCGATCAGCGCCGAGATGGTGTCGGTCGACGGAGTCGCACTCTCAGAGCCGTGGCTCGGGGACGGCTCCGTGTACTGGCGGGAGAGCAGGCCGGCAGAGGGCGGCCGATCTCTGGTGATGCACGCGGCGCCGTTCTCGGAACCTGTCGAAGTGACTCCGCCAGGGTTCAACGTCCGGACCACCGTGCATGAGTACGGAGGTGGTGCCTACCTGATCTACCGAGGCACGGCGTTCTTCTCCAACTTCGCCGACCAACGGCTCTACCGCCAAGAGCCCGGTGCCGATCCGGTGGCGATCACGCCGGAGTCGGGAGGCCGGGATCGCTACGCGGACGGGCGGGTCACGCCGGACGGACGATGGCTGATCTGCATCCGGGAGCGGCACCCCGATCCCGACGATCCGTCCGGTGTCACGAACGAGCTCGCGGCGATCCCGCTCGAGGGGTCGGCAGAGCCCCTGGCGATCCGCTCGGGTCGCGACTTCTACTCCACGCCGCGGCTCTCACTCGACGGCACGATGCTCAGCTGGCTCGAATGGGATCTGCCATGGATGCCCTGGGACGGTTGCGAGGTGTACGTCGCCGAGCTCGCCGATGGCCACACGCTCCGCAACGCCCGGCGGGTCGCCGGCCGGGCCGGCGAGGAGTCGATCTTCCAACCCTCGTGGAGCCCGGCCGGCGACCTGCACTTCGTCTCCGACCGGACCGGCTGGTGGAACCTCTACCGAGAGCGGGACGGCCGCGTGGAGCCGCTCCACCCGGCAGAAGCAGAATTCGGATGGCCGCAGTGGCTCTTCGGGATGTCCTCGTACGGCTTCCTCGAGGACGGGCGGCTCGTGTGTCTCTGGGAGCGCGACGGTGTTCAGCACCTCGCGATGTTGGATCCGGAGTCGGGCGAGCTCATCGATCTGGACGTCCCGCATTCCGCGATGTGGCCCGAGCTCGACGTCGAGGGCGACCGCGTGGCGTTCGTCGGAGGAGGCCCGTCGATCCCCGATCAGGTCGTCCTCCTTGACGTGACCGCCCGTTCCATCGACGTGCTGAGGTCGTCATCGACGGTGGACGTCGACGAGCGCTCCTTCGCGATCCCGAGGCAGATCGAGTTCCCGACGGAGGGAGGCGCGACCGCGTTCGCGCACTTCTATCCACCTCGCAACGCGGAGGCGGCCGGCCCGGACGGCGAAGCTCCCCCGCTCATCGTCAAGAGCCATGGAGGGCCGACGGCGGAGGCCATGCCGAGCTTCGACCTCGAGATGCAGTTCTGGACGAGCCGAGGATTCGCCGTCGTGGACGTGAACTACGGCGGAAGCACCGGGTTCGGGCGGGAGTATCGACACCGCCTGAACGGCAACTGGGGCATCGTCGATACGGCCGATTGCATCGCCGCGGCGCGATGGCTCGCGGCACGGGGCGAGGTCGACGCGAACCGCCTCCTGATCACCGGCGGGAGCGCAGGCGGCTACACGACCCTCTGCGCCCTCACGATGCACGAGGGGTTCGCCGCCGGCACCAGCTACTTCGGGCTGGCGGATCTCGAGGCGTTCGTCGGAGGCGGCACCCACAAGTTCGAGTCTCGCTACCTCGTCTCGCTCGTAGGCCCCTATCCGGAGGAAGCCGAGCGGTATCGGTCACGTTCACCGATCCACTTCACGGAGGGGATCTCCTGCCCGATGTTGCTGCTCCAGGGGGCAGAGGACCGCGTCGTGCCGCCTGCCCAGGCGGAGATCATGGTGGAGGCTCTCAAGGCGAAAGGGCTGCCGTACGCGTACGTCCTGTTCGAGGGCGAGCAGCACGGGTTCCGGAAGGCGGAGTCGACCCGGCGGGCGCTGGAGGCGGAGCTGTCCTTCTACGCGCAGGTGTTGGGGTTCGAACGAGACGACGTGCCGATGCTTCGCATCGAGAATCTCTGAAGAGCCGGCCCGGAGTGCTCGGGGGGTCGCGGGGAGCCGGCCGTGGCCGGCTCCCCGCGCCGGAGAGGGGGCGCGACCTCTCGGAGGTGAGCCTCTCAACCTCAGGTGAACACGCGGTGTCGAGCGGGTGAGAGGTCGGGGAACCTGGGGGCGGCGCTCAGCCGCCGATCATCGACATCGAGCGCTCGGGCTGCACGAAGTCCGGATGGTTGATCCGGTGTCCGGACCACTTGGACCACAATCCCCGCCTGATGAGGAGCGCGAGCTCGTCGTCGGAGGCGCCGCCGCGAAGCGGGGCGCGCAGATCGGTCTCGTCCAGCGCGAACAGGCAATTGCGGAACATCCCCTCGGCGGTCAGGCGGAGTCGGTTGCACGTGTCGCAGAACGGCTCCGTCACCGAGGGGATCACGCCGATCCGTCCGGGCGCCCCGTCGGCGAATCCGAACGTCGTCGCCGGCTCGTTGGCACGGCCATCCGGCACCAGCGCGTGCACGGCATCGATCGCATCCAGGATGCGCGCGGCCGGCACGACCTTCTCGCGCTCCCATGCGTGCTGCGCGTCCAGCGGCATGTATTCGATGAAGCGAACCTCGTACCCGGTCTCGCGCGACCAGCGCGCGAACTCCACCACCTCGTCGTCGTTGATGCCCCCGATCACCACGCAGTTGACCTTGATCGGGACGAGGTCGACGGCCTCGGCCGCCCTCATGCCCGCAAGCACCTTCTCGAGCGCGTCGCGTCTGGTCATCTCGGCGAACCGATGTCGCAGGAGGGAGTCGCAGGAGATCGTCGCCCGGTCGATCCCTGCCTGTGCCAAGGGAGCCGCAAGCCGGTCCAGGAGCACCCCGTTCGTGGTCAGCGAGATGTCGAGGTCGGGACCGACCTCCCTGAACATCCGAACCAGCACCGGGAGGTCCGCCCGAACCAGAGGCTCGCCGCCCGTGACCTTCAAGCTGCGCACGCCAAGGCGCACGAAGATCCCGAGTACGCGAGCGAGCTCTTCGAACGTGAGGAGCTCGTGCTTCGGAAGCCACGCGAGGCCTTCGGCCGGCATGCAGTAGGAGCATCGGAAATTGCACCTGTCCGTGACGGAGATCCGCAGGTCGTCGGCCACACGACCGAAGGTGTCCACGAGGGGGCCTTCGAGAGGCATCGCCGGCGACACCGTGGTGCGCTCGCTCATGCCCGACAGCCTACCGCCGAGGCTCAGAGTGGTCAGGGCTCCTCAGCGGGCGGAAGACGGAGCAGGAGCGCATGGATCGCATCCTCGATCGCGTCGTCCCGAGTCCGGTCGGCCATCTGGCTGCCGACGGACAGGCCGAGCACGTACATCGCGAGCGGCGTGGCCTTGCGCTCGATCCGATGGGCCACCTCGCGCGAGGCGGTCAGGAGATGCTCGTTCTCATGTGCCGAAAGGGCCTCCAGGTGAAGCTCGGCGGCGAGCCTGTCGACCCATTCCATAGGTGTGCCTCCTCGAGTGCGCATCCGGGCGGGCGATCGGTGCGCCCGTGGTCGTCTGCGCAATCCTAGGGCCGCCGCCGAGTCACACGGGGGAGCCGGGAAGGGTCTCTCGGCGGCGCTAGGCTCCTGTCGTGAACGCAACCCGAGCGGCGGTGCTGACCGTCTCAGACGGTGTCACCAACGGCACACGGGACGACGAGTCCGGTGACGTGGCGTCGCAGCTTCTCGGCGGAGCAGGGTTCGACGTGTCCGATCGCCGCGTGGTCGCGGACGAGCGGCAGGACATCGAGTCGGCCCTTCGAGAGCTGGCGGCGACCCACGGGCTGGTCGTCACGACAGGGGGAACGGGCTTCGGTCCCCGGGACGTGACGCCGGAAGCCACCCGGGCCGTCATCGAACGCGAGGCTCCCGGTCTCGCCGAGCTGATGCGGGCCACAGGGCTCGCGCATACCCCGATGGCAGCGCTCTCTCGTGCGATCGCCGGTGCGCTCGGCGGGGCGCTGATCCTCAACCTCCCCGGGAGCCCGCGTGGCGTCCGGGAGTCGCTCGAGTCCGTGCTCCCGGTGATCCCGCATGCGGTGGAGCTCCTCGGCGGCGCGGCGGGCAGCCATCCGACCGGCCATCGCGCCGCCGACGGATCTCATCCCGGCGCGCCGAGGACATCGTGGGTCGAAGCGAAGGCCGTCCGACTCACGGGTTCCCCCCCGTGCGCGGTCGGCAACGCGATGTCGATCGTGCCGGGCGGCGAGGTGCACGGCACCCTCGGATGCGCGGAGTTCGACGCGGCCGCCGCCGAGGCGGCCGCGGAGGTTCTCACGCGGGGAGAGCCCGAGGTTCGGACGTTCCACCACGATCTGGGCGACGTGGAGGTCTATCTCGAGCCGCACGGGGCCACGCCGCGGCTGGTCGTCGTCTCGGCCACGGACGTCGCACGGTCCCTGAGAGCTGAGATGAGGCGACAGGGCAGGGAGGTCCTGCTGCTGGAACCTCGGACGGAGCGGATCGCCGCCCTGGACGAGCCGTCCATCCGCTCCCTCGAGGACATACGGCTCGGGCCCCACGACGAGGTCGTGTTCACCGACCACGACGCGCCCCACGTCGCGGACATGCTGAGCACGCTGCTGCGCTCGCCGGTCGGGTTCGTCGGGGTGATGGGTTCCCGCCGTCACGTGGCGCACTACGTCGAAGAGCTTCGAGCCCGTGGGTTCGGCGACGACGATCTCGGCCGGATCCGGAGCCCGCTGGGCCTCGACCTTGGCGGCCGTCGGCCGGAGGAGATCGCGCTCTCGATCGCGGCCGGCCTCGTGGCGGCGCGCCACGATCGGGAAGGGGGATGGCTGGACCGATGACGTCGGAGACCACGGAGCACGTCCGGAGGAACCGCGAGCACTGGGAACGCGAGGCCGACGAGTACCAAGAACGCAATCGTTCGCAGCTCAACCGGTGGGATCTCCTGGGCTGGGGCACGTACGACGTTCCCGAGGATCAGATCCACGCGCTCGGCGATGTCCGCGGTCTCCGGGTCCTCGAGTTCGGGTGCGGCGGATGCCAGTCCGGGATCAAGGTCGCCATGCGCGGAGCGGACGTCACCGGCCTGGATCTGTCGTTCGCCCAACTGCGACACGGCCTGGCGCACTTCGAGGAGACGGGCGTGCGGTTCCCGATCGTCCAGGCCAGCGGCGAGCGAGTTCCGTTCAGGGACGGGGCCTTCGACCTCGTGTTCTGCGATCACGGCGTCATGGGGTTCGCCGATCCCTTCCTGACCGTGCCTGAGGTGGCTCGCGTGCTGCGACCCGGCGGGCGGTTCGTCTTCAACGGCACGACACCGTGGATCTGGGTCGCGTGGGGCGACCAAGAAGAAGAACTCCCGGCGACCCGAGAGATGCGGTCGAACTACTTCGGGCTACGGTCGATGACCTCCACGGACCCCTCCTGGCGCACGACCGAGTTCCAGCTCACCTACGGAGACTGGATCCGTCTGTTCCGCGCGAACGGGCTCGCGGTCGAGGACCTGATCGAGCTCCGGCCCAACGAGAACGCCACCACGACCTACGACGACTACGCGCCGCTCGAATGGGCGCGTGCGTTCCCCGCCGAGCACATCTGGAAGGTTCGGAAGGAGTGAGCTCCACCGCGCCCGCCCGCCGGATGGTGGGCGCGGTGCTGGCTGCGCTCGCCGGCATCGGTTCCGGGTTCGCGTGGCCGGTCGCCGAGGTCCGGACGGATCGCCGGCCGAACGTGATCGTCGTGCTGACGGACGACCAGCGCGCGGACACCCTCGGAGCGATGCCGTGGCTTCGGAAGGAGCTGGCTCGGAGCGACTCCGGATGGGCCTCGTTCCCGAATGCGTTCGCGAACACGCCGCTCTGCTGTCCTGCGAGGGCGAGCCTCCTCACCGGACGGTACGCGCGCCACACCGGCGTGTTGGACAACGACGACGGCGCGAGGCTCGACGAGTCATCCACGCTCGCCACCTGGTTCCACGAGGCGGGTTACCGCACGGGCCTCATTGGGAAGTATCTGAATCGGTATCCGTTCGGCCGCCTCCCGTACGTGCCTCCGGGTTGGGATCGGTTCGTCGCGAAGCGGAACCAGAGCGGGGAGACCGTGTACCGAGACTTCCGTGCCGTGGACCAGGGGTCCCAGGTGCTCGTGCGGGAGTATGCGACCGATTGGCTGGCGGACAAGGCCGTCGGGTTCGTGCGGACGGCGCCGTCCAGCCGCCCGTTCCTCCTTCTGTTCGCGCCGAGCGCCCCCCATCCGCCGTGGATCCCGGCCGGGCGACACGAGGGCACCTACGGTGGGCTCCCGGTCGAGGAGGCAACGAGCGTCGCGGGCGCGCTGCGCGGCGCGCCGCCCTGGGTGCGTTCGCGTCCGGAGCCGAGCGCCTCGCAGCGGGCCGCGTGGCAGGACGATCGGCGGCGAGCGGACGAGACGCTGCTCGCGGTCGACGAGGCGCTCCACGCGATCGTCGACGCGCTCGGCGATCGCCTCGAACAGACCGTCATCCTCGTGCTCTCCGACAACGGCTACTCGTTCGGGGAGCACCGCTGGGAAGGGAAGAGATGTCCGTACGATGAGTGCGTTCGGATCCCGCTGGCCGTGCATTCGCCGTGGGTGGACGGAGGAGCGTTCCCACCGGTCGTATCGATCGTGGACCTGGCGCCCACGATCCTGAGCGTCGCCGGCGTGGCATCGCCCGGTGCGTTCGACGGCCAACGGTTCGCCGCGTGGATCGAGCCGCGCGTCACCACCCTGTTCGAACCTCGGAACGAAGCCGTCTTCCTCGAATGGGCAGGTGACACCCAGATCCCCGCGTGGGCCGCCGTGCGCACGGCCGAACTCAAGCTGATCCGATACGAAGACGGCGTCGAGGAGCTCTACGACATCGGTGGCCGCATCGGACCCTCGGATCCGAGGGAGATGGTGAACCGCGTCGCCGACCCGAGATACGCGGGAGCCCTCGCTCGGCTTCGAGCCCTCCTGGGTCGGGTCCTCGGCCCTCGATAGACTGGTGCGGTGCGACCGGGGCCCATCATCAGACCAGTCCGCCGCAGCCGCGTCCGCCAGCGTCGACAGACCTTCGGGGCTCTCGTTGTCGTGCTCACTGCGGCGCTTGCGTGGCAGTTCTGGCCATCCGCCGGCAAGGAACGCGGACAGAACCAAGAGCCGGGAGGGAACCCGACCGACAGCCCGTCTCGGTCCCCCGATCCCGCGACCGACAACCCGATCCAGCACGTGATCTTCCTGGTCAAGGAGAACCGATCGTTCGACCACTACTTCGGCACCTATCCCGGGGCCGAGGGCGCCACCCAAGGCGGCACGATCGCGGACTGCAGTGCCAGCACCTTCGAGGATGGTCCGACCGTGCCCCTGACCAAGGCGCCCTCGGTCCTCCCGCACGATCTCGGCCACGCGTTCGCGCCCGGTCTGTACTCGATCAACGGGGGCAAGATGAACGGGTACAACTGCGTGCCGCTCGGGGAGGACATGATGGGGTACACGCAGCATTCACGGGACACCCTGCCGGGGTACTGGGCCTACGCGGACCGGTTCGTCCTGGCGGATCACTTCTTCACCTCGATGTACGGACCCACGTTCCCGGAGCATCTCTACACGGTCGCGGCCCAGTCGTACGGGATCGTCGACAACAAGACCACGACCGATCACGAGGGCAACTACTGCGACGACGACACGGAGATCACCAAGCGCTTCCCGATCGAAGATCTCACGGACGCGGACGTGGCCGAGATCATGGAGCTCGAGGAGAACATCACCGACGAGGTGCCGGACCAGCTGATCCGCATCGCCGCCCACTGGGAGTCCACCCGCACCTGCATCGACATCAAGGTCCTCCCGGACATGCTCGAGCGCAGGGGGATCACGTGGAAGTACTACGCGAACGCCGACTCGTGGATGAACGCGCTCCAGGCGGTCCGCCACGTCCGATCGGGTCCGATGTGGCAGAAGGTGCGGAAGCCGGGCACGTTCCTGGAGGACGTGCGGCGTGGCGAGCTCCCCGCGGTCTCCTGGCTCGTCCCGCCCGAGGGCCATCCCAACGAGCACCCGGGATCCAAGACCAATGTATGTGTGGGTGAGAACTGGACCACGGAGTACATCAACGCCGTGATGCGAAGCGAGTTCTGGCCGAGCACCGCGATCGTGATCGTCTGGGACGACTTCGGTGGCTTCTACGACCACGTGGAGCCTCCACACTACGACATCATGGGCCTGGGACCGCGAACGCCTGCGTTGATCATCTCGCCCTGGACCAAGCGAGGCGACAATCCCGACGGCGGCTCGATCGACAAGACGGTGTACGAGTTCTCGTCGGTACTGCGTTTCATCGAGAACCTCCACGGGCTGAAGCCGATGACGGACCGAGACCGGCGGGCTGATCCGCTGTCGGGCGCCTTCGACTTCTCCCAGGAGCCGCGGCTCGACCCCCTGATCATCCCTCCTCGGGACTGTCCGAGCTCCTGATGCGGGCCGGGGCGGCGCCCCGCTGGGGGCTGCTCGCGCTCCTACCGTTCCTGGTCGCCGCCTCGGATCCCGAGGGGGACGTCCGCGGATGCACCGACGGCCCCGGATCGGGCGCGCCCGACTTGATCGAGGTGCACGGCGAGATCGTCGAGCTGGGGACCTCGGCCCGTTGGAAGCTCGTGTTCGCCGAGCCGCTCGTCGTGCCCGACGCCGTGGGTCGACCCTTCCGCGTGGACATCGCGATCCGGGATCCGGACGTTCCCGTGCTCTCGTTCGCCTACTTCCGCAACGTCAATCGGCTGGTACGCGTCGATGCGACCGTCGGTCACCGCACCGAGATCTACCTGTTTCCGGAACGAGCTACGAGCGAGTTCAACCCGCCGATCATCGAGGGCACGTCGATGACGATCCAGGTACCGGGACGAACGCTCAGCGACGACGAAGACCTGACCGGCACGTCACCGGGTCTCGAACGCCTTCGGTGGACCGTGATCGTGCGTGACGGCCGCGCCTGCGACTTCCTTGGAGAGGGTCGGCCCACCCAACGGTTCGTCACTCAACCGTCGCCCTCGCCGTCACCCGAGCCGGAGCCGGAGCCGGGCGGACTGTCGCCCTGGTGGATCGCGGCAGGCGTGGTCGGCGCACTCTTGGCGACCGGCGGCTACGTGGTACGACGCCGGTAGGGGCGAAGGACCACGTCCCGCGGGCCTTCGAGGAAGTGCTGCCACGGTCGGCTCACGCCGCGCGTCCCGCCGCGGCGCACCTCGGCCACGCGGTCCAGGTCGACGACCTCGATCAGAAGCTCCTCGCCGGCGCCGGCTTCGAACAGGATCCGCCCTTCGGGGTCGACGCCCACGCTCCTGCCCTGTCCGAACGTCGACACCATGTTGGGATTGAAGACGAAAACCTGGTTCACGATCGCGTTCGCGCGGGCGAGGGCCACCTCTTCTTCCCGGTCAGGGGTCGTCGTTGCCGTCGGCTGCACGATCAGCTCGGCTCCTTGCAGCGCGAGACCCCGGCCGACCTCCGGGAACCAGCCGTCGTAGCAGATCATCATGCCCAGAGTCCCCTTGCCAGGGATCTCGAACACCGGCGCCGGCTCCGTTCCCGGGTCGACGGCCTCGAAGGGACGCCAGGGGAAGAGCTTCCGGTACACGGCGACGATCTCGCCCTCGGGCGAGAACGCGATCGCCGTGTTGTGGACCTTCTTCCCGCGTCGCTCGTTGATCGAGCCGGCGACGATCCATCTCTTCGCCCGTGCGGCGATCTTGCCGACCCGATCGGTCAGCGGACCGGGGATCTCTTCGGCGACCCGCTGCTCCCAGTCGCCGGTCCCGCCCGACGTGAACCCGTCGGTCGCGGTGAGGTAGAGCTCCGGGAAGATCATCAGGTCGACGTCGGGGAACGCACGGCGCGTGACGCGGACGTGGTCTTCGAACTTGTCGAGCGTGGCCGGTGGATCCCAGGCGACCGGCGCGACCTGTGCGGACAGTACGGTGAGGGTTCGGCTCACGCTTTCGGACCCTATCAGCGCCGCCTGCATTCCTGGGGGCTACGCTCGCGCTGGCGCTCGCTTCTTGAGCCCCCGGACACCCGTTCAGGCACGCTGCGGCTGGAGCTCGGCGATGAGCTCGTCGACGCCCCGTGCGAGCTGCTCCCGCCACCAGGCCTGACCCTCCGCAGGCAGCGTGGCGATCGGGTCGTAGTAGTGGTAAGGGCGGGTGAAAGCCTCCGGATCCTCGCTCTCGATCCCCGTCCGGTAGTTCTTCGTCCAGCTCGAGATCCCACGCAGCCGGTCGTACTCGGTCACCTGGTGCGCCCAGCGCTTGCCGACGAACGGCACGTCGACCACCATCCGCGGAGTCGCGAAGCCGGGCAGGTATCCCATGATCGAGTGCTGGAGGTCCTGCACCTCCCACACGGCGGTTCGCCAGTGCTCCGCGTTCGGGATCATGTCGCAGATGTAGAAGTAGTACGGAAGGATCTTCGCGTGATCCAGGAGCATGAAGCAGAGATCGAGGAGCTGCTGGGGCGTCGTGTTCACCCCGCGCAGCAAGACGCCCTGGTTCCGCACGTCGCGGAACCCGGCGTCGAGGAACACCTTGGTCGCGCGGCCTACGAGCGGCGTCACCTGTTGGGCCGCGTTCACGTGGGTGTGAACGGCGATGTCCACGCCTCGCGCGTTCGCGCGCGAGGCCATCCGCTCCGCGGCCGCCCGCACCTCGTCCTGGAGGAAGTGCTGCGGGATCCCCATCAGGCCCTTCGTGGCCAGGCGGATGTCACGCACGTTCTCGATGTCGAGCAGACCCATCACGAACGTCTCGAGCCGCTTGATCGGGACGTTCGCCATGTCGCCGCCGGAGACCACGACGTCGCGGACGCTCGGCGTGCGGCGCAGGTAGTCGAGCATCGCGTCCCATCGTTCGTTCTGCTTCGCCTCGAACTTGTACTTCAGGACCTGGACGGTGTCGTTGCCGACGAGGTCCATCCGGGTGCAATGCCCGCAGTACTGGGGGCACGTCGGGATGAGCTCGGCAAGGACCTTGGTGGGGTACCGGTGCGTGAGCCCCTCGACCGCCCACATGTCGGCCTCGTGCAGTGAGTCGCGGGACGCGAGGGGATGTGAGGGGAACTCCTGTTCCCGGTCGCTGTAGGCGGGGGCCATGTAGAGGCGGACCGGATCGGAACGCAGATCGGTCTCGTCCATCGTGTTGATCATCTGGGGCGGCAGGAGCATCGACATCGTGGCGCGCTCCTGCTGGTCGCGCTCGATGTCGGCCAGCATGTCGTCTGTGAGGTTGTCGCCGAGTGCCGCCTTGAACTCCTTGAGGTTCTTGACCGTGTGCGCGCGCTGCCACTGCGCGGATCCCCACTGCTCCTGGGTGACGTCTCGGTATCCGGGGAGCCGGGTCCAGTCGGGTTCGACGTAGGGCCGCTGGAGCGGGTAGGTGAAGGGCTGGGGTGCCGCGTGGGCGTGCGGATCCCGGTGTCCGGGGCGTCCGGCGCCTTGGGTGATGAACTCGACGCTCACGATCTTCACCTTTCGTCGGTTCTGGGGAATCGCCCGCACAGAGTGATGCGTGGATGCGATTCTACCCGAACAACGTCCGGTCGAAGTCCTTGGATGCCGGATGATATCCGGCGGTTACCGACATCAGCTGGTATCGGCTACCGGCGGCCGCCTCTGAAGGAACCGCCCCTGTTGTCCCGGCGCGGCCGGCGCTCGATCTGGATCTCGGGAGCCTTCTTCGGGAGCCTCGCCTGCATCGGCGCGTGCCCCGTCCGCTCGAACCGGACCCAGATGTGGTCGGGCTGCTGCTTGCGCTCCGTCTCCCGCCATCCATTCGCGACCAGATGCTTCAGGCGGGCCGCCGCAGTCTTGCGAAGTTTGTCGGTCCCCGGGACCCGGACGTAGAGGCGCTCGTGGAGGATCTGCTTGTAGTCGGCCATGGGCCGGAAAGGGTAACAGGGAGCATCCTTCAGCGGCTCCTCACGGCCGCCGATAGCTGAATCACATGGATGCACCTCAGGTCTCGTCCCGGGCCGCCGATCGGACGGCCGATGTCGGCGTGTCGAGCGCCGCTTCGTCCTTCGCCCTGCTGTCGGAGTCCCTCGGGAACGTCGGCAAGGAGCTCGGTGCCGACCGCGTCTACGTCTTCGAGAACATCCGTGGCCCCGATGGACGGCTCTGGATGAACCTCACGTCCGAGTGGGTCCGCAACGGCACGCGCGGCCTGTTCGATGCCCCCGGTACGAAACTGCACCCGTATTCCCCGGACTTCACCCGCTGGATCGAGGTCCTGGGGGAGCGCCGAGTGTTGACAGGGCCGGTCGGTCAGTTCCCGGATCCCGAGCGACGGATCCTTGCGGCAGAGGGCACGGTGTCGGTCGTGGCGATCCCGATCTTCTTCGAGGATGGATGGTGGGGCTATCTCGGCGCGGACGACTGCGGCGCCGGACGGGTCTGGAGCCCGGCGGAGATCGAGCTCCTGCAGGTGCTGGCCGCCTCGATCGCGGCGGACGTCGAGCGGCAGCGGAAGAGCTCGGCGGAGGAGCTCATGGGCGATCGGTTCCGTGCGATCGTCGAGCACGTCCCGGCGGTGACCTACATCGACGCGCTGGACGATGCTGCGTCTACCGTCTACATCAGTCCCCAGGTCGAGCAGCTGCTCGGCTACGCGCCTCACGAGTGGATGGGCGACAGCGACCTCTGGCTCCGGATCGTCCATCCCGAGGATCGTGCTCGCGCCACCGCCGAGAATCAGCGGCACAACGAGACCGGCGAGTCGTTCTCGCTCGACTACCGCATCTACCGGAAGGACGGTCGCATCGCCTGGATCCATGACGAGGCGATGATCATCCGCGACGAACGAGGGGTCCCAACCTTCTCGCTCGGGGTGATGATCGACGTCACCGAGATGAAGCGTAGCGACGAGAAGGTCGCCTTCCTGACGTACCACGACGAGCTAACCGGCCTGCCGAGCCGCGCGATGTTCGAGGAACTGTTGGAGCTTTCGGTCTCGCGCGCCAGGCATCACGAGGCCTCCGTGGCCGTCATCTGCGTCGACATCGACGACTTCCGCCTGGTGAACGATTCCCTCGGGCGGCTCGCCGGCGACGAGGTCTTGAACGTGGTCGCGGGTCGCCTCCGAGAGGCGGCGCGCGAGACGGATCTGGTCGCCCGGCGATCGGGCGACACGTTCCTGCTGCTCCTGGCGGACCTCGAACGCGAAGGTGACGACGTCGAGCTGGCCGTGGCCAGAGCCGAGACGGTGGCACAGCGCATCCTGGATTCCCTCGCGGTCCCGTTCCGCGCGGGTGGCACGGAGCTCTACGTGTCCGCGTCCATCGGGATCAGCCTGTTCCCCCAGGACGGTGACGAGTCGGGCAGCCTGCTGCGCAACGCCGAAGCTGCGATGCTCGAGTCCAAGAAGGGAGGCCATGCCTACGTGGTCTCCAACCGGGGCGCCCTCGACTCCTCGGCGAAGCTCCGGTTCGTGACCAGGCTGCGGAAGGCCGTCGAGAGCCAACGCTGGACACTGCACTACCAACCGATCCTCGACCTCGCGACCGCGCGCATGCACGGCGTGGAAGCGCTGATCCGCTGGATGGAGCCGGACGGCACGATGATCCCGCCGGGCGACTTCATCCCCGTCGCCGAGGAGCTCGGTCTCATCGAGTCGATCGGAGACTGGGTGGTGCGGGAGCTGGTCTACCAGTCCCAGGCGTGGCGGGAGCTGGACATCGATCTCGATATCAGCTTCAACCTCTCTCCTCGCCAGTTCTGGCAGCCCGACCTCGCGAAGGGGATCCTCGCGCGGATCCGCGAAGGCGGGGTCGACCCTTCGCGGGTGGTCGTCGAGATCACCGAGTCATCCGCCATGACTGACCCGGATAGGGCACAGGCGATCCTCGAGGATCTGCACGCGGGTGGCTTGCGCATCGCGATCGACGACTTCGGTACGGGATACTCGTCGCTCGCGCGGATCCGAGACATGCCGGTGGACGTGCTCAAGATCGACCGCTCCTTCGTAAGCGGCGTGGATGTCGATCTCCAGAACCAAAGCATCGTGTCGGCGTTCATCGAACTCGCACGCGGGCTGGGGGTAACGACGCTCGCCGAAGGGATCGAGACCGAGGGCGAGCTCGCGTTCGTGCTGGAGCGTGGTTGCGTGATGGGTCAGGGTTTCCACTTCTCGAAGCCGGTCCCGCCGGAGGAGATCATCGCGTTGGCGCTCGGCGGTCTGTCCGTCGCGCGCGAGGCGATCTGATCCGCTCTCAGTCCCGGCCGAGCGCCCCTCGCACGGTTTCCACGACGGCGTCGGCATCGATCCTCGCCCACGCGCGGAGCTCCTCGGGTGTTCCCGAGCCGGGCATGTCTGTCACCGCGAGCTTGATCACTCGGCCGTTCAGGATGCCCGAGCCCGCGAGCGCACCCAAGACCGCATCGCCGAGACCGCCCTCGATCCGGTGGTCCTCGACCACCACGATCAGGCCGATGTCGTCGGCGGCGGCGCGGAGCGCCGCCGTGTCGATCGGCTTCACGCTGTAGCAGTCGAGCACGCGCGTGGAGACGCCGTCGGCCACGAGGCGGTCGGCGGCGCGCAGGCATTCGTGGAGGGTGATGCCCGCAGCGGCCAGCGCGACGTCCGAGCCGTCACGAAGGGTCTTGGACCCCCCGACCGGAAACTCCTCGTCGGCCGAGTAGAGCGAAGGCGTCGCTTCTCTGGTGGTCCGGATGTACGAAAGCCCGGGGAGTTCGGACATCTGCGTGACGAGCCGGACGGTGGAGTTGCCGTCGGCCGGGTACAGGATGGTGGATCCGTGGATCGCGCGGAGCGCGGCGAGGTCCTCCAGGGCCATCTGGGAGGGACCGTCTTCGCCGATCGACACTCCCGCGTGCGAACCGCACAGACGGAGGTTCGCCCGGCCGACCGCCGCCATCCGGATCTGGTCGTACGCCCGGGTGAGGAAGGCTCCGAAGGTCGCCGAGAAGGCGGTCTTGCCGATCGCCTGCAGGCCGGTCTGCGCACCGATCATCGTCTGCTCGGCGATGTACATCTGGAAGAAGCGCTCGGGCGCGACCACTTCGACGTCCTCCGTGTACGTCGAGTTGCCGACCTCGCCGTCGAGGACGACGACGTCGGTGCGCTCTCCCGCGAGCCAGGCCAGGGTTTCGCCGAACGCCTTGCGCGTGGCGATCGCCTCGACGTAGGTGGGCGCGGGCGCGCCTGTCGGCGCGCCCGCGCCCACCGGCATCCACGGTTCGGGCTTCGGCGGTGTGATCGTGATCGAACGGATGCCCCCGAGTTCCTCGATCGCCCGCTCGGCCATCTCCGGCGGCAGCGCCTTGCCGTGCCAGCCGTCGCGGTCGGCGATCTCGGCGACGCCGTGACCCTTCTCGGTGCGGGCCACGATCATGGTGGGTCTCTCGTCCTCGGTTGCCACGCGGTAGGCATCGTCGATCGCGACGACGTCGTGTCCGTCGATCGAGAGCGCGTTCCATCCGAACGCTTCCGCCCGGGCCACGAAGACATCCGCGTCCCATCCGTGCATCGTCGGTCCTCGCTGTCCGAGCCGGTTCAGGTCGATCACGCAGGTCATGTTGGCGACCTCACGATGCGACGCCGCCTCCATCGCCTCCCAGATCGATCCTTCGGCCGTCTCCGAGTCTCCGACCAGGACCCACACGCGCGCGGGGCTCCCGTCGAGTCGCATCGCGAGCGCCATCCCGAGGCCGATCGCCGGGCCCTGCCCCAGGGAGCCGGTGGCGGCCTCGACCCACGGGAGCTCCGGGACCGACGCGGGATGCCCCTGGATCGGGGAGCCGAACTTCCGAAGGGACAGCATCATGGGGTCGTCGATCGCTCCGATCGCCTTCAGCGCGGCGTACAACACCGGTGCGGCGTGTCCTTTGGAGAGCACGAACCGATCGTTGGCAGGGCTCTTCGGGTCGGACAGGTCGGTTCGCAGGTGGTCGGCGAAAAGGACGGCGACAAGATGTGCAGCCGACAAGGAGGACGTCGGATGGCCGGAACCTGCTTCGGTGGTGGACCGGATGCTGTCGACCCCGAGCTGCGCGGCGAGTTCGTTCCAGGCCCGAGCTCGGTCGTCCATGTCGCTGCTCATCGCTCTCGTATCGCTCCTGTGGGTCGGCGCGGCGTGGAGAGACTACCGGGCCGCGGACCGGACTCCGTTCCCGGCGGTAGGCTCGTCCGAGGAGCATGCGTGATGACGACTTTCCGTGACCTGGGCGTATCCGACGAGGTCGTCGACGCCCTAGCCGCTCGGGGGATCGAGACCCCGTTCCCGATCCAGATCATGGTGATCGAGGATGCGACGTCGGGACGGGACACGCTCGCGAGGTCCAAGACGGGCTCCGGGAAGACCCTCGGATTCGCGATCCCGATCGTCGACCAGGTCGACCCGGCAGTGGATCGCCGTCCTGCCGCGCTCGTGCTCACCCCCACCCGTGAGCTCGCCCAACAGGTGAGCGACGCGTTCGAGGACATCGCCGAGGCGAAGGATCTGCGCGTGATGGCCGTGTACGGCGGCACGAAGGTGCGTGAGCAGTCGAAGGGTGTCGGATCGGCGCACATCCTGATCGCCACCCCGGGGCGGCTGGACGACTTGGTGGAACGAGGGCTCGTCCGACTGGACGGTGTCGAGATCTTGGTGCTGGACGAAGCGGATCGGATGCTCGACATGGGATTCCAGCCGCAGGTCGATCGGATCGTGCGACGGCTTCCCAAGGACCGGCAGACCATGTTCTTCTCGGCGACGCTCGACGGTGCCATCGGCCGGATGGCGGACGTGTACACCAGGAACCCCGTGCGCCACGAGGTCGACCTGGGGGAGCTGCGCTTCGTCGAGGAGGCCGACCACCGCTTCATCCCGGTCGCGCCGCAGGAGAAGCTCCTGACGCTCGCTCGGCTGGCATCCGAGGCGGAGGGCTCGACGCTCGTGTTCGTCAACACGAAGCGAGCCGTGGATCACCTCGCGAGACAGCTCCGGGCCGAAGGAGTGCCGGTCGTCGCGATGCACGGGGACATGACCCAGCAGGCGCGCGAACATGCCCTGCATCGGTTCGAAGAGGGCTTCGTAGGGATCCTCGTCGCGACCGACGTGGCCGCGCGAGGACTCGACCTCGAGCGGATCACCCTGGTCGTGAACTACGACCCACCGAAGGACGACAAGGGCTACGTCCATCGGGTGGGCCGCACGGCACGTGCGGGCCGGGCGGGTACCAGCATCACGTTCGTCACCCCGGAGCAATCGGGCGACGTCAGCCGCATGGCGGCGAGGCTGGACCTCCATTCGGAGTTCGAGCAGGAGGGGATGAAGGTGGCGCCTCCGCGCGTGGTTTTCAGCGGAGGGGCGAAGGGCAAGCGGAGCGGTCTGCGGCCGCGCCGCCGCCGCTGACCCCCGAGACCCCCGTCATCCGGCGGCGCCACCCTCCACGACGTGGAGTGTGGCGCGCCGGTGGATCGCCACGATCTCATCCGCGGGCACGGGGCGAGAGAAATAGTAGCCCTGGCCGCGTTCGCACCCGCGTTCGACCAGGGCACGCCATTCGGCTTCCGTCTCGATACCTTCGGCGAGCGAGGTCATCCCCAGATTGGACGCCAACGCGACCATGGCCGAGACCATGCTCGCGTTCTGCTCGTCGCGATCCAGCTCCCGGACGAAGGACCGGTCGATCTTGAGCACATCGACCGGCATGTACCGGAGGCGGGCGAGCGAGGAATAGCCCGTCCCGAAGTCGTCGATCGCGAGCTTGAGGCCGCGGGCGTGCAGCTCGTGGAGGATTCCCAGCGTGCGATCGGGGTTGGTCATCGCGGTGGACTCGGTGATCTCGACCGTGACACGGCTCGGATCCATCCCGGACGCGAGGATCGGCGCCACGATGCGGTCTGCGATGTCGTCTTGCCAGAGCTGTCGCGGCGAGAGGTTGAAGGAGATGTTCAGGTCCAGGCCATCTTCCCGCCACATGCGGTTCTGGCGGCACACCTCGTCGATCACCCAGGCGCCGATCGCGTCGATCAAGCCCATCTCCTCGGCCAGGGGGATGAAGTCGCCCGGCGGGACGAGCCCTCCGTTGGGTTCGGGCCAGCGGATCAGCGCCTCTACGCCGATCACCCCGGCGCTCTTTAGGTCGATCAATGGCTGGTAATGCAACATCCACTGTTCCTGCTCGACGGCGCGCCGGAGGCGCGTCGACAACGAGAGCCTGACGATCGAGTCGGCGTCGTCCTTCGCATGAAGGACATAGCCCCCGGGACCCGATCGCTTCGACCGGAACATCGCGGTCTCCGCATTCTTGAGGAGCGTGGACGCATCCGCGGCGTCTTCGGGGAACAAGCTGATACCGAGGCTCGCGGTGATGTACAGCTCGGTCTCGCCGACCTTGAACGGGGTGCGCAGCGCTTCCTGGATCCGGAGTGCGACCGACTCCGCGGCCACCGACACACCTTCGTGACGGCCGGGGAGCACCGGAGTCTGATCGAGGTCGGCCAGGAGGAGGAGGAACTCGTCCCCACCGGGGCGGGCGACGAGGTCGGTCTCACGGGTCGCGTCGCTCAGCCTCTGCGCGAACTGCACGAGCAGCGCATCGCCCGCTTCGTGGCCGAGGGAGTCGTTCACCAACTTGAAATCGTCGAGGTCCACCGTCACGACGACCACGCCGAGGTTGTGGCGCTTCGCTCGAGCCAGCGCGAGACCGAGGAGCTCGTCGAACATCGTTCGGTTGGGCAGGCCCGTGAGCCTGTCGTGATAGGCGAGGAAAGCGATGCGTTCCTCAGCGAGCTTCCCGTCGGTGATGTCCAGCATCACGCCCTGGATGTATTCAGCCTGGCCGCGCGCATCCGTGAGGACGATCGCGCTGTCTCGGAACCAGACCGTCCTGCCGTTGCGAGCGAGAAGGCGGTACTCGAAGACGAACGGGCCGCCCGATTCCCGCCCTCGCAGGTACGTCGCCATCGCCTCCTCGCGGTCGTCCGGGTGCAGGATGTTCTCCCACAGCTGGGGATCTTCGATGTACTGCTGCGGGCGGTAGCCGAGGATGGCCTCGATCTGTGGGCTCACGTACGTGGTCGACATGTTCTCGTCCGCGACGTCGACATAGACGATGGCGGGGATCTGCTCCACGAGAGCTCCGTACTTCGATTTGGCTTCATGGAGCTCGGCCTGCGTTCTCATCAGCTCCGTGACGTCCAGCATCAGGCCGAGCCAGTGGAGGGGCCGTCCCGCCTCGTCGAGGATCAGCACCGCATCTTCCCGCACCCACACCGTGTGGCCGTCCGCGTGCACGACCCGGTACTCCGATCTGAACGGTTCGCCGGTGAGGTCCGATCGCTCGCTCTCGGCCACCACCCTGTCGAGATCCTCCGGGTGGATGGTCCCGGCCCACGCGTAGGGCATGCTCAGGAACTCCTCCCGCCCGATACCCAAGAGGTCGATCACGCTGGGGCTGACGTCGATCATCGGCTCGTCGGGGTTGGCCGAGTCGACATAGAGCACCGCGGGCAGCTGATCGATGATGCCCCGGTACCGGAGCTCGAGCTCACGGCCCCGGTCGTCGCTCGCGCCGGAAGGTGGCTCGAAGTAGCCCTCTCGGGTCGATGATGGGTTCGCCGGGGTCGCTTCGATCTCACTCGTCATGGGTCGGCGCATCGCAGCCGCGAGGGCGGCTGTCTCCTCACGGAAGCATCGGCGGCCGGCAGCGAAGACTTGACCGCCGGTTCAGGCCCGTGGTCCGGGGCTCGGATCCCTCGCTAGCAGCCGTTCTCATCCGGAAGAAGGGGCCGGAAGAGGATGGTGGATCTGGTCCCCGCGTCGGTCCACGGCGTGAGCTCGTTCGCTCGGGAAGCCGCCTCATGGAGGGTCGTCCAATCGGCCCCTTCGACGACACCACATCGGTAGAAGCCGGGATCGTCCGCGGCTTCGCCGAAGGCGGCAAGGGCTCGATCGAGCGGCCAAGGGGACGGCTCCTGAGGCAGGTCGTCGACTTCGCGGTACTTCCCGACGAACAGACGGGCGGCGGATGCCTCGTAGGGGGCCTCCACACCGAGTGATCCCTCGGGGAGCCACGAGTCGAGCGTTCCGAGCTTCATGACCAGCTCCTGAAGTCGGATCCGAGCTCGATACTCTTCCTCCGGCATGCCTTCCGGACGTTCGTTCAGCTCGGCCAGCCCATACGCGCGGATCGTCCGATCCACGCCTCCGGCGGAGATCGTGACCACCGTGGTCGGCACGTCGGCCACGTACATGAACCCCAGGTCGTTCAGGTCGCCGGGGATCGTCGCGATCGCGTCGAGTGCATGCTCCAGGATCGCCTGGACGCCGGGCTCGGCGACCCGACGAGAGGAGATCGCGGGGAGCGCGGGGGCGGGATAGATCTCGATCTGCGCGCCGGGGAGTACGAGCGTGCCGTCCCCGAAGAGCGCGAAGGTCGGGAAGTTCGTGTAGGTCCATTCGATCGGGGTGAATCCCCCCTCGAACGCGACCCGGACGAGCATGTGGTCGTGGGCGGTGCCGTGGTCGATGCCGTCGCCGGCGACCGGACCCACCGGTGCGTCGGCACAGGCGGCAAGAGTGAGCACGAACACGAGCGACGCAGCGGCAGGGCGAACCTTCATCGTTGCCTCCGGTGTCGGTGGTACGGGCTTCGACGTGCCGCGCCGACGCCGAGGTTCCTGCTCACCTCCGTCAGTCTGTGGGCCGCACCTTCGCTTCGAGGCCGCGGATCAGCAGATCGAGACCGAACTCGAACTGCTCATCCGAATCGCACTCCGCGAAGTACCGAGAGACCGCCCGAAGCGTGGGGAACTCGTCTGGCAGCGCGTCGGCGAGCTCGGCATGCATCTTCGTGTGCTCCTCGTCCGAACCGCCCGCGATCGAGCCGAGCTCCATGATGACGAAGCCCTGGATGTAGCCCCCGAACGCATGGAAAGCTTGTGCGGTGTCCCGATCCGAGAGCCCGGATGCTCGCAGGATCCTGAGCGCGAACTCCGTCGGTCGCATCGACTCGACGGAGCGGGTAGGACCTCGCTTTTCTGCGAACAGGCGCATCACGGCGGGATGCGCCTGCAGGAGACGTCGCCATGCGCGTGCGGCTCTTTTGCAGTTCTCGACCCAGTCGTCGACGGGATCGGGGAGCTCGAATCCCGCCATGATGTGTTCGCAGATCCCGTCGAGGAGATCTTCCTTGTCCTCGACGTGGTGATACAGGGACATCGCCTCGACGCCGACCTCGCGTGCGACCCTTCTCATGGAGACAGCCTCGAGGCCCTCCTCGTCCATGACCCGCATGGCGGCCTCGATCACACGCTCACGGGTGAGCGGTTCTCGGGTCCGGATCTCGTTCGCCTTCACGTCATGTCCTGTTCTTGCTCACACCATAACCTCGGGGTTGACAGGCTTACGATGTACACCTAGTCTCCGTACATCGTAAGCGTACGACGTATGTTCTGCAAGATGCGCGGAGGGGGAGCTGACATGAAGGTCAACCCGGAAACGTTCGCCCGAGCGAGTAGCCGCCACCCGTGGCGAACCGTCGTTCTCTGGGTCGTCGTGCTCGGTGGCGCGATCGGCCTGATCGCCGGCGGGCTGTTCGGCGACGCACTGACGAATGCGATCGACTTCACCAACGAGCCCGAGGCCAAGGAGGCCGCCCGGCTCGTCGAGGAGCGTCTGCGGGGCGAGGAGCCCGACTCCGAGCTGATCCTCGTGATCTCAGAGAACACGACCGTCGAGGATCCCGCCTACGCGGGATACGTTGGCGCCCTGCAGGAGGAGGTGCAGGCGCTCGGTCCCGATGTCGTCAGGAGCGTGGGCAGCTTCCTCACCGAGGACGGCCCGGTGTCGGAGAGCGGTCGCGCCGTGCTCATGCCGGTCCTCATGACCGAGACCGATGAGGACGCGCTCAGCGACGACGCCAAGCTTCTCGATGAAGCCGTCACGTCCGTCGAGCGGCCGGCCGGATTCGAGACCCACGTGGCAGGTCCGGCGACCCTCTTCAATCAGTTCAACGAGATCATCGAGGAGGACATCCAGAAGGGCGAGAGCATCGGCGTGATCGTCGCGCTCATCGTCCTGGTCGTCGTCCTCGGCGCGGTGGTCGCCGGGATCATCCCGATCGTGCTCGCCGCGTTCTCGATCGCGATCGCGATGGGAGCGACCGCCCTGGCAGGACTCGTCGTCGATTTCTCCTTCTTCGTGCAGAACATGATCACGATGATCGGTCTCGCCGTGGGGATCGACTACTCGCTCTTCATCGTGGCGCGATATCGGGAGGAGCGACTCCACGGGCGGGACAAGTTGGAGGCCATCGGGCGAGCCGGTGGAACGGCCAACCGAGCGGTGTTCTTCAGTGGGATGACCGTCGTCCTCGCACTGCTGGGGCTGCTGATCGTCCCGAACACGATCTTCCGGAGCCTCGCGAGTGGGGCGATCTTCGTCGTCCTGGTTGCCGTCGCGGCATCGATGACGCTGCTGCCCGCGATCCTCTCGCTGATGGGCGACAAGGTGAACGCGCTCCGCGTTCGGCGGAACGCCGGTCGTGTCGAGGCGGGCACGGGGTTCTGGGACCGCGCCACCCGTCTCGTGATGGGTCGACCCGTGGTCAGCCTCTTCGCGGGGGCCGGTCTCCTCGTCGTACTCGCGATCCCCTACTTCAGCATCCACACGGGAACGTCCGGCGTGAGCACGCTTCCGGACGACATCGACGGGAAACGGGCGTTCGTCTTGCTGGAGGAGAACTTCGCCGGAGGCCTCTCCGAGCCGGCACAGGTCGTGATCGACGGCGATATCGGGAACCCGGACGTGCAGGCGGCGATCGACGAGCTCACCACGACCGTGGCCGGCGTGGAGGCGTTCGCCCCCGCGAACCCGCTCGAGGTGAACGAGGCCGGCGATCTCGCGGTGCTCTCGATCCCGTTCCGAGGGGACATCTACGAGGACGTGTCGGTCCAGGCCATCCGGGACCTCCGGGAGCAGTACGTTCCCGCTGCCTTCGCCGACACGGAGGCTCGAGTGCTCGTGGGCGGGGAAACCGCGTTCAACGTCGACTTCTTCAACCAGTCGGACACCTACATGCCGATCGTGTTCGTGTTCGTGCTCGGACTCTCGTTCCTGCTCCTGACGGTCGTGTTCCGGTCGGTGGTGCTGCCGGTCAAGGCGATCCTCATGAACCTCCTGTCGGTGGGGGCCGCCTACGGCATGGTCGTGATGTTCTTCCAGCAGGGCGTGGGCCCGGGGTTCGTGAAGGACATCGCATCGGCACTGAATTTCATCCAGGTCGAATCGATCGAGGCGTGGATCCCCATGTTCCTGTTCTCCGTCTTGTTCGGATTGTCGATGGACTACCACGTGTTCCTGCTCACGCGGATCCGTGAGCACTACGACCGGACCGGCGACAACACGGAAGCCGTCGCGTACGGACTCAAGACGACGGCCGGGATCATCACAGGTGCGGCGCTGATCATGGTCGCGGTGTTCGGTGGGTTCGCCGCCGGCCGCCTCTCACCGCTCCAGCAGATGGGGTTCGGCCTCGCGGTGGCCGTCTTCCTGGATGCCACGATCGTGCGGACGATCCTCGTCCCGTCGGCGATGAAGCTCCTCGGTCGCGCGAATTGGTACCTGCCAGGCTGGCTGGAGTGGCTGCCCAAGCTCGACGTCGAGGGCCATCAGGCGGCTGAGAGCCGCGTGGAGGTTCCCGACACGCCGGCCGAGCTCGTCGAGGCCGGCGAGGGCGGGAAGCGCGCGGGCGAGTTCGGATAACGGGCGTCAGACCGGGAGCCGAGAGCGAGTCTTCTCGCTCTCGAGCTCCCGGAGGGCGTCACGCGCGATCCACCGAGCGGAGGGCGTCCCGAGGATGAGGATCCGCTCTGCTTCGTCGATCGCGGCAGCATGGAGCGCCCGGTTCCGCTTTCCGATCTGCCGGAGGGCCCAAGAGACGCCCTTCTTCACCTCGTTGCGTCCGTCGTTCGCCGCTCGGCGGATCAGCGGGAGGTAGCCGAGGAACTCGCGATCCGAGGCGTCTTTCGCCCAGACGGCCCGGCGCGCCATCATCGAGAAGGCGCATCGTTTGACGGATCCCTCTGGCCGTCGGACCCACGCGCGGATGGTCTTCCGTCCCGCCGGTGCGCGGCTGAACACGTCCGCGGCGAAGTCGCAGAGATCCCAGGACCCGAGGTCGACGACCCACGTTTCCATCTGGTCAGCCGTCACAGCTCGTGGATCCGCTACGAGCGTCGCGAGGATGCGGGCCTCGTGGATCCCGGTGCTCCAGAGCTCGAGGGCGAGGTCATGATCGATCCCGCACCGTTTCGCCGTCCGACGGACGTCCGGGATGCTCACCCCCAAAGCGTGAGTGACGTCGATCCCCACCCGCGCCATCCCCGGTTTGCGCGCGGGGTCCGCCTTCTCGCGAAGCTCGGCGATCACCGCATCGGCGGACATCGAGGCCAACCTTAGGGCGCGGATCAGCGTCAGCGCGCTCTCGGCCCGCGGAGCGCAGGTCGGCTCGAAGAACGGAAGGTAGGGTTCGCGCTCGATGGGGGCTGACCACGAGGCGGTGCGGGCGCGGCTCGGGCGGGTAGGCGTGTGGACCTTCGCATTCGACGCGCTCCCGGCCGCCGGCGTTCGCGAGGCCGTCGCGGAGATCGAGGCCCTTGGGTTCCCGGCTCTCTGGGTGCCTGAGGGCGGGTCGTCGAGGGAGATCTTCGCGCATCTCTCGCTCCTCCTCGCCGCCACCCGAGAGATCACGGTCTGCTCGGGGATCGCCAACGTCACTGCACGCCATCCCGAGGCGATGGCCGGCGGAGCAAGGACGCTGGCGGACGCCTACGGCGAGCGAGCGCTCGTGGGGATCGGGATCGGTCATCGGACAACGGCCGGCCGGCGACGGCAGGACTGGCAGGATCCGATCGGCCGGATGGGCACATACCTGGATGAGATGGACGCGGCCAAGATGGGTCCCGATCCGGAGGTCCCCGTGCGCCGACTCATCGTCGCACTCGGTCCGCGGATGCTCCGAACGGCCGCGCTGCGTGCCGTCGGCGCCCACACCTACTTCGTCCCCGTGGAGCACACCGCGAAGGCCCGTGAGGTCCTCGGGCCCGCACCGGTCCTCGCCGTCGAGCAGACCGCCATCGTGTCGGGCGATCCCGAGGTGGCCCGCGGGATCGCCCGACCCTGGGCTGCCGGGTACCTGGGGCTTCCCAACTATGCGAACGATTGGCGTCGGCTCGGCCATGAGGACGACCTCGGAGACGGCGGGAGCGACCGTCTCATCGACGCCGCGTTCGCGTGGGGCGACGTGCCCTCGATCGCGAGCCGCGTGCGCGAGCACCTGGACGCCGGTGCGGATCACGTCTGCGTCCAGGTGATCTCGGGACCAGACGACGACGTCTCTCTGCCGGCCCTCCGAGAGCTCGCCGGCGCGCTCCTGTGACCGAGTTCCCGTGATGCGGAGTCTGCTGCCCGGCCGGCGAGGAACCTTCTGGTACGTGCTCGCCGACGCCGTGGCACTGATCGCCTTCGTCGTCGTCGGGCTGCGCGGACATCACGGAAAGACGGTGGAGGGCTTCCTCAGGAACGCGGGCCCGTTGCTCGGGGTCTGGTTCCTGGTGGCATGGGCCTCGCACACCTACCGCCGACCGGGATGGCGGAGCCTCCTCAAGAACTGGATCGTCGCGGTGCCCATCGGGCTGCTCGTGAGAACGGTGATCGTGGGCTCGCCGCGGGGCGCGAGGATCCTGGTGTTCGTCGCCGTGGGGCTCGCCTTCACCCTGCTCTTCTTGGTCTTTGGGCGTCTCCTCGCCCGGCTGCTGTCGCGCCTGCGGTGAGATTCGCCGGGACTAGTAGCGGTCGTCGTGGGAGGGCAGATCGCGGGGTGGTTGCGAGCGTTGACCCCACGACCACGTGCGTACCTGCGAGCCACCCTCGACGCTACCTCGCTCCCACCGGCGGATCTGCGACCTGAACGAGTACGAGACGACCGCGATCAGCCCCGCGATCGTGAGCAGGACCGTCAGGACGAGGATCGCGGTGAGCTTGAGGACGGCGCCGAGGACGCCGAATGCCGCCGCGAGGAGGACGAGGAGCAAGATCACCCAGGCCATGAGGTCATCGTACGAGCTGTTCGGCGAAACGTTCGACGCGACCCGCGAGCGTGTCCGGGTGCTGCAGCGGCAGGTCGTGGATCCCGTCCATCCAGGAGATGCGGATGGGCGCTCCGGATCTCATCACCCGCTTCGCGGCTCGTCGTTTGCGTTCGTCCCACTCGGGGTCGCCGCCTCCACGAGCGAGGACGGCGAGGGTGGGGACCGAGAGTCGCTCGAGCTCCGCAACGGGGTCCTGGAGCCAGATCGCTCGCAGGATCCGCAGATGGTTGGCCCTCGACAGCCGAGGCCTGATCCGGCTCCGGCGGTCGACGTGCATCACCGACAGCACGATCTCCTCGATCTCCGGAGTGATCTCGACGGCATCACCGAGGACGGTCCGGATCATGCGACGGAACTCCTCCACCGGCATGTCCGCGAGGTGCGGCGGCGCCAGTTGCTCCTTCGCCGTCGCCCAGTCCCTGCCCTCGCGGAGGGCGCTGATACCACCGTCCACCAGCACCGCGCCACCGACCGCGCGTGGGTGGCGAGCCGCGAGCTCCAGCGCGACCATCGCTCCCCACGAGTGCCCGGCGATCAGGGGCCGGCGCAGCCTCGTCGCCCGGATCACGGCGCGCGCATCCGCCACGACCGGGCGAAAGCCGTACCCGCTCGACGGCTTGGTGGAGAGACCGTGACCCCGAGCGTCGTACGTGACGACGCGGAAACGACTGGTCAGTCTCGGCAGCATGAGATCCCAGATCCGCTGGGAAGACGCCAGCCCGTGATGGAGGAGGAGACCGGGGGCCGAAGCCGAGGGACCCTCATGGACGCGGACGTCGAGCTCGACACCACCGTCTCCGGGAACGCGTATCTGCTGCATACTCGGACGCGCATGCTAGAGGAGTTCCGGTCCCCGCTCGCCGACGACGCCAATGTCGGCCGGGTCGCGATCGTGACCGGCGGCGGTACGGGGATCGGCCGAGCGACGGCGCGCGAGCTGGCGCGGACCGGTGCGCGCGTCGCGATCTGCGGCCGGCGACCGGAGCCCCTCGAGGACGCGCGGACCGAGCTGGAGGCCGCCGGCCGAGACGTGCTCGCGAAGCCATGTGACGTCCGGGAGCCGGAGCAGGTCGAGGCGTTCCTCGACGCCGTGGACGAGCGGTTCGGGGCGACGGATGTTCTCGTGAACAACGCAGGAGGGCAGTTCGCTGCACCTCTCGAGAAGATCGGGTTGAAGGGGCTGCGCGCGGTCCACCGGCTCAACGTGGACGCGCCCTGGCACCTCACGAACAGGGTCGCCGAGCGGTGGATGATCCCGAACCGGCGTGGCTTCGTGTGCTTCGTCGGATTCAGCCCGCGGCGAGGCGTGCCGCTGATGGCGCATTCGTCGGCGGCGCGCGCCGCCCTGGAGAACATGGCGTCGACGATCGCGATCGAGTGGTCCAAGTACGGGATCCGGGCGGCGTGCGTCGCGGCGGGCCTGATACAGACCGAGGGGATGCTCCAGTACGGTGGCCAGGAGCTGGTCGATGAGTACGCGAAGACGGTGCCGATGGGACGAGCCGGCCGGCCGGAGGAAGTCGCGGCCGCGATCGCGTTCCTCGCGAGCGACGGCGCAGGCTACATGACGGGGACCACGATGGTGGTCGACGGAGGCGCGGACGCGTGGGGCATCGGCACGCCGCCTCCACCGCCCGCTCCACCGCCCGAGTGACGAGGCGAGTGGGACTCGTTCCCGCCCAACGGCTAGCCTGTCGGCTTCCAGGAAAGGGGTGACCCGATGGCAGACGCGCTGCAGAACTTCATCAACGGGAAGTGGGTGGACGCGCAGGACGGAGCCCGCTTCGATGTGTTCAACCCGGCCACGGGTGAGGTGATCGCGAGCGCGCCGGACTCGAAGCAGGCCGACGTCGAGGCTGCTGTTTCGGCCGCTCGCCGGACCTTCGACGACCGGCGATGGTGGCCCGGCACGACCGCCCGCGAGCGCGGCCGGATCCTGTTGCGGGCCGCGGACATCGTCCGGCGGGAGCAGGAGCGGCTCGCGCAGCTCGAATCGCTCGACTCGGGCAAGACGATCGGTGAGGCCCGCGATGACGTCGCCGAGGTCGCCTTCATGTTCGAGTACTACGGGGGCTGGGCCACGAAGATCGAAGGTGACGCGCACCATCTATCGGCAGACGCGATGTTCATGGTCTGGAAGGAGCCGACGGGTGTCGCCGTCGGCATCACGCCCTGGAACTATCCCTTGATGATGGCGACGCAGAAACTGGCGCCGGCGCTGGCCGCCGGGTGCACCTTCATCCTGAAGCCGCCCGAGCAGACCCCTCTGACCTGCCTCGAGCTCCCCAAGATCCTCGAGGAATCCGGCCTCCCGGCCGGAGTCCTCCACGTGCTCACGGGTTTCGGCGAAACAGCCGGCGCGCCCCTCGTAGCGCACCCCGCGGTGGACAAGGTCGGCTTCACCGGCTCCAAGGAGGTCGGGAAGATCATCATGCGCTCCGGTGCGGACACCCTGAAGCGCGTCACCCTGGAGCTCGGCGGGAAGTCGCCGAACATCGTGTTCGCCGACGCCGACCTGCCGGCCGCGTTCGAAGGATCCGCGAACGGAGTCTTCTGGAACCAGGGCGAGATCTGCTCGGCCGGGACCCGCGTCTTCGTCGACACGAAGGTCTACGACGACGCCGTGAACGCGTTCGTCGAGCGGGCGAAGGACGTGAGGCTCGGGGAGGGTTCGGACGAGTCCACGACGATGGGCCCGCTCGTCTCGAAGGAGCAGCAGGAGCGGGTCGAGCGCTACATCGAGATCGGGACGGGGGAAGCGACGCTCGCGGCCAAGGGCGAGAAACCCGACGATCCACGCCTCGCTCGAGGATACTTCGTGTCGCCCACGATCTTCGCCGACGTCACGAACGACGCCACGATCGCCCGCGAGGAGATCTTCGGACCGGTGATGTCGGTGATCCCGTTCTCCTCGATCGAAGACGTGATCGCGATGGCCAACGACAACGAGTACGGCCTCGCTGCGGCGGTGTGGACGCAGGACATCAAGAAGGCCCTGCGCACCGCGCAGGCCCTGCGATCGGGCATCGTCTGGATCAACGACACGCAGCCGGCACCGACCGAGATGCCGTGGGGTGGGTACAAGCAGTCCGGGATCGGTCGCGAGCTGGGCAAGGAAGGCGTCGAGGACTTCCTGGAGAAGAAGTCCGTGTACCTCAACCTCTCCTAACTTCGATGAGGCCGTTCTCCCGCCGGGCGTTCATCCGAGCCGCCGGCGCGGTGGCCGGGAGCGCCGTCATCGGGGCGTGTGCGCCGGCCCGCATGCGCCGACCACCGGCCGCGGGCAGCTTGCCGATCCGCGACGACAACCTGCCGATCGACGCCGGCGCGCGGATGGAACGGGACGCGACGCTTCGCATCTTCCAGTGGCGCGATTATCTCGCCGGCGACGTGTTGGACGGCTTCGCCCGTCGCCACGCCGCGTCGAACGTCCAGGTCGAGGTGGAGAGCTTCACCTCGATGGCGGAAGCGGTCGAGCTGTTGCGACGGCCCGATGCCCGATTCGACGTGTTCTTCCCGACGATCGACGCTCTCCCCCGACTGGTGGCCGAGGGTCTGCTCCTCCCTCTCACCCACGAGCTGCTACCGAACCTGAAGAACGTGTGGTCGTACTTCGGGAACCCTGACGGCCCGTTCTACGACGTCGGTCAGCGCTACAGCGTCCCGTACACGGTGTACTCCACGGGGATCGGGTGGCGACGGGACCTCGTACGGAACGCGGACTCGCCGGGGTACCTGGCGAATCCGTACGACGCCTATTGGAACGAGCGATACCGCGGCAAGGTGGGGATCTACGACGACTACCGCGAGGCCATCGCCATGGCCCTGTTGCGCCGCGGCGAGGATCCCAACACCGGCGTGAAGCCGGTGGTCGGGCGAGCCGTGGACGACCTCCTCTCGCTGTCCGACGGCGTGAAAGTGGAGGTGTCGGCCGAAGGTGCATACCACGAACTCCAGACTGGCGAGTACGCGTTCCAGCAGTCGTGGTCGGGCGACCTCCTCTCCGCCAAACGGTTCGGCGCCGCCGCAGCCGACGATGCCGGCCTCGTCGCCTACACGTGGCCTCGCGGAGGCATCGTCGGCTGCGACCTCACGGCGATCTGCGCACGGGGACGCAACCCGGTCCTCGCCCACGCGTTCCTCGATCATCTGATGGACGTCGGGGTCGCGATGCGGAACTTCCGGTGGAACGGCTATCAGCCTCCCGTGGGCGACGACCCGCCGACCGTCTCTGGATACCTGACCGAGGCGATCCTCCACCCCGACGATCTCACCGAGGGCCGGTTCCTTCGGCCGCTCGGGCCGGACGCTGACGCTCGGTGGCGCGTGGGATGGCAACGCTTCCTCGAGGCCGTCGCTCGCTAGCCGACCTCGGCCGTCCACGTACCGCTCTCGTCGTAGCCGGTGAGCGCGACGAGCGGCTCCGCGCTCGCGGGATCCACGGCCAGGATCCAGATGGTCGCGTCGCTGCACTCGAGGTTGTTCGGATCGTTGCCCCTGGCATCCGACACGAGCTCGCCCTTCGAGTTACGGAGGCAGACCCCGCGTGCGAACAGGATCCACGCCGGCCCGATCGACCGGTCCTTCAACGTGTCGCGCACCGACGCGAACGCCACCTGCACCTCCCCCCCTTCGGCCGGGAACCTGGTGCGGACCTCGGCCGGCGTGAGCTGCGGCCGGGCGTCCTGAGGAGGCGGTTCGAGCTCGAAGCCAAGGGCACCCGGGATCTGCTGGCTCACCGATTGCCGGAGGTGCGCGTACGTATCGGGCTCGCCAGTCAGGAGCACCACGGTCCCGACGGTGATCGCAGCGACGGCCGCGAGGGCCATCGCGACCCGCTTCACCTCGTGCCCTTCCCGCGTGCGAACAGGCCGGTCGCGGTGATCCCCACCGTGGCCAGCACGATGACCGCCATCGCAGCGCGCAGGTCCACGGTGTCGGCGACCCACCCCAACAGGGGCGGGGACCACACGAAGCCGGTGTAGCCGACGGTCGTGACGGCGGCGATCGCGTTCGGATCGTCGCTCGTCTCCGCGACCAAGCTGAACCCCGCCGGACCGGCCGCCGACATCGCGAAACCCATCAGGAGGAAGGCGCCTGCGACCACCGGCATCGTGTGGGCGAGCACGGCGATCGTTCCTCCGATCCCGCCTCCGATCCCGGCGATCACGATCGTCCTGCGGGCCCCCAGCCCGAAGAGGACCCTGGCCGCGAACAGCCTGCCGACGAACAAGGCACCCGCGAACGCGACGAACGCCGCACCCGCGGCCGCCGGCGATGCGCCGAGCTCCTCGCGCAAGTAGAGACCCGACCAGATGTCCATCGATCCCTCGACGAGGAAGCAGAACAACACGGTCAGCGCGGGGATCCAGAGCGCAGGGGTCCGACGAAGCGCCGACACGGACATGACGGATCGGGCTCCCTCGACAGCGGGCTCTCGTGAGCCGCTCCGCAGGTTCCACCACGCCGTGGCGAGCAGCGCGACACCGGACGCTGCCAGGCCCAGCCGGTGGTCGAGCCCCACCGTCCGCAGGATGCCCGCAGCCGCGGCGCCGGTCACGCCCCCCAGGGCGTAGCTGGCGTGCAGCCACTGGAGGACGGGTTTCCGTGTTCGGGTCTCCTCCCGCTGGGCGGCCACGTTGACGTAGACGTCGATCAGCCCGTTGCCGACGCCGACCAGCACGAAGGTGAGAACCAGCATCGAGGTCGGCAGCACCGTGAGCGCGAGCGCCGACAGCCCGAGACTCGCCAGCGACACAGGCACGCTCGCGTAGAGAGAGAGTCGCTGGAGGTGGGGTGCGCCCGCCAGCATGGTCGCGATCGCCGCCACCGACAAGAGCGAATACAGGAGGCCGAGGCGACCGTCCGTGAGCGAATGATGCTGTTGGAACTCCAGGACCAAGATCACCCAGAAGCCCCAGAACTGCCCGAAGCTCCAGTAGCCGGCCAGGAGCGGAAGGGGCCGGCTCCGTACCTCCGGCTCGACCCCGCCGTCCGTCGTGGATCGCCGCATGCCCGGATGATGGCAGGAGGAGGCGCTGCTCCGCCCGACCCCGAGTTCTTCACGGGCGCCTCATGCCCGCGATACACTCACCGCCTCATGGCGGGTGGCGAGGTGCAGCTGGTCGATCTCGTGAAACGCTTCGGCGACTTCACTGCCGTCGACGGCATCAACCTCAAGGTCTCTGCCGGCGAGTTCTTCTCGCTCCTGGGTCCGTCGGGCTGCGGGAAGACCACGACCCTTCGGATGATCGCGGGGTTCGAGCGGCCCACGGAGGGACAGGTCATCCTCGACGGCATGGACGTGGCCAGCGTGCCGCCGCACAAGCGCCACGTGAACACCGTGTTCCAGAATTACGCGCTGTTCCCGCATCTGAACGTCCAGAAGAATGTCGCGTTCGGTCTCCGCTACAAGGAGACGGAGAAAGGGGAGGACGGCAAGCTGGTGGGCCGCGCGCTGGAGCTCGTGCGCCTCTCCGGCTACGAGAAGCGAAGGCCGAACCAGCTCTCCGGCGGCCAGCAACAGCGGGTCGCCCTGGCCCGGGCGCTGATCCTGAATCCCTCCGTGCTCCTCCTCGACGAGCCGCTGGGCGCCCTGGACGCGAAGCTCCGGAAGGCCCTCCAGATCGAGCTCAAAGCGATCCAGGAGGAGGTCGGTATCACGTTCATCTACGTGACGCATGACCAGGAGGAAGCGCTCACGATGTCGGACCGGCTCGCGGTGATGTCGAACGGACAGATCGAGCAGGTAGGCCCCCCGAAAGAGGTCTACGAGGAGCCTGCGACGGCCTACGTCGCGGATTTCCTCGGCGTTTCGAACCTCATGGACGGGATCGCGTACGGGCCTGCGGAAGGTGGGTGCCGGGTGCGGTTCGGAGACTTCGAGCTGGTCGCCGGCCAAGGGGAGCCGGACGCACGCGGCGAGGTGAAGCTCTCGATCCGCCCGGAGCGTGTCGACCTCGAGAAGGCGGGAACCGCCGGCGCCAACAGGATCCCCGGCATGGTGGAGCGACTCGTCTACGTCGGCTCCTCGATGCAGGTGATCGTGAACCTGGCCCCGGGGGAGAAGCTGCAAGCCCTCATGCAGAACGAGGGCGAGGCTCTCCCGTTCCAGCAGGGAACGGCGGTGTCCGTGCACCTACCGCGGGAGGCACTGCGCGTCCTCCCGCAGGGAGAGGTCTCCGAGGAAGGGTTCACCGCCGCCGCGCAGGCGTTGCGGTAGGCCCGCTCAGATCTCGAATCGCGCGAAGTCCTCGACGGCCGAGCGCCCCGTCCCTTGCCGCCGGTTGAACCACCGGAGGACCAGGACCGCCGCGGTGATCGACAGGAGCGAAAGCATCATCATGATCGTCGCCAGCGCGTTCAGGCTCGGGTTGCCCGCGTTGCGGGCGGCGCTGTAGATCTTGATGGGGATCGTGGTGCAGTCCTGCGCACACAGGAACTGGCTTATGACGAAGTCGTCGATCGAGATCGCGAACACGATGAAGAAGCTCGAGAGGATCGCCGGCGCGAGCAGGGGAAGCAGGACGCGCCGGAGCGCGTCCGCCGGTGACGCGCCGAGGTCCATCGCGGCATCCTCGTAGTCACGGCCGATCGCGAAGAGCCGGCCCCTCGTCACGATCACCACGTAGGACAGAGAGAACGTCACGTGGCCGAGGAGTTGCGCCGCCGTCCCCAGCTTGAAGTGGTACAGGTTCGAGAAGATCAGGAACATCGAGGCGCCCATCACGATCTCGGGTGTAACGAGCGGGAAGAGCATCAGGAAGTTCGCCGCGCCGGAGCCGCGACCTCGCCACCGGGCGAGCCCGATGGCGAGGCCCACGCCGAGCGCCGTCGCGATCGGCATGGTCAGCAGGGCAAGCTTGAGGCTCTGGATGAGTGCGGGGAGCAGGGTATCGTCGAAGTTCTGCGACGCCTGGTCCCAGATCGCCGTGTACCACTGGGTGCTGAACCCCTGGAACGTGCTTCTAGACCGGCCGTCGTTGAAGGAGAACTGGACGGCGATCAACACCGGCGCGATCGTCCACAGGATGTAGAGCCAGGTCCAGGCGGAGAGGAAGCGGGGCTTCCCCCAGGGGTTCGAGAAGAATGACCGCAGGCGGCCAACCCGGGGCGAGGTGGTCGTTCGCGGAAGCGTCGCGTCCGCCGTCGTCACCGCTGAGCATCCTTCGCCGCCCGGGAGACGCTCACGAGGTAATAAACCATGAGCGCGCCGATGAAGGCGGACAGAAGCAGGGTGAGCGCAGCGCCCTCGGGTTGCTTGCCCTGTCCCTGCAGCGCGAGGTCGATCGCGTTGCCCATCATCGTGTTCTCGGGGCTGGCCGTCATGAGGTTGGGGGTGTAGTAGTCGCCGAACATCGGCAGCGTGATGATCACGGCGCCGGCGAGGATGCCCTGCTTCGAGAGGGGCAAGGTGACCCGCCAGAAGGTGCTCGCGGGACTCGCTCCCATGTCGCGAGAGGCCTCCAGCTGGGACTTGTCGATCCTGTCCAGCGCGGCATAGAGGGGAAGGATGAAGAACGGGATGTAGCCGTAGATGAGCCCGAGGATCACTG
>Ga0299907_10000040_pt1 | contig 41740 bp, 37 predicted proteins | sample RVTome_16_FD_198680 | JGI IMG/M metagenome (GOLD analysis project Ga0299907, IMG submission 198680) | Soil microbial communities from uranium-contaminated site in the Upper Colorado River Basin, Wyoming, United States - RVT152D67 (version 2) ...
CTGGGCCAAGGAGCACGGGGCACGGGTGGCCAGCCTCGCCATCGAGGAGGACAACGAGGCAGCCCGGTCTCAAGTCCTCAAGTCGGGGTACCGACTGACCGGGAACTGGAGTTATGCCACCGCTTCAATGTCGACCGGACGGCGGCTGGGAACAGGTGAGCGTCTTCGTCCCGGCGGCACCGTCGATGCCGATGCCGCCTGGACGTTCTGGGCACAGAGTGACCTGGCCCACGCCGCACGTGACATGATCTCTCTGGGCTGGCGGTGGAGGAGGGCATCCCGGGGCGACCTGGAGGATGCGGTCAACGCACACACCTTCTACCAGAGCCCGGGTGGCTGGCTAATCGCCGAGACCGACGGTGAAGGCATCTCGGTCCGCTGGCTGGCCACCTCGCCCCCCGATGCCCCGCTCCTGGTCCAGGGTCTGCGCGACCTGCTTCGTGACCAGCCGGGAGAGCCACGGGTCGAGGCGATGGTGCCGGTCACGGCATGGAGCGTGGAGGCCCTGCAGCGCGAGGGTTTCGAGGTGACCCCGATCCAGATCTTCTCGTTGAGCCTCTAGGGCTCCGCTCCGCGCCCGTTTCCTGCCCCGGAGGGGAGATGGCCCGCCAGGGCCGGAAGGGGCATCACCTCCGAAGCGCAGCCCAGATCCCCCCTCCCGGCTTCGCCGTACTCCCCCTGCGGGGGGAGAAACGGTCCTAGGTCACGATCCCCATGGTGGCCACGGCCCAGACGACGAACATGATGGGCACGTCGGTGGAGGGCAGCCACTCCGGACCTTCGGGGTACCAACGGGCAACCAGCGCCAGCGGCACCCCGATCAGAGGCATAAAGGTCAAGCCTGCCACGCCAACCGCCCTGATCCCGTCCACCCCTGTCGTTATCGGCAGGGGCAGCCCGTCGACCGCGTCATCGATCAGCCCGTGGACGATGAGGAAGACGAGCCCGACGACGAGCACGGCGACAATGCGCCCGAGCCCGATCTCCCACAGCTTGAAACCGACCAGGTCCCGACCCCGGCCCAGTGGGCCCTCGGCGGCGACTCCGAGGCAGAACAGCCCGATCACCAAGAGAACCAGCGACGAGGCGAGCATGGCGCCGGTCGACATGTCCTGGATCACATTGACCAGGTCGAACCCAGCGAGAACTACGGACAAGGCCAGCCCGACCAGCAGCGTCCCAAGCACCATCAACCCGACGTCGAGCATGGTCCCGAAGGCCCCGTAGGCCAGGATGGCATATCGCTTGATCAGGTCGCGTGTGTCTGCCCTCACAATCTGGTCGGTCAACCTGTGGCCTCCTCGACGGGGACGATACCGGCGGACCCAGCGGACCGGACGGCTTGCAAATACCACTCGATGGGGTGGGCGATCTCATATCCAGAGCCCAGCGCCGATCGCAATTGCATCTCGCAGCCCGGGTTCGCCGAGGCGACTCTGCTCACACCGGTAGAACGAATCTGACCCGCCTTCCGGTTTCCCAACTCCTGAGACGCTTCAGGCTGGAGCATGGTGTAGAGACCGGCTGCACCACAACACATGCCGTCCGGATCGATCTCGACCACCTCGTACCCGCCCGCCTCGAGGACCAAACGCGGCTCGGCCGTCACCCTCTGGGCGTGACGGAGATGACAGGGGTCCTGGATCGCCATCCTCCCCGAGTCGGCGCTGACCGTGGGCAGCAACCCGGCTTCGATGGCGCTGGCCACCGCGACGGTCACATCCACCGCCGAGGCTCCTATCGCATCGCCGTCGGTCGCCCAATTACCGTATTCGCGCACGTGCGCCGAACATCCGGCTGACGTCACCACGACCCGGTCGTAACCGGCGAAGACCGGCAGGTTGCGGGCAGCCAGCGTCCGGGCCTCTCCGGCTTTCCCGTCATGAGCCGCCAGAGCTCCGCAGCAGGTCTGGTCCTCGGGAACCTCGACCCGGTAGCCGGCCATCTCCAACAACTCGATGGCGGCGTGGTTGACCGGCCGGAACCACTCGTCCTGGATGCACCCGGCCAGCAGCGCGATCGTGCCCGAGACGCCGGAGCCGCCGCGGTGCCCCAACGTCGGCGTCGGACGACCGCCGAGTCGTCGAAGCCCGGCCGACAGTCTCCGATAGCGCGACGGAGCCAGGTTGGTGGCCCTGGTGCCCTGGGCTATGCGAAGGGCAGCGCTACCCAAGCGAAGCGATGACCTGGAGCCGAGCACGGGGCCGAGCAGAAAGGAGCGAAGCCGATGCCCGAAGCTGGGTCGTTGGGCGACGATCTCGGCCCTAGTTCCCTCGAGGGCCCGGCCGTAGGGAACCATCCCGGGACATACCGGCTCACAGGCCCGGCAACCGAGACAGAAGTCGATCACGCCCTGGAACGGGCGATCGACCTGGAGTACTCCCTGGTGGACGGCCTTCATGGCTGCTAAACGACCTCGAGGCGAGGCCGTCTCCCGCCCGGTCAGGCGAAAGGTCGGACACACCGGGAGACACAATCCGCAGCTGACACAGGCATTGAGCTCGTCGGTGGTCGGGTGCTCCACCGTGACCCAGCCCATCACAGACCTCCGGGCAAACGGCCCGGGTTGATCACCCGACCGGGGTCGAACTGGGCAATTAGACGCCGTTGGATCTCCAGCCCTGGGGGCGGCGAGCCCCAAGCGTCGAGGCCGTCGAGGGCTTCCTCCGGAGCTTCCACCACCACCAGCGCTCCGCCCACCTGCTCGGCCCATCCGCGGAGGTCTCCGGCCCCAGCCGCGTCGTCGGAGCCGACCCTGATGTCGCCGGCACCGTGCACCGCCAAGTACCGCCAGCCGTCAGGGAGCCGCCCGACCGCAGTCGCCGTCAACGCCGGCGGCACCCGGAGCGACCAGCGGAACCGGCCCTCGGGATCGGCCGGCCATCGATGCCCGTCGCTGACCGACCCGCCGAGGCGGGCGCTGGTGGCGGCCACCTCCTCCGGCGTGCCCCACAGGAACACCCGAATGATCCCGTCATCGTCGAGAACGGCCAGAGGCCGGGTCACCCGTCGCGCGACTTCGAGGTCGTCGATGACAACGGTCGCCGCGGCGCGCGGCTTCGGCCAGAGCTTGAGGCAGACCGAGGTGATCACACCCAGCGAGCCAAACGCGCCTACCACCAGACGGGGCAGGTCGTATCCGGAGACGTTCTTGACCACCCGACCTCCGCCCCTGACCACCCGGCCGTCCCCGGTAACCAGCCGCACTTCGAGCATCCGCTCTCTGGTCCCGAGGAGACGCCCCCGTCGCAGAGGGGACACCCCGGCCGAGATCACTCCACCCACGGAGGACTTGCCCGGTACCTCGGGGAGCACAGCGGTCTGGGAGCGCTCGGCCAGGGCTGACTCCAACTCGGCAACCGGCGTGCCCGTCCCGACCGTGACGGTGAGATCGTCGGGATCCCACTCCTCGATCCCGCTCAATCCGCTCATGTCGAGGATGAGGTCGGGCTCGGACGGCGAGCCATAACCCTGTCGGGTGCCGCCGCCGACCACCTGGACGTTCAGCCGGCTCTCGGTGGCATGGCGCAGGATGGCAGCCAGCTCGTCTACGCCGGCCGGAGTCGCTCGCTGGTATTCCCTCCAACCGCCCCCGGCGGCTCCGGTCATACCCAAGCCCCGTCCGGTATCTCCCGTTTGACACCCCCGAAGTCGAAGCAGCGCGACCCCTCGGGCAACACCTTGGCCGGATTGAAGATCCCGGCCGGGTCGAATGCTTCTTTGAGTCGAGCCTGGGCGTCGAGATCCAACTCGGTGAAATCGGCCCGCATCAAGTCCCGCTTCTCCAACCCGATCCCATGCTCTCCGGACAGGGCGCCACCCCGACGCAGACACGCCGCCACCATCTCCTCGCCCGCCTGGTGCACCTTCTCCATCATCCCGGGCTCTTCGGCGTCGAAGGCCATCAGCGGGTGGAGGTTGCCGTCGCCGGCGTGAAAGACGTTGTAAACGTCGAGTTGGTACCTGTCGGCGATCGCCTGAATCTCCTCCATAGTCTCGACCAGGCGCGACCTGGGAACCACGGTGTCGTGCAGGTAGTAGTTGGGTGACACCTGGGCCACGGCCCCGAAGGCCGACTTTCGCCCCTTCCACAGGATGGCCCGTTCCTCGTCGTCCTCGGCCACCTGGACCCGTCGGGCCCCATTTTCCCGCCCGATTTTGGCGATGATCGCGGCTTCGGCCTCGACCCCCTCGGGGTCACCGACCACCTCGGCGAGGAGGATGGCAGCGGCGTCCGTCGGCAGACCGGCCTTCAGCCAGTTCTCGACTGCGATGGTCATCTTCTGGTCCATGATCTCGAGTGCCGCGGGAACTAGACCGGATGCGATGACTTCCGAGACGGTCTTGGTTGCCCCGGCGAGGTGGTCGAAGTCGAGGAGCAGCGTCCGGACATCCGTCTCGATGGGGAGCAGGCGGACCAGCGCGCGGGTCACCACGCCCAGTGTCCCTTCGGAGCCGACGATCACCCCCTTGAGGTCGAGGCCGGGCATGTCGGGGGCCTGCCCGCCGAGGACCAGGACTTCCCCGCCCGCCAGGACAACTTCCAGCCCGAGGACATGACTGGTGGTGGCACCTTCGGCCAGGCAGTGGGCGCCACCCGAGTTGTTGGCGACGTTGCCCCCGATCGTGCAAGCCGACTGCGACGAGGGGTCGGGGGCGAAGCAGAGGCCATAAGGCTCCGCCTGCTTGCTCAGGTCGAGGTTGATCACTCCCGCCCCGACCCAGGCGGTCCGGTTCTCGATATCGAGTTCGATGTCGTTCATGGAGGTGGTGGAGAGCACGATGCCCCCGTCGACCGGGATGGCGCCGGCGGCCAGCCCGGTCCCCGCCCCCCTGGCGACGATCGGGACGCCATGGGCCTCTGCCACCCGCACCACCGCCGCCACCTCTTCGGTGTTCTCGGGGAAGACCACACACGTGGCCTCCCCTCGCATCAGGGAGGCGTCCCGGGAGTAGAGATAGAGCTCGACCGGCTCCACGAGCACCCTCTCCCCACTCAACACCCCCCGCAGGTCACCAACCAGGCTCATAGGGGGAGCGTAGTGAGGGGTTGTTCGACGAACCTGAGGTTCTGCGTCACGTATCAGTTACCAACTCTCTCGAGTTCAGCCAAGGCAAAGCCCCTGGGCAGCGACGCTAACGGAGGTTGTGGTCTCGAACCGGAGAGAGTTCGTAACGTATCCGTTACCTGGAACCTCAGGTTCGCTGTCACGCCCCCCACCCGCCGCCGCCAGGGGTGAGGACGAGGAGGCGGTCTCCCTGGTGGACAGTTGTTGTGGACTTGGCTGGAAGGCGCTGCCGGCGGCCATCGACGGAGATCAGCCAATCCTCACCGGGCGCACCCGGACCTCCGCCGGCCAGACCCCAGGGACGGTGTCGTCGTCGCTCCCCCATCAGGGAGAGAGTGGCTTCGGCGAGGAAGCGGATCTCACGCTCGATCCCCTCCCCACCCGGGAACCTGCCGACCCCCCCGCTGCCCCGGCGCAGCGTGTAGCGCTCCACCCGGAACGGGTAGTGGGCATCCAGCGCCTCGATTGGCGTGTTCTCGGTGTTGGTCATCCCGGTCTGGATGCCGGACTGCCCGGCCCGTCCCGGACGGCCACCCTGCCCCCCGGCCACCGTCTCGTAATAGGCGAAGTCGTCGTTGCCGATCAAGACGTTGTTCATCGTGCCCTGCGACGAGGCGGGCACGCGATCGGGAGCAGCCTGGGCCAGGGCCCCGAGCAGAACATCCGCGATTCGCTGGCTGGTCTCGACGTTCCCGGCGGCCACGGCGACGGACGGTTTGGCATCGACCACGGAGCCCGACTCGGTGAGGAGGTCGAGGGGCCGGTAGCAACCCCCATTTGCCGGGATGGTGGGATCGGTAGCGACCCGGACCGCGTAGTAGAGACAGGACCGGGTGACCGCCTGCACCGCATTGAAATTGGCCGTCACCTGGCCGTCACTTCCGGTGAAGTCTGCGGTGAGGCGTCCATCGGCGATGGTGACCCTCACTCTGATGGCGACGTCCTCGTCACCGAGTTCCATGAAGTCGACGAACGAGTACTCCCCCTCGGGCAACTCACTCAGCGCCGCGGTCATCCGCCTTTCCCCGTAGTCCAGAAGAGCCGCGGCGGTCGAATCGAAGACCTCGACGCCCTCCCGGGCCACCAGTTCGGCGATCCGGGCCGCTCCGACGGCGTTGGCCCCGATCTGAGCCTCGAGGTCGCCGCGCCGCTCCCAGGGCGTCCGGGAAGCCGAGATGAACGGCTCGGAGAATCCCTCGGCCCAGCCCCCGTTCTCATAGGCCACCGTCGGCGGGACCCGGTGGCCCTCCTGGTCGAGGGTGACGGCGTGGGCCGGCATCGACCCGGGAGCCTCGCCCCCGACGTCGGCGTGATGGGCCCGATTGGCCACCCAGGCGACGTGTCGGGTGCCGACGAAGACCGGGGCCACCAGGGTGAGGTCGTTGAGATGGGTCCCGCCGGCGTAGGGATCGTTGACGGCGCATTGGGTCCCCGGGACCGGGTCGAATCGGGCCAAGCAGGCCGCTACCGACTCCGGCATCGACCCGAGATGGACGGGGATGTGCTCGGCCTGGGCCAGCATCTCGCCATTGGCCGTGAACAGCGCGGCCGAGCAGTCGGCTCGCTCCTTGATGTTCGGGGACAGGGAGGCGTGTCTGAGCACGATGCCCATCTCGTCGGCCACCGAGGAGAGACGATGACGGGCGACCTCGAGCGTGATCGGGTCGGTGGTCAAGATGCGATCCAAGCCATCATGGCCCGATTACCGAGGAGACTGAGCATGCCCACCACCCATCAAGCCCACAACATAAGCATCTCGATCGAGCGGGACCCTGCCGCGGTGTACGACTTCGCCAGCCGGCCCGAGAACTTTCCCCGATGGGCGTCAGGGTTGGCGACGTCCATCGAAGCCGAAGGCGACCACTGGGTGGCGGCCACTCCGGAGGGCCCGGTCCAGGTGCGCTTCACCCCACGCAACGAATACGGCATCCTCGACCACCACGTCACCATGCCCGGCGGGGTCGACGTGTATGTGCCGATGCGGGTCGTCGAGAACGGAGCGGGTAGCGAGGTGATCTTCACCCTGTTCCGCACCCCCGGGATGAGCGACGAGGTCCTGGCTCGGGACGCCGCCTGGGTCGAGAAGGACCTGGAGGCACTCAAGCAAATGCTCGAGTGACCGAGGTGTAGCGTTGCCACTTCGTCTGCAACGGGGGACTCCAATGGCGACGAGATCGGTGACCCACACTCTCAAGAACGCCGATGACGACATCACGGCACTGGCCAACCCCTTCGAGGCGTGGTCGCCACGATCGGTACGGGAAGTGATCGTCGACATCGAGTCTGGGGCACATCGCTACGTGGTTCGGTCGGATCTGGGCGACACCACCGTCCAGGTAGTCGACGGTAGTCACGGGAAGTATCTGCGCACCTACCGCGACATGAAGGTGTTCAACAATCTCGACGAGTTGCCCGAGGGCACCGGGACGATCCCGGCGGCGCCATGGTCCGAGATCGTCCGATTCGCCCCGCTGGTCCAGTTCCACTCCAACGAGGAGTACTTCCCGATGGACCCGATGGAGTTCATCGCCAGCTCTCGATTCCGTCATCACCGCGGCTTCGGCTCCGACCAGGGCTACACCAAGGCGGCTCAAGAGTGGCGGACCAACAACAGCCACCACCGCAACTACTACGACATCCCGGTCGCGTTCATCGACGAATACGGCCCCCACTCCACCGGAAAGAATCGGCGACCTCGCGACTCGAACAACAGTGACAGCTGGAATGTGTTCCTCCAGCCGAGTGGAAAGCCGAGTGGTGACCGGTTCCCGACGGGGAGGGTCCCGGTGTTCGTCCACGCCAAGCAGGACACCTGCGCAGGGAGCAAGGGCGCCGACCATGTGATCCAGTACTGGTGGTTCTTCGGCTACAACGACGGGTTTGCCTCTCAGAACCACCAGGGTGACTGGGAGCACGCCTCCGTCGTGGTCAAGAACGGCTCCTTGATCGGCGCCTACTTCGCAGCCCACGCGAGTGCGACCTACTACGACCAATCGGACCTCGAGTTCGTCGGGGACGACCAGATCGTGGTCTATATCGCCAAGGGCTCCCACGCCGCCTACCCCCGGGTCGGGTCTTTTCACACCCTCGATGTGGACAAGACCAATGCAGGCGGCGCCCAATGGGACACTTCGCGGTTCCTGCTGCCTCTTCGCAATCGCCCTTGGAAGGACTTCGCCGGAGCCTGGGGGGAGGTGGGTACCATCGCCGACACCACCGGGCCGTTGGGCCCGTGGCACAAGCGATATCGCTGCTGACGCCGGCCTAGTGGCCCGTCGCTGAAATAGCTACGCGGTCTCGCCGGCCCTCGATGCCGCTGGCGGCGTCCTCGTCCTCGACGAACGATCAGGTGCGCCTTCGTCCTGCGTCCTTGCCAGCGACCCCGATGCCTCGGCGACACCGCGGCAGTATTTCACCGACAGACCACTAGTCGAGCAGGTGCCCGATGTGTTTGGTCGCCTCCCGATAGGAAAGACTCGACAGCTGGTGCCGATGTTCGGTGACGAACCGGCCGACCGCCTCCGGATCGATCCTGGCCTGCTCCCGCAGCGCCCACCCGATCGCCTTGCGGATGAAGAACTCCTTCTCGAAGGCCCGTCGGGCGCAAAAGCCGAACAGACGCTCGGTGTCGGTCTGCTCCTTGGCCCCGATCTGGCACAGGATCGCGGTCCTCCGAAGCCACTTGTCGTCGTCGTCGATCCACTCATCGACGACCGGCCAGGTCTGATCGGGCTGCTCAACGACCTGCCGCCGGATCAGCTTGGTGGCGATCTCGTCGACGAAGTCCCACCAGGCGCCCTCGACGATCAGCCGGCGGTAGAGCGGGAGTGACGACGGGGTGACGAACTCGCCGAAGTGACGGGCCACCCCGAGGGCCAGGTACTTCTCCTCCCGATGGGGGAGGCTCCACAGATCGAGGACCAGCTCCTCGTACTCCTCTTGATCGTCGGGCAGAAAGATCGCCACCAGCTCGCGCAGAATCGCTTCCCGACCTGGCTTCTGCACCCCGTAGAAAGGCATGTCGGTCTTCATGTAGGCCTGCATGCCCTTCGCCTTGGAATGGTCTGCCCTTTCTGAGAGGGTGGCGGTGACGAAGCGCTTTGCATCTGACACCTTCAGGCTCACCAGACGATCTCCAGGGTCCCGTCGTCGTGGACCGAGAGTCGGTCACCAGGCTCGAGCCAGACTGCAGAGTCCCGCTCCATGACGATCGCAGGACCCGTGATCTCGAAGCCGGGAGGCAAGTCTTGTCGCTCCCAAACCGGCACCTGGGATGACGCCGCCCGGGTCGGCTGCGGCTTGCCACTCGCCCGCAATCCAGGGACGTCGTCCCAACTGATCGGGGGCGTCCCCGACACCTGAGCCCGGACGTTGACCAGCTCGATGGGCTCCCCCGGTCGCACGAACCCGAAACGACTCCGATGAGCTGCCTCGAATTCGGTGCGCAACTCCGCCCAGTCCGGAGTCAGCTCAACGGCCAGCTCGTGGGACTGGCCGACATACCGAATCTCCGCGGTGCCCACCTCGACCCCTCCTCTCGCGCCGTGGTCACGGGCGAACACGCCTGCAGCCTCGTTGGCAATGCTCCGGGCCGCAGCCGGCAGCCCTGATGATCCCTCCTCGAGCATGACCGTCCGCTCGGCATCACTGCTCGGGCTCGCCAACAAGAGCCCGAGAGCCGAGAAGACACCCGACAGCGGGGGAATCAGAGTGGTCCTGATCCCGATCCGTCTGGCGAGCCGGCTGGCATGGAGGCCGCCGGCGCCTCCGAATGCGACCAGGACCGAATCCCTGGGATCCACCCCTTCTTCAACGGAAACCGCGCGCAAGGCCCGCTCCATGTGGGTGTCGACCACATCGATGATGCCCGCGGCCAGGGTTTCGACATCCAACGAGAGCGTCAAGGCGAGCTCCAATGCCGCCCTTCTCGCCGCTCCGACATCGAGTGCGACCGAGCCACCGAGGGCGGTGTCGGCCGGAATCCGTCCGAGGATGACATTGGCGTCGGTGACTGTGGCCCGTTCACCGCCGAGTCCATATGCAGCTGGGCCGGGGTCGGCGCCGGCGGAGTGGGGACCGACCCGGAGGGCTCCACCCTGGTCGACCCAGGCCAGGCTTCCTCCTCCGGCTCCGATGGTGCTCACCGGAAGGGACGGCACCCGATTGACCCATCCGGCTACGCCTCGCCGACTGGCACCGGGCGCCCGCCCTTCGATACGGCAGACATCGGTCGACGTTCCGCCCATGTCGAAGCTGATCACCGACTCGTGGCCCTTGGCCCGGCCAATGGCTGACGCCGCCACCACACCGGCGGCGGGGCCGGAGAGCACGAGCCGGCCTGCGTACTTCCCGGCCGAGTCGAAGGGGAGCAGCCCTCCCGAAGAGGTCATGACCAGCCGCTGGCCGGCGGCGATCGTGCGGTCGAGCCGCTCGAGGTACCCGGCCACCTCCGGGGTCAAGAAGGCATTGAGCACGGTGGTGGCGATCCGCTCGTACTCCCTGAACGCGGGCGACACGACCGCCCCCGCGGAAACCGGGATATCGAGCTCGGAGGCGAGGCGACGGGCCAGGGCAAGCTCCTCTGTCGGGTCTGAGTAGGACCGCACCAGGGCAACCGCGACCACTTCGGGCGCGGCATCGGCCAGGAGAAGGCGCACCGCCTCGAAGTCCCCGTCGTAGCCAATCCGGAGTGGACGCGGGACCAAAACCGGGGCCCGGTCCACGAACGAGTCGTACAAGGACGGCCGCGCCTGTCGCCCGATCTCGATCAGGTCCTCGAACCCGCTACTCGTGACCAGGGCGCATTTCGCCCCCCGCCCCTCGAGCAAGGCATTGGTGCCAGCCGTGGTTCCGTGGAGGAATATGGTCCCGACATCGACGCCGGCCTCCTCCAAGGCCGCGGCCACGGCGATGGACTGGTCGGCGGTGGTGGGCAGTTTGTGCCCGGTGATCAACTCCCCGTCGAACACCACGACATCGGTGAAGGTGCCGCCGACATCCACTCCGACGGTGGCGGGCACCCGATTATCCTCTACCCGGCATGGCCGTGACAGTCGCCCCTTCGCCCAATCCGAATGCCATGAAGTTCTCGGTGGGAGCTCCGGTCGGCGGGCCCACCACCCATGTGGCAGGGACCGATCCAGCCGAGGAATTCGCCCGAGACCTCTTGAGTCTCCCCGGCGTGACCAGCATCTTCATGACCGCCGACTTCGTGACCATCTCCAAGACTCCCGATGTCCCCTGGGAATCGATCGTCCCTCAGGCCACCGCGATCCTAGAGACGGAGTTCGGCGGCTGATCGAACCCGTCAGGGACCCGGCACCACGACTGTGATCGGGCGACTGACCGCGTCGGGGGTCGGAGCCAGGACGACCACCTGCCAGTCGCCGTCGGGGGTCTGGACTCCTCCCACCACCTCGGTGCCGGCTGCCTGCTGGAGAGCGGCGGACCCGACCTCCTCCGGGACCTGGGCCAGAGCCAGTTGATGTGGCTGGCCGCTGGCCGCGGGCCGGATCTGGGGTGCCGTCACCACCTGGGGGCTGTCCTCGGAAAGGGAGACATCGACTGCCAGCTCGAGTGGTGCCTGCCGCTGGTAGGCGGCGTCGTCTTGTGCGGCCAGGGAACGGGCCAGCACGGTCACCCGGTAGGTGAGTGGCGCTATCTCCTCGACCCCTGTGGCCCGCACCCACTCGACGAATACCCGGGTCCCCTCTGCTGCCACAGGCAGCGGCACCCCGGCCGGCATGAGCCCCGTCAGCGAAGCGCGGCCCTCCTCCGAGCCGTCGACCGTCAGGTACTCGGTCACGAACCACTCGGCGTGGGCCGCGACCTGGTCGATCGCACGTTCGGGATGGACCGCATAGAGATCGGCCTCGGCGGTGACCACGGGGACAGTGGCAGCAGTGGGAGGCAGGGCCGGGGCGGCAGTGGCCGTGGTGACCGGAGCTGAGGCTTGCTCGGCCAGGCTGGGAGTCGTCACCATGGTCGTGGCCACCGGGACGACCGCAGGGCGACTGCTCATGAAGGAGTAGGCGAGGGCACCGAGGACAATGGCCCCTGCCACCCCGAACATCAGCCACTGGCGGTCGCCCTTCTTCTCCTCGAGCGTCTCCCAGGGGATGCGCTCGTAGACCTCGTTCCTCTCCGGCTCCATGATCCCGAAGGTATGGGTTGGCCGGACCGAGTTCAAGGGGGTCGTGCGCGCCCTGGCACGAGTCGCAGGGAACTACAGGGTCCCAGCTATCGTTTCGCCGGTCATGGCAGTCAACCCCGACCCGAAACCGGGCCGCTGGATCCTCCCCCTGGTCATTCTGGGGATGATCGCGTTCACCTACTTCTTCGTTCGCTCCCTTCCTGAGGCCTCTCCGGACACGACCCTGGCCGCCGGTGGCCCGACCACCACAGCAGCGCCAGGAACCGGAGGCGGCAGCACCACAACCGTGCCCGGCGAGACCGGGGGAACCGTTCCGGACGCAGCCGCGGCCTACATTGGCGAGCTGGATCGAATCAACGGCGAGCTTCAGGCCCTCAACTCCGAGCTGGTGGCGGTCAACACCGGTTTCGACGCCGATCCGAGGGAGATCGAGTTCCCTGACGCCGAGCCCCGGTTCGAGGCAGTTGCCACCGGGGCCCAAGCACTCAGCGACCAGGTGGCCGCCCTGGTGCCGGCCGAGGGCCTCGAGGCCAACCAGGAGACGCTCGCAGCGGTGGCGACACTGGCAGCCCGTGCGGCCGGCGAGGCGCTATCGGGGCTCCAGTCGGATGACCCCGGGGACCTGCGGCGGGCAGCCGTTACCGCATTCACCGGCGCCACCACCGACTTCGACGTCGAAGTCGAGAACGCCAGGTCGGCAGCCGGAGCCACACCCGACGCCTGATCCACCCGGTTTCAAGTCGATCGAGCCCGACGGCCGGTCAGCCTTCGCCTGCTAGTGGTCTGTCGGCGAGGTAATGCCGCGGTGTCGCCGAGGCATTGGGGTCGCTGGCAAGGACGCAGGACGAAGGCGCACCTGATCGTTCGTCGAGGACGAGGACGCCGCCAGCGACGTCGAGGGCCGGCGAGACCGCGTAGCTATTTCGGCGACGGCCCACTAAAACCCCACCGATGCGTCTCGCCGACAAATCCATCGTGATCTCCGGCGCCACCGGGATCGCCGCTGCCGGAGCCCGGAAAGCAGCCGGCGAAGGGGCATCCGTGTTTGTGATCTCGCTCGCAGAGACAGAGTGTCGAGACCTGGTCGCAACCATCGAGAGCGAGGGTGGCAGGGCCGGTTTCCTCGTAGCGGATCTCACGATGCAGTCCGAGGCAGAGGATGCCTTCGACGCCGCCATCCAGCACCTTGGCGCAATCGATGGCCTGTTCGCGGTGGCAGGGGGTAGCGGACGGGAGCACGGCGACGGACCGGCCCATGAAATCGACCTCGATGGCTGGGAGAAGACGTTCCAGATCAACACCAACCCGATGTTCCTGGCCACCAGCCGTGCCATCGGTCACATGCGGGGAAAGGGGGGATCGATTGTGATCGTCAGCTCTGTTCTCGCCACCAGCCCCTCACCGGTCCGCTTTGCAACCCACGCCTACGCCTCGGCCAAAGGAGGGGCGAACTCGTATGTGAAGGCCCTCGCTGCCTACTACGCGGTTGATGGCATCAGGGTCAACGCCATCGCCCCCGGCCTGGTGCGAACCCCGATGTCGGAGAGGGCGGCGAGCGATCCCGAGACGGTGGACTACGCCACGCGCAAACAACCTCTCGCCCGGGGCCTCCTGGAGCCCGACGACATCGCCGACACCGCGGTGTTCCTCTTGTCCGACGAGGCGTCGCAGATCACGGGCCAGCTGATCGCGGTCGACGGGGGCTGGGGCGTCACCGAGGCATGACGAAGAGCCTGCCCGACTCGATCGTCACCGAGGTGACGACGCGGGCGGCACTGCTTCGCTCCAAAGTTGTCTAGACATTTGACGCCGGAAGGACCAGACTCGCAGTCATGGAGCCTATCTCACTGACCGTCGACGACGTCACCTACGAACAGCTCGCCGGCACAATCGACCATTCACTTCTCAAGCCGATGCTGACCGACGACGACGTCCTGGCTGGATGCAAGCTGGCAGCCGACTATCAGGTCGTCTCGGTGTGCGTCCGCCCCGCCGACGTGGCCCCGGCGGCTTCGGTGCTGGAGGGCACCGGCGTCGCAGTGGGAACCGTGGTCTCGTTCCCCCACGGGGACTCGACGACCGCGATCAAAGTCGCCGAGGCCGAGAAGGCAATGGAGGACGGGGCGGTTGAGCTCGACATGGTGCTCAACTTCGGCTGGCTGCTCTCCGGGCGCGATGAGGATGTCCAGGCCGATATCGCCGCCGTCGTACGGGTGTCCGGCGACTCGCTGGTGAAGGTCATCTTCGAGAACGCGTACCTCACCGACGAGCAGAAGGTGACCGCCTGCCACTTGAGCGAGGCGGCCGGCGCCGACTACGTGAAGACTTCGACGGGCTATGCCCCGACCGGGGCGACCATCGCCGACCTCCGCCTGATGCGTGCCAACGTGGGCCCACGGATGAAGGTAAAGGCGGCCCACGGCGTGCGAACCCTCGACGCTCTCCTGGCGGTCATCGAGGCGGGAGCAGACCGTTGCGGGGCAACTGCGACCGCCACCATGCTGGACGACTTCCGGGCGCGAACCGCGTCGTAAGGGCTAGGGCTCTGGCCACTGACGTTGGCGATGTTCAGGGCGAGTCAGGGGCGTCGTCTGGCAAGGACGCAGGACGAAGTCGCACCCGGCCGTTCGTCGAGGACGAGGACGCCGCCAGCGACGTCATCTGGCCGTCCTGAACGCGGCGAACGTTGGTGGTCGGGGCCTTAGGCCCGAAGCTCACCGGCCAGCGCCGCTCCCACTGCCCCGGCGAAACGCCCAAAGGATGCCGGCACGATCTCGATCCCGTCGGTCGGCACCAGGGTGACCCGTTGCTTCACCGCTGCGGTGATGGGCTCGAGGACGAGGTCGCCGGCTTCGGCGATCCCTCCTCCGACGATGATGCGGTCCGGCCCGAAGAGGGTGACCACATTGGCCAGCCCGATCCCCAGGAAGCTCGCCATCCGGGACACCGCCGCGATACAGCGCTCGTCGCCATCTCGCGCCCCATCGAACACCGACGCCACGGTTGGGCGGCCTGCGTCGGAGGCGAGGACATCGGCACGCACCAGTGCCTCGACACAACCCCGGTTTCCGCAACCGCAGAGCGGGCCGTCAGGCATCACGATTTGATGGCCGATCTCGCCGGCGACTCCGAAGGCGCCAATGTGGAGCTTCCCGTCGATCATGAGACCGCCGCCGACGCCGGTTCCCAGTGTGATGCAGGCAACCGACCGATGTCCCCTGCCCGCGCCGAGCAACCCCTCGGCGAGGGTGAAGGCACGGGCGTCGTTGACCATCCAGGTCTCGAGTCCCAGCGCCTTCTCGACCCGGTCACGCAATGGAAAACCCTTCCACTCGCCAGGAAGGTTCGGAAACAGGAGGATCCTGCCGCTGTCCCGGTCGAAGTGACCGGGTACGCCGAGGCCCAGTGTGGTCGGTTCCGCCCGATCGAGGACGTCCCGGCCCACCTCGATGAGATTTGCGGTGACGCCTTCGGGCCCCTCGGCGGCCTCGGTGTCCACTGAGTTCGTCGAGACCACATCGAAGTCGTCATCGGTCATCGAGAGGGTCGCCACCTTGATGTTGGTGCCGCCCAGGTCGAGACCGAGGTGCAGGGTGGTCAAGACCGGTCGCCGGGATCGCGAAGGACGGCCCGAAACGAGTAGCGGCTCGCCGCGTATCTGGTTTCGGTCCGCTCCAGCGCCACGTGGTCCTGGTCGTAGATCGTCCGCCGCTCCGAGATGATGATCCCGGACGACGGCAGGCCCAGAAGGTCGCGCTCCCGCTTCGTGGCCCGGCGCGCCGAGACTTCGGCGTGCGCCTCGGTTGGGATGCGGCCGATGCTCCGAAATGCGTCGTGGAGTGATCCGTCCTGGAAGCCATCTCCGAGAGCGAGGGCAACGTCACGGGGCATGACGGCCCTCTCGAGCGCCATCGGGGTGCCGTCGGCGAGCCGGAGCCGTTCCAGGACGTAACCCGACTCGTCGTCGCCGAGGTCGAGGGCGGCGCGTTCGTCGGCATCGGGGACGACCCCGCCCCATTCCAGTGTCTGGCTCGAGGCGCTCATACCCCGCGCCCGCATCGAACCGGAGAAGGACAGGGGAGAGCCGAGATCCCTGGGGACAGGATGGGCCCGGACGAAGCTTCCCGCCCCACGACGTCTTTCGATCAGGCCGTTGTTGGCCACCAGCTGCATCGCCTGTCGAGCGGTCATCCTGCTCACACCGAAACGCTCGCAGAGCTCCGACTCCGAAGGGAGGCGGTCCCCAGGGGCGGCATCGTTGACCAGGGAATGCAAGTAGTCGGCGATCTGCTCGTACCGGGCGGGTCTCTTCTCGGTCATCTGCCGTCGCTAGACATATCGCGGCAAATGTATATACATTTGCCGCAATGCGTCCATCGTCACTTCGGGAGACGGCGGTTTGACCGCCCTCGGCAGGTGGACCGTGGCCGCGCACCGGCTGCTCGACCACATCGAATCGACCCAGCAGGAAGTGATTGAGACCGCCGCGCGCTGGTCAGCCGACGCCATCGGCTCCGGCGGCCTGGTCCACCTCTTCGGCTCGGGCCATTCCCGCATCCCGGTCGAGGAGATGTTCCCCCGCTACGGCTCGTTTCCCGGTTTCCATCCCATGGTCGAGCTTTCGATGACCTTCCACACCCAGGTGGTGGGGACCAACGGTCAGCCTCAGGCGATGTTCATCGAGCGTGTGGAAGGGCTGGCCGAGGTCATCCTCTCCGGGTTCGACTTCGGGGCAAAGGACGTGATGATGGTGTTCAGCGCCTCCGGTCGGGCAGCAGTGCCGGTGGAGATCGCATTGGGGGCGAGGGATCGTGGCTTGAAAGTGGTGGCGGTGACTTCGATCGCCGAAAGCACGGCTTCGCCCGCGACCCACAGCTCGGGGCTGCGACTCTTCGAGATCGCCGACCTGGTCATCGACATCGGGACTCCCCCGGGTGACGCATTGGTGACCCTCGACGGTCTGGAGACTCCGGTCGGGCCCGGTTCGACACTGGCCAACGCGGCCGTCGTCAACGAGATCAAGGTGCGAACCGCCGAGTTGCTCGTCGCCGTCGGGAAGATGCCCCCGGTCCTGACCTCGGCATCGCTGGTTGGGAAGGACCAGTCGCGTCTCTCCTTCGAGACCGCCTATGCCGAGCACGCCCGGCGGCTCGCCTCCGTCCTCAGCCGGTGACGGAATCGGTTGACGGCTCGTCGATGTGGGCACGCTGCAACGTGCCGCTGTAGTCGAGGAAGACGGTTTTGGTCTCGGTGAACTGCTCGATGGCCGCGGTGCCCGACTCACGGTGCCCGTTGCCGGTGTCTTTGACGCCTCCGAACGGCAGATGGATCTCGGAGCCGATGGTGGGCGCGTTCAGATAGACCAGCCCGGCCTCCAACTCGGTGACAGCCCGCAGTGCCCGCACCGTGTCCCGGGTGTAGATCGCAGCGGAGAGGCCATACCGGGTGCCGTTGGCCACTGCGATCGCCTCGTCGTCACCATCGACCCGGATGACTGTGATCGTCGGCCCGAAGATCTCCTCCTGGGCGATCCGCATCCCCGCAGCGGCATGGTCGAAGAGCGTCGGGGAGTAGAAGTGACCTCCTTTGAGCCCGACCTCCAGCTTCTCCCCACCCATCACCAGCTTGGCCCCTTCTTCGACGCCGATCTCGGTGTACGAGTGGACCCGGTCGAGCTGCTTGGCGTTGATCAGAGGTCCCACATCGGTGTCGAGGGCGAGACCGTCGCCGACGACCAGGGCGCGGGCCCCCTCTACGAGTCGCTCGACCACCTCGTTGGCCACCTTGTGATCGACCACGAGCCTGCTGCTGGCGGTACAGCGCTGTCCCGTGGTCGAGAAACCTCCCCACATGGCCCCGCGGACAGCCTCCTCGAGGTCGGCGTCGTCCAGAACGACGAGGGCGTTCTTGCCCCCCATCTCCAAGGAGACATGCTTGAGGCGGCTGCCGGCCTCGGTGGCGATCCGGGTGCCGACGGCGCGCGAGCCGGTGAAGGACACCATGTCGACGTCGGGATGGGTGACTAGAGGCTCGCCGGCCTCGGGCCCGTACCCGGTGACCAGGTTGGCCACCCCGGGCGGCACGCCTGCCTCTTCGAGGATCTCGAAGAATCTCACAGCGGTGAAGGGCGTGTCCTCGGCCGGCTTGACCACCACGGTGTTGCCGCAAACCAGGGCGGGAAACAGCTTCCAGGCAGGCATGAGCATCGGCAGGTTCCAGGGTGTGATGATCCCGACGACGCCAACCGGTGCCCGCACGGTCATGGCGAGACGGTTGGGAAGCCCCGAAGGCACGGTGTCACCGAACATCCGACGCCCCTCACCGGACATGTACTCACCCGAGGTGATTGCACCCTGCACGTCGTAGCCGGAATCCACGAGCACCTTGCCCATCTCCCTGGTGATCGTCTCGGCGAGCTCGGGCTTGCGCTCGACCAGCATCCGGCTGGCACGGGCGATGATCTCGCCTCGCAGTGGAGCGGGAGTGCGTCTCCACTCGCTCTGGGCGGCGGACGCGGCCGCCACTGCGGCGTCGACGTCCTCGGGGCCGCTCCGCTGGAACTCCCCGATCACTTCGTCGGGTCGGGCCGGATTGGTGTCGAGGAAGGTCTCTCCGGACGTCGCCGGGACCCATTTGCCGTCGATGTAGTTGAGGAAGGTGTCGGCCACGGTCAGGTGCTCCGTTGTCGTCGGGATGTCAGGATTGTTCGATCCCGGCCAGCTCCAAGACGAGACGCATGCGGTGGGCGGCCAGGTCGGGATCGGGGAGGAGGCCGGCCTGGTCGGCCAGCACCAGCTGGCGGGAGAGGTGCACGATGGAGCGGGCGGACTCCAACCCGTTCACCATCCGGAAGTGATCCTGGTGGCCGCTCAGGTAGGCCATGAACACCACCCCCGTCTTGTAGAAGTAGGTGGGACTGGAGAACACGTGCCGGCTGAGGGGGACCGTTGGCGCGAGGATCTTGTCGAACTGGTCGGCTTCGTCATTGTCGAGGGCCTGGATGGCGGCCGAGGCCGCCGGTGCGATCAGGTCGAATGCACCGAGAAAGGCATCACTGTGCCGCTCACCGTCGCCCCGGATGGTGCTGGGGTAGTCGAAGTCGTCTCCCGTGTACATGCGGACGCCGTCGGGGAGACGGCGTCGCAGCTCGATTTCCCGTTCCTTGTCGAGCAGCGAGATCTTGACACCGTCGACCTTGGCCGCGTTGTCGGCGATCACCGTGATGAACGAGTCGGACGCCTGGTCCAGGTCGGGTGAGCCCCAATAGCCGGCCAGGGCGGGATCGAACATATCTCCCAGCCAATGCACGATGGCGGTGCCGGAGACGTGTCCCAGCACCTCGGAGTACGCCCGCTGGTAGTCGTCGGGGCCGGAGGCCGCCGCGGCGAGATGACGGCTCGCCATCACCACCGCCTGCCCGCCGTGACCCTCGATCAGGTCGATCTGCTCGTGATAGGCCTCCACGATCCGATCCATGGTCGCCGGGGCCTCCGGCAGCTGGTCGGTGTTCGCCCCGCAGGCAGTCTCGCCGCCCTCCTCCCCCGCTTCGGCCAACGACCGAGTGATCAGCTCGCGGGTGGCTGCCCAGTCGAGGCCCATGCCGCGCTGGGCGGTGTCCATGGCTTCGGCTACCGGGAGACCCCAGGACCAGAGGTGCCGGCGGAACGCCAAGGTGGCGTCCCAGTCGACATTGGCTCCCGAAGCGGGCGTGTTCTCAGCCAGGGGGTCGGCCACCACATGGACCGCGGCAAAGGCACGACGGCTGGTCAGTGGCCGGGTGGGACGATCGAATCGGGCGGGCTCGCCAAGGGAGTGACGGCTCAGGGAACCGTCTTCGTCCGGGATGGTCACGGTTCGGGATGACATCGAGAGGCTCCTGACGCGGAAAACGCTATCCACGGATGTTACGTGGCCTGTTCGGCACCGACAAAGACACGTTGTCAATAGCTCGGGATGTCGAAGCCAGGTGCCATGGTGACCATCACGGACGATTCGGGGCGGAGGGCGACCGGCGTCCCATTCGAGGTATAGACCCGCGCCATACGCCCCCCGAGCTGCTGGAGAACCTCCCAGGAGATGGTCCGCCTCACTTCGGCGACGGTATCGGCTGTGATCTCGTCATCGCCGTCCTTTCCCAGCAGGGTGAACTCCGAGTCGGGGCCGATACCGGCGATCCCGGTCACGTCGACCGTGAGCGAGTCCGAGGACACCCTTCCCACGAGCGGCGCCCGTTCCCCCTCGACTAGCACCGAGCCGCCCGGCGACGAGTTGCGGGACCATCCGTCGGCGTAGCCGACGGGGAGGGTGGCAATCACCGACGGTCGCTCCGCGATCCAGGTCCCGGCGTAGCCGACCGCGGTCCGGGGAGGCACTTCGGCGACCCGAACCGGATGGGCCCGCACTGCGAGGGCAGGGGCCACCGACGGTGGAAGGGGGTCACCTGCGCCCGGATGCACCCCGTAAAGAGCGAGACCGGGGCGGACCAATGCCTGCCCACTCGTGTCCGTGGCCAAGAGACCTCCCGATGCGGCGACGTGGACCGCCCTCGGGTCGATGCCCGCCGCGGTGAGCTGGCTCAGGACCGAGTCGAAGCGGGACAACTGCACCGATGTCGTCCCCGGGTTTTCCGGCGCGGCCAAATGGGTCCACACCCCGGCCAGGATGGTGGTGGGGGCTTCGCTGATCCCCGCCGCCGCGGTCACGGCATCCTCGGGAGCCACACCCCCGCGGGTCATGCCGGTGTCGATCTCGACATGGACCGCCAGCGGCGGCTCCTCTGCATCCAGGGACGTGGCGAGTGTCGCAACATCGTCGAGGCTCCCGACGGTGACGTCGACCCCGAGCCGGGCCATATGAGGCAGGGTCGCAGGTGGCACCGGGTAGAGCACGAAGATCTGTCCCTCGTAGCCGTCGTCGCGAAGTCGGGTCGCCTCGGCGGAATCGGCCACACACAGCCATCGGGCGCCTCCCGCGACGGCGCACCGCCCCGCCATCTCCAGCCCGTGGCCGTACCCGTCGGCCTTCACCACAGCACCGAAGGCCGCCGGCTCGGCCAACGAGCACAACGCTTCCGCATTGGCCGTGAGCCGGTCGACGTCGACCTCCACCCATACCGATCGCTCCAGGGCCGGTAGACCGGATTGCTCGAGGGCGCGGTCGATGCGGCGGGTCAACTCAGCGTTCCGCCTCCGACTCGGGGAGCCAGGTCTCGAGGGCATTGCGCATGATGTCGGCGGTCGATCCGATCCCGGTCCACCGCTCGAAGGCGATCTCCCCCTGCCGGATCAGCATCTCCATCCCGTTGCGCACCTCCAACCCCCGATCAGTGGCGGCTCGGACGAGGGGGGTGTCGGGGGGGACGTAGACCAGATCGAAGACCAGGGCACCCTCGGGCAGAGCAGAGACGTCGAAGGCCGCCGTGTCGGTGGTCATCCCCATCGTGGTCGCGTTGACCGCGATCGCGGCCGAACCGAGGGCCGCGGTCAGGGCGGGCTCGTCCAGGGCGCAGGGAACGATGGTCCCGTAGCCGGACAGGTCCGCGGCCAGCTCCACTGCACGATCCGGGGTGCGGTTGGCCACGGTCACCGACTCGGCCCCGGCGTCGAGGAGGGCCCAAACCACGGCCCGCGCCGCGCCTCCGGCACCTGCCACCACCGCCCGCTGGCCGGCGATCGCGAACCCGGTCGAAGTCACCGCCGATATGAACCCTGACGCGTCCGTGTTGAACCCGACAAGCGAGCCGTCGGCGCGTCGCACGCCGTTGTTGACGGCTCCGATCGCCATGGCGCCCGGCTCGACCTCGTCGAGATGGCCCATCGCCACCCGCTTGTAGGGCGCGGTAACCCCGAATCCCAGCCACTCGGGCCCGCGCGCCTCGCCGAAGAACCCTGCGACTTCTTCCGGTTCGATGGGACGCAACTCGAAACTGGCTGCGATGCCATGAGCGGCGAAGGCCGCTTTGTGCATCACCGCGGAGTGCCGCCGCTTCAGCGGGTTGCCGATGAGTGCGACTCGCCGGGTCAACTGGCGTCGGCGGGGAAACGGACGTGGGGGATGATCTGGGTCGCCCACTGCTCGAGCTGAGCGGGCTCCGGCGTCATCGTGTGGAGCATGAAGCTCTGGACTCCGGCGTCAACCCGGGCCTGGAGGGACTCGACCACCTCGTCCGGAGTGCCGAACAGGTAGACCCGCTCCAGGTACTCGGGGCCGCGCGCGCTACTCATCACTCGGAGCATCGCCTCGTGTTGCTCTTGCCGTGCCCGGTCCGGGTCCTGAGTGCCCACGAAGTGGAAGAAGTTCTCATGGGCCACGGTCAGCTTCGACGGGTCGCGTCCGTTCTGCTCGAGGTAGGCCTGCAACTCCTCCCAGTCACTCGCGATGTCCTCCGGTGGGCAGGTTGGCCGGGGAACCCACCCCTCGGCGTCGAGGATGCGGCGTTTCACCGGCTCCATAAAACGGGGAAGATCGGGGGACCCTGGATCCGCCAGTTGGGACCCGCCACCGATCCAAACCTCAGGCCGTCGTCCCGGTCTCGGCTCGATCAGTACTTCGTCGATGGAGTAATAGCGCCCGTGGTAGGTGACGGTCTCCCCTTCGAGGAGGGGCACGATGATGTCGAGGATCTCGTCGGTCCGGGCGCCACGCTCCGACTTCTTGACCCCGGTGGCAGCGTATTCAGGCGGGTACCAGCCGATCCCGGCGCCGAGCACGAAACGGTTGTTGGACAGGAACTGCAATGTCGCCAGCTGCTTGGCCAGCAGCACCGGCTCCCGAATCGGCATCACCATCACTGATGTGCCCAGTCTGACCCGCTCGGTGACTCCGGCCACAAGTGACAATGCGGTGAGAGGCTCGAGGAAGGAGACCGAGTAGAACTGCTTGGCGGCGAGCAGGTGGTCGGTGATCCAGATCGAGTCGAAGCCGAGATTCTCCACCTCGCGCGAGAAGTCGATGATTCCTCTGGCTCGCTCGGGGCCGTCGTCAGGCCAGACGAAGGAGGGGAGAAAGACTCCAAACCTCTCGATGTTCGGCGTTTGGTCAGTTGTCATCTTCATTTGCTCCTCTCGTGAGACCGCCGCTCACTCACCCGTGAACCGGGGTGCCCTCTTCTCGAAGAAGGCCCGCGCCCCCTCCAACATGTCCTGCGTGGCAAAGATCCGCTCGGAGGCGTCGAGCTCGGCGGCGAGCCCCTCATCGAGGGGTAGGTCGCCGGCGAGGTCGAGGGCCCGTTTGGCCTCCCTCACCGCGACCGGACCGCGTGAGGCGATGGTCTCGGCCATTGCCATCGCCGTTTCGAGCGCCCGGCCCTTCGGGGCCACCCGGTTGACCAGTCCGATCTCGGCCGCCTCGGCTGCGCCGATGATCTCTCCCATCAGGACCAGCTCCTTGGCCTTGGCCATCCCCACCACCCGGGGGAGTCGTTGCGTGCCACCTGAACCCGGCATGACACCGAGGCGGACCTCGGGCAAGCCCAAACTCGCCCCTTCGTCGGCCACACGCAGGTCACAGCAGAGAGCCAGCTCCAGCCCGCCACCGAGGGCGTCGGCCTGGATGGCGGCGATGGTCGGGACCGGCAGCCGCGCCAGCCGCCGGTAGACGGCCTTCTCGAGGAGGAGCTTGCCTTCGCCCACGCGACCGTGCAACGACTCGAACTCCTTGACGTCCGACCCGGCACAGAAGGCGCGGTCCCCGGTCCCGGTGACCACGACACAACGGGCCTCATCATCGGCTTCGATGGCAGCGAAGGCCCGATCCAGCGCCCGGGTGAGCTCGACGGTGACCAGGTTCAACGGCGGGTTCTCCAGCCTGACCACGGTGATCGGCCCCTCTTCCACGACGAGGAGGCGCGAGCCGGTCATCGGCTCACTCCAAAGTCATCCGCGAGCCCCATCGGGCCCTCGGCGAACACCCGGGGGTCCATGACGGCCAACTGGTCGGAGACCTCGGGGACGAAGCCCATGTGGGCGATCACGTCGCTCTCGGGGTCGAGGCCCTCGGCCACCTCGATGAGGGTCACCCGGCCGTCACCCAACTCGAACACCGCTCGCTCGGTGATGTAGCGGACCTGCTGGCCCCTCCGGTTGGCCATGGCGCCGCTGAAGCTGACTTCGTCGACAGTCTCGACGAACTTAGGCAATGCTCCCTCGGATTCGATCCGGAGCCGCCCGTCGGAGACCTCGACCCGAAGACCCGACGTGGTCAGAGTCCCCACGAAGCAGATCCGCCCGGTTCGGGAGCTGATGTTGGGGAATCCGCCCGGCCCGCGGAGACGACCAGGGAACTTGTGCACGTTGACGTTGCCCCTGGCGTCGATCTGGGCGAAGGAGAGGCTGGCGATGTCCAGTCCGCCGCCGTCGTAGAAGTCGAACATGTAAGGCTGGTCGATCATCGCCTGGTAGTTGAAGCCGGCGCCGCCTTCGTTGCCCGCCACCGGGACGCCGCCGAAGATCCCCTGCTCGACCGTCAACACCAGCCGGTCGTCGACGCCCTCCTCCCAGGCGATGGCCCCGATCAGCTGGCTCATCCCGAAACCCAGATTGCAGATGTCGCCGGGCCGGAACTCGAGGAGTGACCTACGGGCGATGACCTTGCGCACGTCGAGGGACGGAGGGTCGCCGGCATCGGTGATGGGCCGGCGCAAGGCCCCCGAGTAGTAGGGGGAGTGGACCGTGGCATAGGTCTGGGTCTGCTCGGGGTCGAGATAGGCGATGTCGATGAGTGCGCCGGGCACGACCACCGAACGCGCCGCCAGCGACTTGGCGGCGGCGAGCCGCTTCGCCTGGGCGATCACGATCCCAGCCGAGTTGCGGGCCGCCATCGCCATGGCGAGCATCTCGCCCCGCACGGCCTCGTCGTCCATGGTCAGGTTCCCATCCTCGTCGATGGTCGAGCCGCGTATGACCGAGACGTCGATCGGGAAGGCCCGGTAGAAGAGCCACTCCTCTCCGGCCAGCTCGACCACCTCGACCAGGTCCTCGGTGGCCGTCCCTTGCTTCCCTCCGGTGTGACGGGGATCGACATAGGTATCGAGGCCAACCGCCGTGACCAAGCCGGGTCGGCCCGCCGCGATCTCCCGACATAGCTGGGAGAGCACACCCTGCGGAAAGGAGTAGGCCTCGATCTCACCCTTCTCGACGAGCTCTCCCAGACGGGGCTCGTTACCGATGTTCGAGCCGATCGTGCGCCGCATCAAACCCGGGATTGCCAGTTGGGAGAATCCGCGGTCGGCGAAGTCACCGATGCCCACCACCCGCACTGTGGTGAGGTTCTTGGGCGACCCTTCGGAGACGTAGACCTCGGCCAGGGTGTCGATGAACCGTTGGGGCAGGGCATGACCGGCCCCGGACCCGCCGATGATCACCGTCGCCCCGTCGGGCACGGCACGCACGGCCTCGGCGGCAGTGACCAGTCTCATGGCATGTGACCTCCACCGTTGGGACAGAGAGTCTGCCCGTGGTAGAGGGCGGCGGCGTCGCTGAGCAAGAACACCACGCTGGCCGCGACCTCTTCGGCCCGAGCGAATCTGCCTGCTGGGAGCTCGGCGAGGCGTCTCCGCCCCACTTCGCCCCCGACGATCTCAGAGGTCATGTCGGTGATGGTGACACCTGGGGCCACCACATTCACCCGGACTCCCTGAGGGCCCACCTCCTTGGCCAGCGATTTGGCTAGACCGATCAAACCAGCCTTGGCCGCGGCGTAATGGGCGACCCCGGCGAACCCGATCTGGCCCAGCCGTGACGAGATCATGACGATGGAGCCCGAGCCGCGCTCCACCATCCCGGGTAGGGCGGCCTGACTGCACAGGAAGGCTCCGGTCAGATCGACGTCGACCACGTGCTTCCACTCATCGAGCGTCATCTCGGAGACCGGGCTCTCCGGCATCACCCCCGCGTTGTTGACCAGCCCGTCGATCTTCCCGAATCGGGCGCCAACGCCGGCGATCATCGCTTCGACCTGGTCTGGATCCCGCACATCAGCTGCAAACGCCTCGGCTTCCCGGCCACGGGAGCGCACCCCCGCCACGGTGGCCTCGGCACCACTGGTGCCGACGAGGTAGCCGACCGCCACGTTGGCACCGACCTCGGCACAGGCCATGGCGATGGCGGCGCCGATGCCGCGGCTGGCACCGGTGACGAGGACGACGCGGTCAGCCAGGGCCTCACGGTTGAACACGGACGGGATCACCGGAACCTGCTCTCTCTGCTCGGGAAAACGATCTGTTGCAACGAATTGGGGCAAACGCTTTCCGTAATCAAGGCGGCACCGTACCCAGCGGGCAAATCCCCGTCAACAGGAGGCGATGGGCCGGGTTCAGGGGTGGAACCGGATGGACACCGTTCCCAGATCGCCGAAGTCGGCGCTGAACCCGACATCGTCGGTCGGAACCACATGATGTCCGGTGAGCGACCCGGTCAGGATGACATCGTCTCTCTGCAACGGGCGACCCCGTTCGACGAGGTGGCCGGACAGCCACGCCACCGCCTCCAGCGGGTTCCCCATTACCTGGTCACCTCGACCGACGGCCAGGTGGCGGCCGTCGCAGGACAAGGAGGTTTCGATTAGAGCCGGGTCGACTTCGGTCACCGGTACCAGCTCTCCTATCACCGCGTAGGCGACGGTGGAGTTGTCGGCGATCCAGTCGACGACGCCGACGCTGTTCATGGTGCGGTAGTCGATGACCTCGATGCCCGGACCCACCTGGTGGGGCCCATCCGCCAACTCGGCCGCGGTCTGAGCTCGGTCGAGCGTCTCCCCGATGCGAACCACCACCTCCGCCTCCACCATGGGAGCGACCATGGTCGGCAGCGAGAGCTCGGACCCCGATGGGATCACCATGTCGTCGAGCAGGGTGCCGACGATCGGCGTGGTCGGAGGTTTTGCCGAGGTGAGGCCCATCTTCCACCCCGCGATGCGGCGACCCGCTGCGAGGCGTCCTCGGATGATCAAGTCCTGGATCGCGTAGGCGTCATCGGTGGTGAGCGACGGCTCCACGGTCGAGGGTGCCGGGACGACCTCGGCGCGCAGCCATGCCTCGTCCAGGGCCCGGGCCCATTCGACGAGGCTGGTCCCGGTCATTCCAACCGCCCGAGGTCGGCGACCGACTCGCGCTCGATGATCTCACCGCTGACCAGGACGTCTTTCGGATCGCCGTCTCCGAGAGCCTCGAGGAGCAAAGCTGCTCCCTGCTGACCGATCAGGTAGGTGGGCACCCGCATCGTGGTGAGAGGGACCGGGCCATACTCGGCGAGCGGGATGTCATCGAACCCGGCGACCGACACGTCGCCGGGGACGGCAAGACCAGAGGCGAGGAGTTGGCGGGTGGCTCCTATCGCCATGAGGTCGTTGGCGGCGAGGACCGCAGTCACCTCGACCCGAGCCATCAGCTCGGCCATGGCGGCACCCCCTCCGGTGACCGTGAATCGGCCGTCGGCTATGTACTCCGGCCCGGTGACGAGGCCGAACTCGGCAGCCGCCGCGGTGAAACCGGCCAGCCTGACCCCGGTCACCTCGAGCTCGGCAGGGCCGCTGATGTACCCGATGCGCCGGTGCCCCCGCCCGGCCAGGTAGCCGACCATCTCGGCGACCGCCCTTCGGTTGTCGAAGCGGACGCGGGGACCTTCGAGCATGTGATCGGACAACACGACGATGACGCCTCCCCGCGCCCGGAACCGGGCCACCAGGGTCTCGAGGGTCTCGGCATAAGAGGGGTCGGTCAGCGAGCTGGCAGCGAAGACGATGGCATCGACCTGGTGGGCATGGAACGCCCGGACGTAGTTGAGCTCCTTCTCCGGATCGCGATCCGAGCTGGCCACGAACAGCCGGTAGTCCTTGGCATGGATGCCGTCTTCGAGACCTTTGACGATGTCCCCGAAGTACGGATCGGAGATGTCGTGGACGATCACGCCCACGGTCTGGGACCTGGCCGTGACCAGGGCACGGGCCAGGCGGTTCGGCTCGAAGGAGAGCAAGTCGGCGGCGGAGAGGACCCGTTGGCGTGTGTCCTCGCTCACCGGATGAGTCGATCCCGACATCACCCTCGATGCAGTCGCCACCGACACTCCGGCCAGTTGGGCCACATGACGGAGTGAATTTGCGGTCTCGCCATGTTCGGCCGGCGAGACGGGTTGCTTCGATGACACGGGCGCAAGGGTAACCCGGGGCTCGGTGCCCTTGTAAACGTTTGCCATAGCCACCAATATTGGATTCGAGCCCGAGAATCGGTCTTCGTAGGAGGAGTCATGGGAGACACGGACCTGGCCTATCGCTCTGCCGGCGACCTCGCAGGCGCCATCGCCGGGGGCCAGGTGTCTCCGGTGGAGGTGATGGACGAGACACTGCGCCGGGTCGAGGCCCGCGAGCCCAGTCTCAATGCAATCGTGTTTCGCGGCTTCGAGGAGGCCATGGAGTCGGCCCGGCTGGCCGGGGAGGCGGTGGCCCGTGGCGAGGCGGGAGGCCCCCTGCTCGGTGTGCCCGTTCTCATGAAGGACCTGTTCGACTTCAAGCCCGGCTGGCCGGCCACATTCGGGGGCATCCCGGCGATGGGCGATTTCTCCATCGATGGCTACTGCGTTTGGGCCCAGCGGATGGAGGATGCCGGGGCGATCATCATCGGCAAGGGCAACAGCCCTGCGCTCGGCTTCAGAGGAGCTTGTGACAACTACCTCTTCGGCCCGACCCGGAACCCGTTCGACACCACCCGCAACAGCGGCGGCTCCTCGGGTGGATCGGCGGCAGCGGTCGCCGACGGCTTGGTCCCGATCGCCGAGGGCACCGACGGTGGGGGATCGATACGCATCCCGGCCGCTTGGTGCGGTGTGGTCGGCTACCAGCCGTCAGCGGGGCGGGTCCCCTCGATCCTGAGACCCAACGCCTTCTCGGGTGTGTCCCCGTTCATCTATGAGGGCCCGATCACGAGGACGGTCGAGGATGCCGCCCTGGCAATGGGCGTGCTCGCCGGCCCTCACCCAGGAGACCCGTTCTGTGCCCTCGACAAGCCCGATTTCAATGCGGCCCTCGATCGGGGGATCGAGGGGTGGAAGGTCGCCTACTCGCCGGATCTGGGGGTGTACCCGGTGCAGCCCGAGGTGGCCGCCGTGATCGAGGAGGCGGTCATGGCGTTCGAGGAAGCCGGTGCCCACGTCGTCGAGGTGGACATCGACATCGACCTCGATCAGCGCGAGTTGGCCGACCTGTGGTGCCGTCTCATCCTCCCGCTCAGCCTCGACGCCTTCACCAATCTGGCGCAGGGCGGGTTGGACATCCTCGGAGAGCACCGCTCCGACCTTCCCCCCGAGTTCCTCCGCTGGGCCGATCACGTGGCCACGATGTCGGCGATGGAGTACTTCGACGACAACTCGCGCCGCACTCTGGTCTACGACGCGTTGCAGACGGTCCTGGCCGACCACGAGATCCTGGTTTCGCCGACCCTGGCCTGCATGCCCGTCGAGAACCTGACCACGGGTGAGACCCGGGGCCCGACCATGATCGAGGGGGTGGAGGTCGACCCCCTGATCGGGTGGTGCATGACCTATTTCACCAACTTCACCGGCCATCCGGCGGCGTCGTTGCCTGCCGGGCTGAGCGGGGGGCTACCGGTGGGGATGCAGGTCATCGGGAGACGTGCGGCCGATGTCGACGTGCTCACCGCCAGTGCGGCATTCGAGCGGGCCCGTCCCTGGGTCGACAGCTACCGGATCCCCGCCAACCGAACGCTGACCTGAGAACTCCCGCGGGTCGTCAGGCCTCGGACGTGATCCGGGTGTAGGCCGCGGCCACGAACACGATGATCGCTCCGTACAGGATCTGGCGCACCGCCTCGGGGTAGCCCAGCGACGACAGGATCGATGAGATGACGGCCAGGATCAGTGCGCCGACGATGGTGCCGCCGAAGCCGCCGCGGCCGCCGAGGATCGAAGTCCCCCCGATCACGGCCGCGGCCACGGACGGGAGCAGAGCCGAATCGGCCAGGGTGACGCTCGCCACGTTGGTCAACCCGGAGTAGAGGAACCCTGCGACGCCGGCGAGGACCGCCGAGATCACATAGAGGACGATCAGCACTTGCCACGATCGCACGCCGGACAGCCGCGACGCCACCGGATTGTCGCCGATCGCGTAGAGAAGGCGGCCAAAGCCGGTTCGGTTCAGCACGAGGATGATCAGGATTGCCAGCGGCACGAAGACCAGGAGGCTCCGGGGGACGACGCCGAAGAACATGCCCGCCCCCAACTGCCGGAACGCATCCGGGACACCCGCCCCGGTTTGGACCATCTCGATCTGCCAGACGTTGGCCAGACCCAGGACGACCAGGCTCATGCCCAAGGTCATGATCAACGGATGAACTCGGAAGATGCCGACACCGATACCGGTGACGAAGCCGACGATGGCAGCGACTCCAAAGGCCACGGCGATCCCGACGCCGAGGCCGGGGCCGCCGACCAGAGTGGCCACGACGAACCCCGACATCGACGCCACCGCACCAACTGACAGGTCTATGCCCGCAGTGAGCATGGTGATGGTCTGACACCCGGCCAGGATCGCCAGGGGTATGGCGGCGCGAACCATCACCCCGGCCCAGTTGGGGCTGACGATCCCGGGACGGATCAGCTCGCTCAGCACGACGAGCAGGGCGAGTAGCCCCAACAGCGGGACGATCGGCCGCTCTCGAATCAGGGAGCGCCAACCACCGGCGGTGAGCAACCTGGGCCGTGATCTCGTGGAGGTCGCGACTTCGCTCATGGCTCTCTCCGCCGCAGCTGGATCAGGCTGCCGACCATGACCACTCCGACCAGGATCAGCCCCTGCGCCACCGTCGCCAGGTTGGTGTTGAGGTTGAGGAAGGTCATGTCGGTCCGGAGCAGCGAGAGGATCACCACGGCCACCACCGGCCCGAAGACACCGCCGCGGCCGCCTGCCAGGCTCACTCCCCCGAGCACGACGGCGGCCACGCTCAGGAGGGTGTACGGGCCGGGGACCGGAGTCCCGATGCCGGTGCTGGCGGTGAGGCTCAGGCCGGCGAGGGCCGAGAACAGACCGGTCAACATGTAGGCGAAGATCTTGGTGCGGGACACGGAGACACCGCTTCGGAATGCAGCCAGTGGGTCGCTGCCGATGGCGAAGAGCGACAGCCCCAGCTTCGATCGCCTGATCGGGATCCAGATCACGGCGATGACGACGATGAGCACCACCGCGGCCTTCGGAACCCACTCGCTGATGATCGACCCCTGGGTCAGTCCCCGCAGCCACTCCGCCGATCCGCCTCCGGGCGTGTTGAGAACGAGCAATGCGCAGCCGGCCCACACGAAGAGCATCGCCAGGGTCACGACGATGTCGGGGACCCGGGTGACCACCACCAGAGCCCCGTTCACCGCGCCGAGCACGAGGCCCAGCAACAGGACGCCAATGACGACGAGGACCGCGAACCCCTCGCTCTGATCCTCCATCAGTCGCGCCGAGATGACGCTGGTGAGCGCCATCATCGAGCCCACCGAGAGGTCGATGCCCCGGGCGATCACGGCACAGGTCTGGGCCACCGCCGCCAGCGCCAGGGGCAACACGGAGATCGCCAGCCCTTGAACACCTGACGGCCCATAGGTGGGTTGGATCATCCTCGTGAAAACGAGGAGGAGGGCGAGGATCCCGACCAGGCCGAGAGTCCAGCCATTGCGGCGCACCGCTGCCCCCAGCCCCCCGGCCGAGCGGGCGATCGTCTCCTTTTGGTCTGTGACGGCCGTGCTCACTAGTGGTCCGTCGCGTGAATAGTGTGCGCGTGTCTCCGAGTCATCGGCGTTCCCTGGCAAGGAGAAGCGCGCAGTCGCAGCCGGGGAGCTGCGGCGAGCACTTCGACGCAGCCAGGGGCGTCGAGGACCGGAGAGACGCCACAGGTATTTGCGGGACGGACCACTAGTCGCTCGCCCCGGGTTGGTGCGTGGTTGGGTCGGTGGCGGCCTCGTGGGTGGCGGCGACCACTTCTTCGGGGAGGGGCGCGTCCGGTCGAAGGTTGTGGGCGGCCTTGAGCAGGGTTGCCTCGTCCGCATCCGCCGCGTCGATCTCCGCAACCACCTCGCCCCCGAAGATCACGATGACCCGGTCACAGGCGAGCTGGATCTCACTGAGCTCGGACGTATAGAGCAGAACGGCGGCTCCGGCCTCGGCCAACTCGCGCAGCAGCAGGTGGATCTGGTGCTTGGTGCGGATGTCTATCCCGCGGGTCGGGTCGAAGCAGAGCATCGTCATGACTCCACCGGCGACCCAGCGGGCGATGGTTACCTTCTGCTGGTTGCCCCCGGAGAGCAGGCGCACCTCGTTCTGTGCCCGGGTGTCGATCTGGAGGGTCTCGATGGCCTTGTCTACCTTGGGGGTCTCGGTTGCGCGCCTTATCGGGCCCCACTGCGGGAATCGGGCGCTGAAGGGCAGGGCGATGTTCTCGCGCACCGAGCGCTGCATGAGCAGCGCTTCGGCGCGATCGGCGGCCACGTAGACGATGCCGGCGCGTATCGCGTCCGCAGGATGCCGGAACGAGACCACGCTGCCGTCGACGAGGACCTCCCCCGTGGTGGGATGATCCGACCCGGCGAGGATGTCGAAGAGCTCATCCTGGCCTTGGCCCTCGAGAGCCACCAACCCGAGCACCTCTCCGGCGCGCAGGTCGAAGGTCACGTCGCGCAGGCGGGAGGTCGATCCGAGGCCACGGATCTCCAGGCGAGGCCGCTCGTCTTGCCGCTCGGTGCCCGCGACGGGGCGGGGTGCCCGCTCCGGCATCTCTCCGACCACCTCGCCGAGCATCAGCTCGACGATCTGGTCCGCGGAGTCCGCGGTCACATCGACCACTCCGACCGTCTCGCCTTCGCGGAGGACGGTGGCGCGGTCACAGACCGAGGCGATCTCGGTCATCCGGTGGGAGATGAAGATGATGCTCCCCTGGCCGCCGGCCTGATTGTCGACCACCTCGAGGACGCGCTCGGTGAGGTTGGCGGGAAGCGCCGCGGTTATCTCGTCGAGCATGAGCACGTCCGGCTCTATGGCCAGGGCACGGGCCAGGTCGATGATCCTGAGCGAGGCAAGCGGCAGATCCCGCGCCATGCTCGACAGATCGAGCCGCTCCAGGCCCAGCGTCTGGATCCACTCGCGGAACGGCCCGAACGGGGTCTCGGTCAGGCGCAGGTTCGAAGAGATGTCGAGGTCGGGAATCAGAGCCGGCTCCTGATACACGGAGACCAGCCCGCCACGACGTGCCTCGGCAGGAGAGTGGACGGTGCGCTCCTTGCCACGCACCGTGATCGTTCCACCGTCGGGACGAACGGCGCCGGTCAGGATCTTGACCAGGGTGCTCTTGCCTGCGCCGTTGGCCCCCATCAACGCGTGCGACTCACCCGGTCGCACATGTAACGAGGCCGACTCGAGTGCAACGACGGCGCCGTACCGCTTGGACACATCGGTGGCCTCGAGCAGGTAATCGCTGCTAGCGGACGTCACGGCGCCACGTGGGGAGGCCCGAAAAAGGCTGATGCGCCGGAGATCGGAGATCGCCGGCGCATCAACGGATCAAGAAACCAGCGAGTGTCTACTCGCCGGGGCCAAGGCAGGCGACGGCCTGCTCGGGCGTGTAGGTGGTCCAGCCTTCGATCTGAAGGCCGAGCGGCCACAGCGGGTCGAGCCCGTCGACCTGCCACGACTCGAGCGTGGCCCGCCCCTCGTCGCTGACATTGTCTGCCAGCACCGGGTCGAGCAGCACCGTGTTCGGCTGTGAGGCATCCGGGGCCGTCTCGACTGCCTCATCGTTGAGCAGTCTCAGCGCCAGAGCGACTCCGGCTCCGCCCACGGCCGCGGTGTTGGTCACCGCCGAGCCCTCGAGACCCGCGAAACCCTCCGCGTCGAGCAGCTGCGTCACGAAGGCTCCGAGGTCGGCGCCCACGATCGGCACGAACTCCTCGTTCGCCTGCTGGATGGCGTCGACGACCTGGGAGTCCATCCCGGACGTCCAGATGCCGTTGGTGTCCCCGAACTGACCGCTGGCGAGCCAGTCGTTGATCAGCGTGGTGGTGATCGCCGGATCCCATTGGGTGTGCTCACCCTCGATGCTGGGGATGACCGTGATCCCGGGGTAGTCCGCGAGGATCTCCTGGAAGCCGATGTGACGATCCGAGTCGGCCGGATGACCGGCGAACCCGCGCATGTAGTACACGTTGCCCTCGCCGCCCATCTGCTCGAACAGCCAGGCCGCGCCCAGACGGGCGTACTCGACCTGGTTGTTGTAGAGGTTGTAGGTGTCCGGGTGGGTCACGAACGCGTCGACGGAGATCGTGCGGATGCCGGCGGCATTCGCCTCGTCGAGCGCCGGGTTGAGCGCCTCAGGGTCGTTCGGGTTGAAGACGATCGCATCGACGTCCGCTGCTATCAGGTCACGTATGTCCGAGAGCTGACCGGCTGCGTCCGTGTTTCGGTGAATCGTGACCAACTCCGTGACCTGGCCAGAGGACAGGGCCTCTGCCTTGGCCGTGCAGACCTGCTCCTCCCGGAAGCCGTTGCCCACTCCGCCACCATTCGAGTACCCGATGCGGAAACCTTCGGCCGCGGCCTCGGTAGTCGCTGGAGCCTCGGTGGTTGCGGGAGCCTCGGTGCCGCCGGCACCTTCGGTCGTTGCGGTATCGGCTTCCGTCGTCGCCGTGCCGCCGCCATCTCCGCAGGCAAAGAGCAGCAATGAGAACGCAAGCATCGCCGTCGCGTTCCTGAACCATGACTTTTTGATCATTTGGGGATTCCTCCTAGTGCCCGAAGGGCGAAGCGGGAGTGTCGCACACATCATGAATCATGTCCACTGAGACGGCAAACGTTTACATCCGGGACGACGATCCTCTCCGACGACGGGAGCCGACTGCTTATCCTCCGGGTCCGAAACTGGTTGGAGATAGATGGCTGACAACGACATCAAGGCCGGAGTGGTGGGAGTCGGGTTCATCGGTGTCGCCCACGTCGAGGCGCTGCGTCGCCTCGGTGTCGAGGTGGTCGGGGTCGTGGGCTCCTCGCCGGAGCGGGCCCGGGACAAGTCGGAAGCGCTGGGGCTGAGTCGGGTCTACGAGAGCGTCGAGGAGATGGCAGCCGACCCCGCCATCGACGTCATCCACATCGCCAGCCCCAACTATGCCCACGCCGATCAGGCGAGGACCGCCCTGGCCGGCGGCAAGCACGTCGTCTGCGAGAAGCCTTTGGCCCTGAGCTCGGAGGACACGGCCGACCTGGTGGCACGCGCCGGGGAATCCGGGCTGGTCAACGCGGTCTGTTTCAACATCCGCTTCTACCCGGCCAACCATCAGGCGATGGCCATGGTGGCCAATGGCGAGATCGGCCGACCCAGGTTCATCACCGGGTCATATCACCAGGACTGGCTGTTGCTCGACACCGATTGGAACTGGCGTCTCCAGCCCGAAGAGGCGGGCCGACTCCGGGCGGTGGCCGACATCGGGTCGCACTGGCTGGACCTCACCCGGTTCATCTCCGGCTGCCGCGTCAGCGAGGTGATGGCCGACCTGCACACTCTGGTCCCGATCCGCAGACACCCGGCCGGCCCGGTCGAGACCTTCGCCGCCGTGTCGGACACCGACGACCTGATCGAGGAGGAGATGAGCAGCGACGACGCGGCGGGGATCCTCCTCCGCTACGAGGATGGGGCCCGGGGCGCGGTCACCATCTCCCAGGTGTCGGCGGGTCAGAAGAACTCGCTGCGCTACGAGATAGCCGGGAGCGAATCGGCGCTTCGTTGGCACTCCGCCGAGCCCGAAGACCTCGTCATCGGGCACCGGGGACGGCCCAACGAGGTGCTCAGCCGTGATCCGGGCCTCTATGCCCCGGAGGCGGCAGCACTCATCGCCTACCCCGGGGGACATGTCGAGGGCTTCCCGGACACCTTCCGGGCACTCTTCTCGAGGGTCTACTCCGATGTTGCCGCCGGGTCCCCCGCCGACAGCCCGGCCTACCCGACCTTCGCCGACGGTCACGACGCGGTCCTGGTGACCGATGCCGTCGCCAGGAGTCACGAAACCCGACGATGGACAGCCGTAGGCAGATGAGGAGGAAAGGATGAAGCTAGGGCTTCTGACCGCGCCGTTCCCGGAGACCGCACTCGACGAGGTGGCCGACTGGACCGCCGAGAACGGGTTCACCACGATCGAGATCGCCTGCTGGCCCGCGTCGAGTGGCGACACCCGCCGGTACGCGGGAACAAGCCATATCGACGTCGATGGCATCTCCGACGCAGCTGCGTCGGAGATAGTGGAAGGCATGAGCGCACGTGGTCTCGAGATCTCGGGCCTGGGCTATTACCCGAACCCGTTGCACCCCGATTCCGACCACGCCCGGATGGTCATCGACCACCTGAAGAAGGTGATGGTCGCCGCCGGCAAGATGGGGGTGCCGGTGGTCAACACCTTCATCGGCGCCGATAGCTCGCTGACCCAGGACGAGAACTGGGACAAGGCGACTCAGGTCTGGCCCGAGCTCATCTCGGCTGCAGAGGAGAATGGGGTCAGGATCGCAATCGAGAACTGCCCGATGATCTTCTCCAGGGACGAGTGGCCGTCGGGCCACAACCTGGCCTACAACCCCAGGATCTGGCGCCGCATGTTCGAGGAGTTCGGGGAGACGATCGGCCTCAACTTCGACCCCTCCCATCTGGTGTGGCTGATGATCGATATCGAAAGCGCAATCCTCGAGTTCGGCGAGCGCTTCTACCACTTCCAGGCCAAGGACGTCATGGTCGACTACGGAGGCCTCTACGAATACGGCACGCTCTCCTCGGGCATCGGGTGGCAGATCCCCCGTCTCCCCGGTCTGGGACACGTCGATTGGGCCGTGGTCTTCTCCGCTCTCTATCGAGCCGGGTACGACGGCCCGATCATCATCGAGCACGAGGACCGCGATTTCGAGAAGACCGACGAGCTGGTCAAGCGCGGCTTCCTGATCGCACGCGACGTCCTCCAGCCCTACGTCCACTGAGATGACAGCGGAGGGGATCGGGGCCTTCGACGTGGTCGTCGTCGGTTCCGGAGCCGCCGGTTCGAGCGCAGCCATCGCCGCGGCCCGTGCCGGGGCGAGCACCCTTCTCGTCGAGAAGCTCCCGTTCCTCGGAGGGAACTCGACCGCAGTCCTCGATACCTTCTACGGCTTCTACACACCGGGTGAGCGCTCGCTGAAGGTGGTCGGGGGAATCGGTGACGACGTCATCGCCGGCTTGCACCGGCTGGGCCCGGTTCTGGAACGCCCAAACACCTACGGGGCAGGCACCGGCGTCACCTACCTCGCCGAGCATCTCAAGGTGGTCTGGGAGACGATGGCCACCGACTCGGGCGTCCGCGTGCTGCTCCACACGTTCGTCCAGGATGTGGAAGTGTCGGACGGCCGGATCAACGGCCTGCTGATGGCCACCAAGGCGGGTCTTCGCACCGTTGGGGGAAAGGTGTTCGTCGATGCCTCGGGCGACGCCGACGTCTCTCATCACGCCGGGTTCTCCTATGAGCTCGCCGGCGAGATCGACCCGGCGCAGACCCTGACCACCACATTCCGGATGGCGAACGTCGACCACACCCGCCGCAGGACCATCTCCAAGGAGCAGTTGCATGCGCTGATGGCGGAGGCCGCGGACTCAGGTGACTACGACCTGCCCCGACGCGAGGGGAGCGACCACGTAACACCGGTGGACGGCGTCACGGCGACGGTCATGACCCGACTCGATCACGTCAGGCGAATCGGCGACGGGACGATCGTCAACGCCACCGACCCCGATGTCCTGAGCGAGGCCGAGATGGCGGGGCGACGGCAGGCACTCGAATACGCCCGCTTTCTCGTCGACAAGGTGCCCGGCTACGAACATGCCTCGCTGATCGCATCGAGCAGCCAGATCGGGATGCGGGAGACCAGACGGGTCCATGGCGACTATCGGGTCACGCGGGACGACGTGATGTCGGCACGCCAGTTCGACGACCAGATCGGCCTGTGCGGGGCGCCGATCGAGGACCACGTGCCCGGTGCCGGCACCACCTGGGAATACCTGCCGGAGGGGAAAGCAGTCGGCATCCCGCTGGCGTCTCTCATCCCCAGGGATGGGACCAATGTCCTGACTCCCGGACGCTGCTTCTCGGCGACCCACGACGCCCACGCCTCGATTCGATCCATGGCTCAGTGTATGGCGATGGGACAGGCCGCGGGCACGGTCGCCGCCCTGGCATCGAGAGGGGACGGCCAGGTGAGACAGGTCGACTATTCGGCGATCCGGGACCGGCTCCTCGAGGACGGGGCCCGTCTCGAGCTCACGGGATGAGCGGCGTCATCAGGACCATCGGTGGCGACCTCCCCTCCGAGCAAGCCGGCCCCACCTATGTGCACGAGCACCTGATCATCGACACCCCGCTCGTGGCGGAGACGATGCCGCACATCCATCTCGACTCTGTCGACGAGGCGGTGGCCGAGGTCGGTACCTGCGTCGCCGCCGGGGTGCGGACCATGGTGGATGCCATGCCGGCGGCCTCGGGCCGCGACCCCGAGCGTCTGAGCCGGGTCAGCGTCCTCACCGGGATGAGGGTCGTGGCGGCCACCGGGCTTCATACCGAGAAGTACTACGAGGGGGTCTCCTGGGCCAGTGAGGAGTCGCCCGATGCGTTGGCGACGCGCTTCATTGCCGACATCGAGGAGGGGCTCGACCGGCACGACTATCTCGGCGAGTCGATCGAACGGAGTGAGGCCGTGGCCGGGATCGTCAAGGTGGCGACTCTCGGCCAGGAGCTGAGCCCGAGAGACGAGCGTTTGTTCGAGGCGGCGGCGATCACCGTTGCCCGCACCGGGGTGCCGGTGCTGACCCACACCGAAGGCGGTCGAGGGGGAATGGCACAGGTCGAGCGCCTGCTTGGGCTCGGCGTCGCCTCGGAGCGAGTTGCCCTGTCCCACACCGACAAGGTGGTCGATGCCGGCTATCACCGTGACCTCCTGGCCTCCGGGGTCATGCTCTGCTACGACCAGGGTCTCAGAAGCCCCGAGGGGACCTTCGGTCTGGTCTCTGCCATGGTCGAACAGGGCTTCGAGCATCAGATCCTCCTCGGCACCGACGGGGCACGCCGATCGCTGTGGTCGACCCTCGGTGGTTCCCCGGGCCTGGCGGCGTTGTATCGGACCTCGATCGCCGAGCTCTCCCCCGGCCTGGTCGAGACGCTGTTCGTGGCTAATCCCGCCCGTTTCCTTGGCCGTGCCTGAAGACAGGGATCAGTCGGTGACGAGATCGAAGACCTCGCCGGTGTCCTTGTGCGAGAGCATCAACTTGACCCGTCCGTCGGGCAGGGTCTCCTGCTTGACGATGGCATGTCCGTCGTGGAGATCCGCCTTCTTGGCGATCCTCGGCGTCTTCCGGCCCCGCCACTCGGCATCCACCGGCTCCCACTGGCGCGACTCAGCCGACCTGTATGCGGCGTCCATCACAACATTCACGATGTAGCCGTCGTAGAACGTCTCCCGGGGCGCCCTGCCCTCGTCCATGGCGTCGAACATGTCGGTGAACATGTCGACGTACCCCAGCTCGGACACCTCGTCGCCCACCGGGAAGAGCCAGCCTTCGCTCGACTCCAGCTTCTCGGCGACATAGCCGTCGCCTCCTCCCGAGGAATACATGTCGAATCCGGTGCGGAGGAAATGGTTGAGCCAGATGGTCCCCTCGGTGCCGGCCACCTCGTCGCGGAGGTCCATTCCTCCGCGGAAGGTCCAGGACACCTCGAACTGGCCGAGGGCGCCCGACTCGAACTTGATCAGGACGACCGCATTGTCCTCAGCCTCGATGGGGTGGACCAAGGTGTCGGCCCACGCCATCACTTCGACGGGCCGGTTCTGCTTGCCGACATAGCTGCGGATGATCTCGATGCAGTGGCAACCGAGGTCGACGATGGCACCCCCTCCCGCCTTTGCCTTGTCCCAGAACCAGGCGCTGTGGGGCCCGGGGTGGGTCTCGCGAGATCTGACCCAGGTCACATCGCCGATCCGCCCCGCTTCGATTGCTTGCATCGCCTTCAGGGCCTTAGGTGTGTAGCAGAGGTCCTCGAGGTAGCCGGCAAAGACACCGGCAGACTCCACTTTGTCCAGGATCCGCTTCGCCTCCTCGCCGTTACGCGCCAGGGGTTTGGTGCAGAGCACCGCCCTCCCGGCATCGGCCGCGGCGGCGATGACCTCCTCGTGGAGGAAGTTGGGCAGTCCCACCACGACGGTGTCGACTTCGGCGTCGTTGATCGCCTCCTCCAGCGACGTCGTGTGCCGTGGGATTCCCCAGCGATCACTGAAGTCCCTGCCCCGTTCCTCCGAGCGCGAGTAGACGATGCTCACTCGATCGCGGTTGCGCTGGCCGTGGAGGCTCATGGTGTAGAAGTCCCCAATGAGACCGGTGCCGAGCATTGCGACGTTGTGAGACTTCATGGGATCCTCCAGAGAACTGGCAACTTATCAGGAGCCCGTGCTGTCTGAGCCCGGCGCTCCGTAGGCCATAATCGGCATCTCGACGACATTCGATCGGATTTCCGAGGTCCGAGGAAAGGAGAGCCCCGTGGGTGACGACGGCAAGGTCCTGAAGCAGTTCCTGGGCGACGAAGACTTCCCAATCGACTGGGCCAGCGATGAGGAGAAGGGCCTGTTTTGGTTCTTCGACGACCTGCACTGCCCCCAGCCGCTCTCCCCGATGTACTTCGACATCGGCGGCTGGTGGCTGACATGTGACCACATGTTCCGCCGGTTCGGCACACCTTTTGCCTCGGACTGGATCGCCAAGAACATCAACGGGTACCTCTACACGGCCGCCATCCCGGCCAAGCCGGGGACAACCGTGGAGGGGGTCGAGCTCGGCAACCGGTACGCGCCGAGGACACCGGTCGACGACCCCGACTACCCGGATCAGATCGGCGCCTATCTAAACGCGGTGCTTCCGACATACGGGGCTCACTTCGCCGACTGGTGGGCCAACCGCCTCGTCCCAGAGATGATCGGGAACTTCCAGTACCTCGAAGAGAAGATCGAGCGCTGGGAGGAGATCCCGCTCATGGAATGGGCGACCATCCTCGAGGATGCCATCGACATCCACGACCGCCACTGGAAGATCCATTGGATGCTCAACTTCTCACAGCTCTCGGCGACCCTCGCCCTTCAGGCTGCCGTCGAGGAGCTGAAGGACGGTGTCGACCCGACGCTGTTGGGCCGGCTGCAGAACTCGGCGAGCGACCGGAACTGGGACTCGATCGAGGCGCTCTGGAAGATGAAGGGCGAGGTCATGGAGGACGAGGACCTCTCCGCCATCTTCGCCCGAGAGACAGGTGTCGACATCCTCGCCGCGCTGAACGGAACCGATAGGGGCAGGAGATTCCTCGAAGAGCGGCTTCGGCCCTACCAGAAGGAGTTCGGCTGGCACGCGGTGTGGAGCCACGAGTTCGTGTTCCCGACCAGATACGAGCAGCCGGAGCCGATCCTGGAGGTGATCAAGGGATACGTCGACACCGACTACGACTAT
>Ga0299907_10000041_pt1 | contig 41735 bp, 36 predicted proteins | sample RVTome_16_FD_198680 | JGI IMG/M metagenome (GOLD analysis project Ga0299907, IMG submission 198680) | Soil microbial communities from uranium-contaminated site in the Upper Colorado River Basin, Wyoming, United States - RVT152D67 (version 2) ...
TCGTCTTGCGGAACAGCTCGAGATCGTGCAGGTCGCCGTCGCGGGAGACTACGCGCTGCGCTGGCGCCATCCCTGCAGCATTGATGAGGATATCGATCCTTCCAAAGGCCTCCACCGCCCCGGCGACGGCGGCTGAGACGTCTTCGGGGTCGGATACATCGCAAGGGAAAAACCGTGCGTCCTTACCAAGCGAGGCGACCGCCTCAGCACTTTTCTCTTCGTTGATGTCGACGAGGACCACGCTGGCCCCCAACGCGACCAGCCTGTCGGCTGCCCCAAGCCCCAGGCCGGAGGCACCTCCGGTGATGAATGCCACCGAGCCGTCGATCTGCATTGCTCCCTTTCGTGACGAGAAGTCGGTGACGGTACCAGTGATCGGATGCAGCTCCTGCTGAGATAGCAGCGATGATTGGCGTCTTTGACTCGGGCATTGGAGGTCTTGGCGTGCTCCGCGAGATGCTTCCGGGCTTTGCCTCTGACCACGTTGTGTATGCGGCAGATCGGATCAACGCCCCATACGGCACCCGATCCCAAGAGGAAGTTCGGGATCTGACCCACCTCCATGCAAAGACCCTCATCGATGGTGGAGCCACAACCATTGTGCTCGCCTGCAATACCGCATCGGCGGCGGCGCTGGACTCTCTAAGAGAGGAGTTCCCCAATACACGCTTTGTAGGCATGGAACCTGCAATCAAACCGGCAGCAGCCGCGAGCAAGACCGGCAAGGTCGGGGTGCTGGCAACCGCAGCCACCTTCCAGGGCAGGTTGTTCGCGAGCTTGCTCGACCAATATGCCGAGGGCATCGAGGTGATTACACGGGCAGCACCCGAGTGGGTCACCCTCGTCGAATCGGGATATGTGGGCGGGCCCGGGGTCGTTGATCGGGTCAGAGCGCACACTTCACCTCTTATCGATGCCGGGGCGGACACCCTGGTCCTCGGTTGCACTCACTTCACATTCCTCCTACATGCGATCCGGGAGGCAGTCGGGCCGCATATCACGATCATCGATCCCGCCCACGCCGTGGCCCGTCAGGCGCGCCTGGTCCATGACAGAGACGGTGACGGTGTTTCCTTGCGAGCGATGGTGAGCGGCGATGCCTCACAGTTCACAGAATTGAGTAAAACAGTGGCTGGCATTTCGTTCCCCGACGGGGTTCTACCCTTATAGGTCACTAGTGGAGAGTCAGCGCACAATTCCCGGCACCGATTACAACGCCCTCTGGGCCCGCCCCGGCTTAACGCTCGCCGGAACCGGACGCCGACAGATCTTCGATCCCGGAACCGGGCCGGGCCGCTATCACCGTTCGCTGGAGATCCTCGAGGAGGCTGACGCAGCGCTTGCGTTCGCATCCTTCACATTCGACCCTGACGAGGAAGGATCCATCGTCATCATCCCCGAGAACGTCGAGCGCACGTTCACACCGCCGGACAGTGGACAGGCCGTCGGAGTCCTCGAGGAGGATGATGCGGAGAGATGGCCAAAGATGGTTCGGGAGGCACTGGTCGAGATCGACCGTGGCCGGGTGGAGAAGGTCGTGCTCTCCCGACGGATCAGGGCGACGTTCCAACAAGCCCTCGATCCCTTCATAGTCGCCTCGCACTTGATCGAGACCCAGCCGGGGTGTCACATCTATGCGATGGAGGGTTTGGTCGGGGCGAGTCCGGAATTGCTTTTGCGCACGGGAGAGGGCCTCATCGAGTCGACGCCCCTCGCCGGCTCTGCAACAGACGAGAGGCCCGACCTCCAGACACACAAGAACGCCGTTGAACATCGTCTTGCTGCCGATTCCGTAGAAAGCGCATTCGTCGCCGCGGGACTCGCCTTCACCCGAAGCGAACCGCGTGTCGTCGAGGTCGCCGAGCTGCGACACCTCGCCACCAGGTTCGAAGGGCTCACCCCGTTGGGCTTCGTCTTCGGCGACATCCTGCCCTTTCTCCATCCCACCGCTGCCGTGGCCGGGACACCGACGGAAGCCGCCCTTTCGATAATCCGCGACATGGAGGAAACGTCACGCGGGCGATACTCGGGCCCCGTCGGATGGTTTGATCGCTCCGGCAACTGCGAATTCGCTGTGGCGCTCCGCTGCGGAATCCTCGACGCCACAACCGCCGTGCTCCACAGTGGTGCCGGGATCGTTTCCGGGTCGAATCCGGACGACGAACTTGAAGAAACCGTTTGGAAGCTGAAGCCGATGCTCGACGCTCTCGGACTAACTAACTGAGACTTCCCGCGCCGCGTCGTCCAGCATCTTCCTCATCCTGACATCGCTGCTGCGATCTACCGGCACACGGACGAGGGTTGCATGCTCGCCCGTGATCGCCTCACCTACCCGATCCCGCAACGAGCCGACCGACTCGAGGGACACGAATTCGAGACCGTGAAATTCGGCCAACCTGGATAGATCTCTTTGCGGCGGCGTGACGAACAGCCGGTCAAAGTCCGGAGCGAACTGTGCCTGCGGGAGCAAATCGAAGAGTCCACCTCCCTGATTGTCCACGACCACAAACACGACAGGGGGTATCGCATCCGTGAGAAAGGCATTGGAATCGTGGAGGAACGAGAGGTCTCCGGCCATGGCCAGTGTTCGCTCCATATGTGAGGCGACGCCCAATGCGGTGGATGCAAAGCCGTCGATGCCGGAAACTCCCCGGTTGGAGTGAACCCGACCGGGGCGCACCAAATGTGAGTCGACGTCGCGGATAGGCAACGACGAGGCGACGACGAGTGCTTTCCAATCGACGTGGTTGAGCTCCCGCGCTATCCCAGGACCGGTCGGCATGCCGGCCGAGTCGAGGACCTCATCAAGAGCAGCACGGACAACGCGGTCTCTTTCGCGCCATGCGGTAGACCATCCGGGCTCCTGATCAACTGCAATCCGAGAGAGCAAGCCCACCGGGTCGGAGCGAACACCCTCGGTCATCGTGCCCGAGATGTCCGAGAACTGGCCCCAACGATCGACATGGCTCACCGGTGCTCCGGTGGTCATCAGACTGGCAAGCCGGTCGCTTGGACCGGGTTGGCCGACAACCAGCACCCAATCCGGCAGAAGGTGATGCGGCACCCCGGATGCCAGCATGTGGTGATAGGACGAGACCACCTCTCCCCCACGACCGCCGGACAGGGCGGTGGAGAGGACCGGGATCCCACGGTTGGAACAGATATCCAGAAGCTTTTGGATGTCATAGTCTCCCCTTCCGGCGATCACGATTGAACGCTTTCCGGGACGGGCCGCGGGGAGGTCGTCAACGGGCTCCGGAGTTCTCGATGACTCCGAATACGAGCGGTCGGATTCCGTGGGAGTCCCATATGGCGCCGACGCCATCCGACCGTCATCCGGCACGGGGAGGGTCGGCTCCTCGAAGGCGACATTCATATGCACGGGTCCGGGAGATCCTGTGGCCCCGCGAGCGGCGGCAATGGCGGTGGAAACCGCTTTCCGCCACTCCTCGGGCTCACCCTGATCGTCGACCGCCGGACCGAGGTCGACGCGGAGGCGGACATACCCCGAGAAGACTGATTTCTGATCCATCGTCTGATTGGTCCTGCGCTCAACCATCTCCTCGGGCCGATCAGCAGTGAGGAGGATCATGGGTATCGCCGAGCGATCAGCTTCGACCACCGCCGGAAGCAAGTTGGCTACCGCGCTGCCCGAGGTGGTCACGACGAGTGCAGGGCTGGCGGTGGCGACAGAACTGCCCAGGGCGCGGAACCCGGCTGATCGCTCGTCTATGTGCATAACGAGGCTGAAACCAACGTGAGAGTTCAGTGCCAGAACAAGCGCAGTCGATCGTGAACCGGGAGAGGCGACCGAGTGCGTGACTCCCTGCCTGGCTAGTTCGTCGACAATGACCCATGCCATGGCGCTGCTCGGATTGGGATGGCTCACGTCAGAACCCTTGCCGCGGCCCGCACTTTGCGCAGCATCTCCGAAGATCGGATCCGGTCAGGGCGCCAGCGTTCGAGGAGCTCGGGATCGGGATCGACCCGTTTCACATCGATATAGCCATCGAAACCGACTCGCGGCTCGAGGGTTGGGTCTCCCTCGAGCAGGGAGACCGTCCCGAGCCCACAAGCGTACGGCAGATCTTCGAGGAGCGAGGCTGCGAGGAGCCCCGAGTACATGCCGACGGAGGTTTCCAGAGCCGAGGAAATGACGATCGGTAGCCGTGAGCGGCTGGCGAAGTCGACAACCCTGCCAACACCACCCATGGGTTGGACCTTCACCACAAGCACATCGGCCGCACCTGACTCCACGACCCGGAGCGGGTCGGGGCTGAGCCGGATCAACTCGTCGGCAGCGAGGCGGACCCCGGTGCGCCGTCGGAGTTCGATCATCTCTTCGATGGTGGCGACGGGCTGCTCGACGTATTCGAACTCGAAACGCGACAGCTGAGCCAGCCGCTCCGTGGCCTCGTCAAGTGACCACAAGGCATTGACATCGATCCTGACCTTTCCGCCCGGTCCCAGGGCCTCGACAACCGCATCGAGCCTTTCTTCGTCGTCGCCGGGAACCGTCCCCGGATCGCCGACTTTCACCTTCGCTGTCGCCGCACCTGACTCCTTGACGAGGGCAGCCGCGACCTCGGGGGAAACCGCCGGGATAGTGACGTTGAAAGGTATCCGGCTTCGACCCGGCTCGGGCAGAGCCGAGCAAGCGGCCTCCAGCGCCGAGGCAAGCCACCTGGTGGTTACCTCAGCCGGGTAGTCAGGAAAGGGCGAGAACTCACCCCAACCCTCAGGTCCCCTCACAAGCACGGCCTCGCGGTGGTCCACGCGCCGGAACCTGTGGCGCATCGGGATCCGAACCGGGTGAAGCTCGATTGCTTCTAGGAGCTCGCTCATTGGTCCTGCACCGTGCGGATATGGCTGATCAGTCGGTCAAGCTGTTCGTCATTCAATGAAGATTGGAAGGAAGGCATTCGCCCCCGACCTTGAAGGATGCTGATCTCGAGGAATTCGTCCGGTTGCTCCGCTGATTCTGAGCCCATGCCCAGGTTCGGACCGATCCCACCCGCCAGGTCGTCTCCGTGGCAGTTCGAGCACAGCTGGAGATATATCTCCTCGCCCGTGGCGTCATCTGCCGGCCGGCCCGTGCATGCGGCAGCAACAACCAGGACCAGAAAGGCAATACCCGCTCTCTTCACCGGTGGTGGTCATTTCCCTCGAAACGGGCTGGAATTCCTCGCACTTCCTGGGCCCTGTCCCGGGGGATGACCAACACCCCTTCTTCTGTCTCCACCACGACGACATCGTCCAAGCCGACAACAGCCACCCTCCGGCTCGTCGATCTCACGAATGAGTTGGTCGTGTCGATCACCACCGAGTCTCCGAGCGTCACATTGCCTGTCTTGTCCTTCTCCGCCATCTCCCAGACCGCCTGCCACGACCCGATGTCGCTCCAGCCAGCGTCGAGGGGAACGACAATGCCCTGACTCGTCTTCTCCATTACTTGATGATCGAATGAGATCGACGGGGCTTCGAGGAAGGCAACCGACAGGGCTCCGTCAGCGCGTTCTGAGACCGATCTGGTCACGGCATCGATCATCGCCGGATCGTCCACCTCCTCGAGGATCGTCCCCGCCCTGGCCACGAACATGCCGGAGTTCCACAGGCATCCTTCACTGAGTAGCTCAGCCGCTCTTTCCGCACCCGGCTTCTCGACAAACTCGGCGATCATGAACCCCCCTTCGACTGCGTCTCCGGGACGGATCCATCCGTATCCGACTTCGGCACGGTCAGGTACGCATCCGAACGCGACCACGCCACCGGACTCAGCAATGGACACGGCCGCCGACGCGGTTTCGTTGAATGCAGGTGAGTCCAATACCAGGTGATCCGATGGAAGAATCACCAGGACATCATCCGGATCGGAGACAAGGGCTGCCGCGACGATCGCCGGACCGGTGTTGCGCGGCTCCGGCTCGACGAGGACCTCCGACTGGATATCGCGCCCCGACATAGCCTCCCGCACCAGGTGGGCATGAGACGAACCTGTTACGACCGTCACTCCGACCACTCCCGGGATGGTCGCCGCCCTCTCGATGGTCGCATCGAAGAGACTCTTGCCGCCAAGGAGGTCGAGGAACTGTTTCGGCCGAGCCTCAACGGACAGCGGCCACAGGCGGGTACCCGACCCACCGGACAGGACGACACAGCGAACATGACTCACAGGGATACGGTACTAACGGTTAGCCCGGATGACCTATTGGCTGAGTCCTATCGAGATGTGCCCACATTCGGTGCAAATCTGACGCTTGATCCCCATACCGCCCGGTGCCTCGACATATTCATGAGTGTGCTCGACGCGATTACGCACAAAGGCCGAACGGACCGCGCCCATGATGCCGGCCCGCGCCGATGCCGTGGCCAATTCAGGTTGCGGCTCATCGTCGGCAGGCACCGTCTCGCCACCGACCACGTCCGGTGTCGGATGAGCAGGCTCCTCGTCACCGGGGTCTTCGAAGGCGCCAAGGTCGACGACGTATGGTGGCCGTTGCGCGGGCTTGCTGGTGACCGGTTCAGCCTGGCTTGCCTCCGCCTCTTTTTCGTCAGGCTGGGGCACAAGCGACGTTGGGCCAAGAGCCGAGGGATCGATCCAAGGGACTGAGCCAGCTGGAGTGGACGACGCAAGGGGCTGTGACGTGGGCTCAGTTGTCCGTTCATCAGCGGCGGAATCCACGCCAATCGGTGCCGGAGCCTCCTCGACGGACTCCTCAGGCGTTGGTTCGGCATATAGGGTTTGATCGGGCTCCTCGTCCACTTCGACTTCCTCCCGCTTTGCCCAAGGCACGCTCTCCTTGAACACCGAGTCGGTGGCCGGCGGGGTCTGGTCCGGCCCGGGGGACGGCTCGGCAAGGACCACGTCGGGAGTGTCCGGCGCATCAGGAACCGGGTCAGCGGCAATGGTCTCCGCAGTAGCTTCTTGCTCAAGCATGGGCGTTTGATCGCCAGCCTTTGCGTGTTGGGGCTCGGGGAGGGGTTCAGCCACGGGCTGGATGGGACGGGCTGCGGGAGGCTTATCCTCGATACGTTCTCGGTCCGCCGGAGACTCCTGCTTCGGAGACTTGCGCAAGGACTCGATGCCCGCGGCCTTTCTCACCGGCTCCCTGCCATAAACCAGCGCAGTGGGTGCTCCGTCCAACGCCTCTGCTATCGCTGCTCTGAGGTCGCCAATGCGCGATGGTTTGGTGCCCTGGCGAGAACGACTGTTGGCAACTACGCGCCTCGGGAACCTCATCGTCCTGTGCTTGGCCCAGACGTTGGCCATCTCCTCCACACCCCCGTAGGCGAATTCTGTGGGTTGGTCAGCGATGAAGGTGACTTCCTCATCGCCAAGCTTGAGGGAGAATGCGCTCGAGATCAGCCGCTCGGCACGGACGTCGACAAGCGACCAGCGACCGAGGCTTTCGCCTTCGACAAACAGCTCGAGCTGCTTGCCCTCTACGACGACGGCTGCTGGCACCCCTGGAAAATCCAGGTCAGGGATCTTGACTTGTCCTATGAATCTCAAAGTGACATACCAATAGTCAGCCGCCCCATACGGCCTAGATCCCAGAGTATTACATTCCCACCGATCCAAGCAATGTCAAGGGGAATCACGCGTAGGCATCAAGCGGTGGACAGGCGCAGACCAGGTTCCGATCGCCACCGGGCCCATCGACCCTGCCCACGGGTGGCCAGTACTTATCCACCGCCGAGCCATCACCGGGGTATACCGCGATCCGCCTCGAATAGGGATGGGTCCACGTCTCGTCGACCAGATCCTCGGCGGTGTGAGGGGCGTTCACCAGCGGATTGTCGTCCTTACCCCATTCGCCCGACGCGATCCGGTCCGCTTCGGCCCGGATCGCGATCATTGCCTCACAAAAACGGTCCAGCTCTCGCAGGCTTTCCGACTCGGTCGGCTCGACCATAAGCGTGCCCGGCACCGGAAAGGAGAGAGTTGGCGCATGGAATCCGTAATCGGCCAACCGCTTGGCGACATCCTCGGCCGTCACCCCCGACTGCTTTGTCATCGGCCTGAGGTCGAGGATGCATTCATGAGCCACCCGTCCCCTCTCACCGCGGTACAGGACCGGGTAGTACGAGTTAAGCCTGGAAGCCACGTAATTGGCGGACAGGATCGCGACCTTGGTGGCCTGGCGGAGCCCGTCAGCGCCCATCAAGCGGATATAGGCGTAAGGGATCGGGAGGATTCCCGCAGAGCCAAACGGGGCTCCCGAGATGGGCCCGATTCCGGTCGCCGGCCCTGCTTCTTCGAGGAGTGGGTGGTTGGGGAGGTACGGGGCCAGGTGACTGCGAACTCCAATCGGCCCCACCCCCGGCCCGCCGCCGCCATGCGGGATGGTGAAAGTCTTATGAAGGTTCAAGTGGCTCACGTCGGCCCCAAAGGCGGCGGGTCGTGCCAAACCGACTAGGGCGTTCAGATTCGCTCCGTCCACGTACACCTGCCCTCCGTGCTCGTGGACGATCTCGCAGAGACGGGTGATGCCTTCCTCGAAAACACCGTGTGTCGAGGGATATGTCACCATGGCGCATGCCAACGTCTCGGAGTTCTCAGCTGCCTTGGACTTGAGGTCGTCGAGGTCGACATTCCCTGAATCGTCGGTCTTGACCACCACCACACGCATACCTGCCATCGCTGCTGACGCAGCATTTGTCCCGTGAGCCGAGGCGGGGATCAGGCACACTCTGCGATCGCCTTCTCCCCGGTCGCGGTGGTATGCGGCGATGGCAAGAAGGCCCGCCAGCTCTCCTTGAGACCCTGCATTCGGTTGGATCGACACCCTGTCGTACCCTGTCGCCTCGGCGAGGTAAGACTCCAACTCGGCGATCAATTCGAGATACCCGCCAGCCTGTTCAATCGGGGCATAGGGATGGATCCCGGAAAACTCCGGCCAGGTGATCGGGATCATCTCCGAAGTCGCATTGAGCTTCATCGTGCATGATCCCAGCGGAATCATGGACCGGTCCAGCGCGAGATCACGATCCGCGAGCCGGCGCAGATAACGGAGCATCTCGTGCTCGGAGTGGTATTCGTTGAACACCGGGTGGGTCATGAAGTCGGTTGTCCGGCCAAGACCCTCCGGTATGCCTACCCGGTTCGGCTCGTCAGCCGGTTCGACTCCCAAGCCGAGAAGGAGGGTTCGCACCGTCGAATCGTCCGACGTCTCGTCGAATGCCACTCGGATGGTTTCGTCGTCGGCCACGCCGATGTTCACTCCCTGCCTGAGGACGTCTGCCGCGACCTCCCGCGCCCTCCCCGGCACTCGCACCGAGATGGTGTCGAACCAGTTGTCATTGACTACTTCGAATCCTGCCCCGGCGACAGACGACGCAAAAACCGACGCGAGGCGGTGGACCTCACCAGCGATCCCCCGCAGCCCATCAGGGCCGTGCCAGGATCCGTAGAAACCGGCCATGACGGCCAGCAGCACCTGGGCGGTACAGACGTTGGATGTGGCTTTCTCCCTTCTTATGTGCTGCTCCCGGGTCTGCAGCGCCAACCGGTAGGCCATCCGCCCAGCCGGGTCCTTGGAGACACCGACCAAACGGCCGGGGAGAGTCCGCACGTGCATTTCCCGGGTGGCGATGAATCCTGCGTGGGGGCCGCCATACCCGAGGGGGACCCCGAACCGCTGCGCCGAGCCAACAGCAATGTCAGCGCCCCATTCCCCGGGCGGCTGCAGCATTGTGAGCGCAAGAAGATCGGTCGCGACGGCGACAGCGGCACCTGCTCCTGCGAAACGGGCGATGAGTTCGGAGTGGTCGATGATCGCGCCGGACGATCCCGGGTACTGGAGCAGCACTCCGAACGCCTCTTCGGGCTCAGCGTCGTCGTCGAGCATCCGTACCTCGAGTCCCGCGGCGCGGGCCCTCGTCTCAACCACAGCAATTGTGGGGATGTGACAGTCGGGATCGACATAGAAGGTGTTGCGGTCCCCGCTCGAGATCCGGCGGCACATCGCCATTGCCTCAGCAGCAGCGGTCGGCTCATCGAGAAGGGACGAGTTGGCGACGTCCAGCCCTGTCAGGTCTGAAACCATGGTCTGGAAGTTGAGCAGAGCTTCGAGACGCCCCTGGGAGATCTCGGGCTGATAGGGGGTGTAGGCGGTGTACCAGGCGGGGTTCTCGAGGACGTTGCGCTGGATCACCGGTGGGACGATGGTGTCGTGGTAGCCGAGGCCAATCAACGAAGGCACCACGGTGTTTTTCACGGCCAGCTGGCGGAGCCGTTCCACCACTTCCGTTTCGCTCAATGCAGCCGGTAGCTCGAGGGCTTCGTCACGGATGACGGCAGGCACCGTCTCGCCGATCAGACCGTCAAGGGAATCAGCCTCGACCACTTCGAGCATCCTGGCGATGTCCGAGGCGGCCGGACCGATGTGTCGCGATGCGAAGCTTTCGTTTGGGTTGGGCATTTCGGGCGTCCTTAACTCGTTGCCCTCCCGCTGTCAGCTACGCCTTCAGCGTTGCCTCGTCCGAACGGTCCACAGGCCTGAGAGATTCTGGAGGATGTTGCCCCTTCGGCGTCCCAATTGGGACTCTCCCGTCCGGCGTCTTTGGCGGAGCACATATTACGCGCATGCGGGCTATGCGCCCGAATTGGGCGGCGGAAGGCTCACTACGACTACGGGAAGCTGAGCGTTCTCAAGGATATAAGAAATTCGGTGCCCGAAGAAGGGACGGTCGGTTAGGGCCCTGGTGCTGGTTCCCAGAACAAGAAGGTCAAATGCCCCGGAGTTCGCGAACCCGATGATCTCTTCCTCGGCGTTAGGTGCGACCCTCACACCGGTTTCAACAGAGACGCCAAGCCGCTCACCAAACGCTGCTGCGCTGCTGACCATCTCCTGGCCCGCCCGGAGCGAATCCTCGACCGAGGCTGACTTCAGCATCATTCCCTGGCCCTCGGGCCGGTTTACGACATGGAGAGCGAAGGTGCTGGCGTCCGAAGACTTGGCGACCGAATATGCCAACTCCTCTGCCGCCCGCGTCGATCTTGTTGCGGCAACTGGCACCAGCACCCGCTTGGGGAGATCATTGAAGCCTTCCAGATACTTCGGGAACCTCGCAACGATGATCGGAGTGTCGATCCGCCCCAGCACCCGGTCGATGATTGTGTTGAACATCGAACCACCGGACTCGGTTGCACCCATCACAACCAGGTTGTAGCCGAGCGCGGCCTCCTTGGCGATGGCACTTGCTGCGTCCCGGGCCAACCGCCGGACCTTTCGGGCGTCTGGGATTATCTCGAGCACTGCCGAGGGGTCTCCAGGTGTTCCTTCCGACCTCCGGAGAAGACGCCGGAGCGGCCCTCTCCCGGCCTCATCGACCACGAGAACCGTGACTTCAGCATCAGGGAAAACTGCAGCAACCAATCGCGCCGCGTAGGCGATATTGGGGCCGCCTCGAGTCGGGATCAGAATCCGCCGGGAGCCGAGTATCTCGGAGGCGTCCTTTATCTCTTCCGCCTCGAGTCGCTCCGCCTCCTCCTGAGGGACGTCCCATCCGCGGACGACTGTGCGGAGAAGTTGAGGAGATACCACCGAGGTCACGATGGCGGCCAGCACCATCACTGTGTATCCGGTCTCTGATACGACCTGCAGGTTGAGCCCGACGATCGCAACCACGATTCCCATAGCTCCAAGCGCAGAGAGGCCCGCCCCCAATGCCAGGGCCTCGCGGCCACGTATCTTGCCGAACCATCCTCCGATAAACGTACCGATGATCTTGGCAACCAAAGCCAGCACGATGAGCCCCGCGGTCCACCAGATGGCTTCGGGCGAATCGAGCAATCCGATGTCGACCCGCAACCCTGAGAAGGCAAAGAATATCGGAGCAAAAAAGGCGGCGGTGACAGTCTCCAGGATGTTCCTCACCTGGGGTAGTTGATGTCGCAATCCAGCAACGACAATCCCCATGACAAATGCGCCCAGGATGGCCTCGAGGTGAAGTGCCTGAGTGACGAGACCCCCAAGCAACGCAACTGCGAGGGTGATGGAAAGAGCAGCTGTGACCGACGAGCCTTTGGCCATGACAAACCTGAGCAGCTTGTCGAGGACCCACCTGACTAGCGTCCACGCCAGCAAGATAAAGAGGACCAAACCCACGAAGGATCGGACCAACAAGTCAGGCTGAAACCCGTCTAGAGCAATCCCGGACAGTGCCGCCAGAATCAGCCACCCAACAGAGTCCATGGTCATCCCTGCGGCAAGCGTGACCTGTCCGAAGTTCCGCCTGAGGAACCCGAGATCCTGGAGGATCTTGGCCACGACCGGCAAGGCGGTGACCGAGAACGCGAGGGCAAAGAAACCAGAAAAGACGAACGGTTCGACACCAGCTCCGTCCATCCCGGCCCCAACAAACGAATCGGGTGTGATGAATCCCAGGCTGGCGAATACGATAAGGGGCACGAGAAGTGCTCCGGCCGAGACGGAAAGTGCGGCGCCGCGATAGCGAGCGATGATCCCGAGATCGGTTTCGAATCCGATCACAACCAGGAGCATGATCACCCCGAGCCAGGCAAGCCCGAACATGACTGAGCGCACGGTCGCCCCGCCGAAGACCCACTCGAACGTCTCAGGTGCGAGTCGCCCGAATACCGTCGGACCGAGGACCACCCCGGCGAGCAGCTCGCCCACAACGGGTGGCTGGCCCACGCTTTTCATCACCCATCCCAGAATGCGAGCCACCGCTACCAGCAGAAACAATTGGACGAGAAATACCAATACCTCGTGCTCGTCCATTGGAGCGGAGAAGGAGTTGCCGGGCGCGGCAGTAGCTAGAAGCACGGAAAACAAGTTAGCCGAACGGCGTCAAACGTTGAATCTGAACTCCACCACGTCTCCGGGCTGCATGACGTAGCCTTTGCCTTCGGTGCGCACCTTGCCCAAGGCCCGGGCGCGGGCCCAGGAACCGGCTTCGATCAAGACGTCGTAGTCGACGACCTCGGCGGCGATGAAGCCGCGCTGGAAGTCGGTGTGGATTACCCCTGCGGCTTCAGGTGCGGTTGCTCCCCGTTTGATTGTCCACGCCCTTACTTCCTTTTCGCCTCCGGTCAGATAGCTCTGGAGACCGAGGGTCGAGTAGGCAGCCCTGATGACTGAGTTCAAACCGGGCTCATCCTGGCCGACCGAGGCGAGCAACTCTCTCTTTTCCTCGTCGTCGAGCTCCGTCAGCTCGGCTTCGATCTGGGCGTCGAGAAAGATTGCAACGGCAGGTGCCACTAACGCCTCGAGAGATTCACGTCTTGCAGCATCGGCTAGTACGGACTCATCACAGTTGAACACATAGATGACTGGCTTGGCAGTGAGCAGATGGAGGTCGGCGAAGAGCTCGACCCGGTTCATGAATTCGGGCCGCGATGAGACCATTTCACCCGCACCTACGACGTCACGGAGTTCACGCACGATTTCGAGCTTCGGGACCAGCGTCCGGTCGATCTTCGCTTCCTTCTCTAGCCGGTCCATTCGCTTCTCGATCGTCTGCAGATCGGCGATTGCTAACTCGGTCTCGATTGTTTCGATGTCACGGGCCGGGTCCTGGACACCATCCACATGCACAACGCTGTCTGCGTCAAAAGCGCGCACCACATGACAGATGGCATTGACGTCCCTGATATTTGCGAGGAATTTGTTTCCCAGGCCCTCTCCCTCGCTCGCACCTTTGACCAGCCCCGCGATGTCGACAAATGTCGCGGTCGCGGGAACCACCTTCTTGGTGTCGAACAAACGGGCCAGGGCGGGTAGTCGGTCGTCGGGTATGGGGACGACACCCGTGTTGGGCTCGATAGTGGCGAAGGGGTAGTTGGCAGCCAGGATCCCGGCGTTCGTCAGCGAATTGAACAGCGTTGACTTTCCGACGTTAGGGAGCCCGACGATGCCTATAGAGAGGCTCATCTGGGCTGCAGGTTAGGCCGCGCCACCCGGTACGCCACTACCGTGGATCCATGGAAAAGATCGCAGTTGTCGGCGCCGGTTCGTGGGGCACCACTGCGGCATGGCTTGCCGCCGCCAACGCCTCCGTCCAACTCTGGGCGCGACGGGAGGATGTCGTCGAAGAGATCAACTCTTCTAGGACGAACAGCCAATATCTGCCGGGATGCGAACTCCAGCCCGCGATCGAGGCAACGTCCGACATCTCCCGGGCAGTCGATGGCGTCGACCTGATAGCGATGGCAGTCCCGTCACATGGTTTCAGAGACGTCCTCGAGGAAATCGTCCCTCTGATCTCGAATCGGACTCCGGTCATCTCACTCACGAAGGGAATCGAACAGGACTCATTGCTTCGGATGACCGAAATCGTCCACGAACTACTCCCCGACCACGACACCCATCGAATCGGAGTGCTCACCGGACCAAACCTTGCCAGCGAAATAGCTTCTTCACAACCAACAGCAGCGGTGATCGCGATCACGGACCCCCAGACCGCGGAGAAGATCCAAAGCGTCTTCATGGCTCCTCTTTTCCGCGTCTACACCAATGACGACGTGGTCGGGTCCGAGTTGGGTGGCGCCCTGAAAAACGTCATGGCCATAGCCGCGGGGATGTCTGATGGGCTCGGCTTCGGAGACAACACACGCGCAACGCTCATCACGCGCGCCCTCGCAGAGTTGACACGGCTCGGGGTCCGCCTCGGTGGTCGACCGGGGACTTTCGCCGGTCTGGCGGGAATGGGCGACCTGATTGCGACCTGCGTGTCGGACAGAAGCCGAAACCACAGAGTTGGCTTTGGATTGGCACGTGGGACGTCGTTGACGGATGTGATCGATGACATGAACATGGTTGCTGAGGGCGTTAAGACGACGAAGGCGGTCCTCGACCTCGCCGCCAGGTTCGATGTTGACATGCCGATCGCCGGCCACGTCGGCAAGGTGCTGTACGAAGGAATGGATCCGAGAGAAGCCATGCTCAGCCTGATGACGAGAGAAGCAAAACCCGAATAATGGCTTCGGACCCAACCCGGATCCGGAGACTGCCCGAGAAGGCAGTCTCCGATATCGAGACGATCTACCAGATCCTGGATGAGGGATTCGTCTGTCATGTCGCGTACGTCGAGCGGGAGCGCCCGGTCGTGATTCCCACCCTCTACGCGCGCCGGGACGACACGATGATCCTGCACGGTTCGACCGCATCGGGAATAACCAGAGCAGTGCGACGGGGCTCCCCGATCAGCATCGCTGTCACCCACGTCGACGGCCTCGTTGTCGCCAGAAGCGGATTCAACTCATCGGCAAACTATCGCAGTGTCGTTGTGCACGGCCACGGCCGCATCCTGCAAGGGCAGGAGCACCTCGATGCGCTCGATTGGACGGTGGAGACTCTTATTCCAGGACGGCTCCAGGAGCTGCGGAGGCCAACCGAACACGAGATCCGGCAGACCGCAACCATCGAGGTCCCGCTTCTGGATGTGTCCGCCAAAGTGAGCGCTGGTCCACCCGACGATGACGCCGGTGATTTGGCTTCCGACATCTGGGCGGGGATAGTCCCCATGATGCTTGTTGCCGGGCCACCCGTACCTGCTCCCGATCTGCGAGAGGGTATAAATCTCCCGGACTATCTGGACCCTTACCAGCGTTAGCTCTGATTCAGATGAAAAGCAACCAAAGAGACCCGATCGGGGTTCAACGTAGATGACACGTGTTCTCACGACAAGCCATGGGACCAACCGCGAAGCGTTTTCGGGCACCGACTGGTCTCTCTTCGCCGGTCTCAGCGCGATTTGGGGATCGTCCTTCTTGTTCATGGCGATTGGACTCGACGCCTTCGACCCGGGATTGGTGACACTGCTCCGGGTCGGCTTCGGTGCAATGGTCATGTTCGGTATCTCCACGGCGCGAAAGACCACCATCCCACGCTCCGATTGGCCCACGCTGGCGACCCTTGCGGTGATCTGGATCGCAATCCCGATGACCATCTTTCCAATCGCCCAGCAGTGGATCGACTCGGGTGTGGCCGGGATGCTAAATGGCGCCACGCCGATCTTCACCGCGGTGGTCGCCGCCTTGATCCTCAAGCAATTGCCGGGCCGGCGCCAGGTGGGTGGCCTGTTGATCGGATTCGTCGGAGTAGTGGCCATCGCTTTGCCCTCCGCAGGGTCGAGGTCATCAGCGGCGATCGGGGTGCTGTTGGTTCTCATCGCCACCGTTTGCTACGCATTCGCTGCCAACATCGTCGCCCCGCTCCAACAAAGGCATGGATCGCTGGCGATCATGGCACGACTGCAGTGGATGGGGACGGTCCTTGTCCTCCCGTACGGCATCTATGGAGCAGCACACTCTTCATTCGCGTGGGACTCACTGCTGGCGACAATGGCAGTCGGAGTGCTCGGGACCGGCATCGCTTTTGCGATGATGAGCAATCTGATCGGGCGGGTCGGACCAACCAGAGCAACGTTCATCACCTATGTGATCCCGGTGGTGGCGCTCATCCTCGGCGTTGTATTCAGAAACGAGGTCATCGCACCGATCGCCGTGGCAGGGGTCGGCCTCGTGATAGTCGGGGCCGCAATGGCATCGCGACGGGAAATCTAGTGGTCTGTCGTTGAAATAGGGCGAGGGTATCTCCGAGTCATCGGCGCCATCTGGCAAGAAGAAAAGCGCAGTCGCAGTCGGGGCCTGCATCGAGCATTTTCGACGCAGCCAGGGGTGTCGAGGGCCGGAGAGACACCGCCACTATTTCAGCGGCGGGCCACTAGTGGTCTGTCGGGCCGATTTAACATGACTCCACGTCCCGGGGAGTAAGACGACATGGACAAGACCACCGAACCGATGCGAATCTCCGAGTCGAAAGTGCGCGTCGTTCTCGCACTGGCGACGCCGCCGCTGCTCCTGGCGATGGCCCTGCTGACACTCGCCGTGAATTCTCCGATTGCCGTCCCGATCGTCTTCGGCGCCCTCGGGACGCTCCTCGGTGCCGTTGTCATATTCGACTTCCCCCTGGCGATCGAAGTGAACCCCGACGGCCTGGTCAGGGTGTGCCTCCTCCGACACCACTCTCTTTCGTGGGAGGAGGTAGCTGCGATTATCAAGCCACGTCGACGCGGGTTGGTGCTGGTCACCACAAACCGGAAACGCCACGTTCTAATAGACCGGATCCTCGATCCCGACGAGCGAAACCGGCTGCTGGAGGAAGGCGAGCGTCACGGCTTACAAATCGGGATCTAGGAGTTGTTACCGAGCCCGGGCTCATGTGGTATGCGACCTCCATCGAGGCGCGCCAAATGTCGCAAAGCGTGCAGTTTCCTGACACGAATGCTTCCACGAGGGCATAATGCGGACGTGGTGGACCGTTCAGACGCGGAATTACTGGTCGCAGCATCGGCGGGATCAGCCGATTCCTACTCCGCATTCTTTCGTCGGCACGTCGAGCCGATTACCCGATACTCAGTCCGGCGTTGCGCCAACCCCGACGACGTTGCCGACCTGGTCGGCGAAACGTTCCTCGTCGCCCTTCAGGCAGCGCATCGTTACCGTCCGGAGACGGACACTGCCTTGCCGTGGTTGTTTGGCATAGCGCGCCGTCTCCTCGCCAAACAGCGCAGGAAGTACGTCGGCAACCGGAGGCTGGAGATCAAGGTCTCCAACGCGTTCCCTGTCTTTACCGCCGCTGAGGACGACGCAGTGGCTTCGGCGATCGACGCAGCCCGGCAGGCACCGGCTCTCCAGGAAGCAATGGCGCGGCTGACGCGGTCCGAACGCGAGGTTCTCGAGTTGGTGGCCTATGACGGGCTGAGTCCCAGTGAAGCGGCCGTCACGCTCGACATCACCCCGAATGCTGCGCGCCTGCGGCTTTCCCGTGCCCGCAAGGCCGTGCGAAACCATCTCGACAACAGCGTGGTCGTCGGAGCTGCTCAGGAGGGTGCCGGTTATGCACTCTGAGATGCGGAGGCCCGATCCGCCGAAGATCGATCGTTTCGTCGAAACCCTCGACCGCAGACTTCGACTCGAGACGCTGGCATATCGACGAGCGTATCTTCCGCCCTCCATTCTGAACCTCTTCAGGAAGCTCAAGGTCCTTGCCAAGCCTCTGGCACAGTCTGGTGCGATGGCGCTGACAGCGCTTGTCATCATTGTCGCGATCAGCGCCACTCCCGCCGCCCGACTCGGTGTACCCGTCTCGTCGGGGACAACACCGTTGGCCGCTCCAAGCCCGGCAGCCCTCGTCGACAGCGACGTCAACTATCTCGACTATCTCCCTGCAGGCGACTTGCTCGCTATTCGGAATGCCGACATTTCCGACATAGGCCCAATCGCCGCCGAATAGACCCCTAAGCATTCCTCCCTGAATGCAGAAAGGGTCGGCGAACCGGGAAACCACCGCTGACTTGACCGCACTCTGTGCGGTCCTCCACATCGCAATCGGGGGGTTAGTCTGAGCCCCCCGAATTGCGATACCTACTCAGTCGAAACCTCCACGGCCGCTCGGCGTAGGGCGCGGATGGCCATTTCGCGGTCGCCGAGACGGTGCCTCAACTCACGTTCCAGCCCACCGATCGGATACAGATTCTGAGGAGCGCGCGGATCCTTATGCCGGTCGGAGGCGAACCGGGGCAGTGAGGCGCTGACGCGGTCGGCGAGTCGTATCGCCTGGACCCGATCCATGTCTCCGCCGATCTCGCATCGGACCAGGCCGCCTGCTGGGCCTGAGTGGTTGGACAGGCGGAGATACCACGAATAGCGGCTCCAGGAGGTAGTGGTGAGAAATAGCGGGGTCCTGAAACCCGGGAGCAAGGAAGTGAGCACCTGCCGGAGCTCAATCGGAAGATACTGAACCTTTTGCGTCTTGATGTATCCAACCGCATTGTCGATCTCACGATGATGTGAGAGTGGACCGTCGACAACCACAACCTCGGCCGGCCCGGCTTCCCGGGCAACCTTTGCCTCGAGATCTGCCATTCGCTGCTGGATTCCGAGCCAGAGCTCTTCTGACGTCGTGCCTTTTGTTGCCTTGACCTTGTACAAGCCCACAACGGAGTCGATGTCGTCTGCGCCGGACGACGTGAACAGACCGCGGCCGACATCCGCAGACTCGAGCACAGCGCGGCCATTACACCTGACCGCGCCGGCTGCGTAGGTCGCGGCCAGGGCGAAGCCTGGAAAGTCAGGCGGTTGTTCGATCCACAGACTGGCGTCTACGCGCCGCACACCGTCCACGAAGAGCATGTCGGAGAGAGGCTCGGCCTCGGGCAACACCGGAGCCCACTCCGCTGCCGGCAACTCGACGTTCACATCGACATTCTCGGAGGCGTCCTCGAGTTCGGCAGTCGATGGGGCCCCGTAGTCCGGATCCCAGGACTCCACCGTGAATCTCATTCGACAGCCTCAACCCTGGAGCCATCCGGCCCTTTGTGGACCACGAACCGAGCCGGAGCCCTGCTCGCCAGAGCCTTGACATGAGTGATGATTCCGACCATGAGACCCGACATCGTGAGGCTCTCCAGTACCGAGGCCACGACATCGAGCGACTCGTCGTCGAGGGTCCCGAAACCCTCATCGAGGATTATCGCATCAAGCCTCGAGCCGCCCCCCGACGCCAGGGTCTCCGCCAGAGAAAGGGCGAGGGCCAGGGAGACCAGGAAGGTTTCGCCACCCGACAGGGTGGATACCGGCCGGATTTCGTCTGCGTTTCTGTGATCGACAATGTCGAATGATCCGTCTTCATCTGAATGCAGCGAGTACGACGAGCGCGAAAGTTCGTCGAGGATGCTGTTTGCGCCCGAGACCAGCCCAGCGATGGCCCCCACCATCATCCACCTCTCGAAGCCGTCCGATCGGAGATGCCGGGCCAGAGACTCGGCCACGGAGGCCTTCTCTGACGCCACAGTGGCCTCGTCTCGCAGGAGTGCAACCTGTTCGATTATCTGCCCTTGCGTCGCAACGACTTGTTTGGCCTGTTCTTCAGCGCGTGCCACTGCCACCGAAGGGGAATTGCCTGCAACGATTCCCACTGCCTCCAGCGTCGCATTCAGCTTGGCGACGGAGGCGGAAAGGAGTGACGTGGCGGCGCCGATTTGCTCCCTGAGCTCGGCCTCGGCGCTGGCCGTTTCCACAACCAACACTTCTTTCCACGAGAGCAATTCCTTCCATTGAATGAGGATGTCCTCGCTTTCGGCGATCGGAGGTTTCAAGTCGACAAGCTTCTCCCTCTCCCCCATCAGCAGCTTGCCGAGCGACCGTTGCTCTTCTGCGAGACGTGAGCGGTGCTCCTCGGTTTCGGCGATCAGCCGGGTGATGGCGCCCTTCTGCTCTTCGAGGTCTGCCACCGACGTAGACGCAGCCTCGATTTTCGATCTGATGTCGGGAATGACTTCGCGGGCCGGAGCCTTTGCCAGATCTCCGATCACCTCCTCTCGTTTGATGAGGAGTTGCTTTTGGGCTGCCTCCTGGTTGCCCAGATCTCGGGTAAGTTTCGAGACTGCCTCCCGCGCCTGGTCGAGCCGGGCAGTTGCCTCCTCGGCAGCAGCGTCAATAGCGTCAAGATCGATAGGTACCGTCGTTTCGGGGATCACCGCGACGGACTGTTGACATACCGGACATGGGCCTCCTACGCTCAAGTGTCGGGCAAGATCGTGAGCCGCATGGCCGGTCCTTGCCTCCCCCTGCTCACGTCGCGCTCCCGCAAGTGCCTCCCTTGCTTCGGCGACCGCAGCCTCGGCGCCCTCGAGAGCGGAGCGGGTGCTGACAAGATCGATGTCGGCGGTTTCCTTCTCAATCCCTTCGAGGCGGGCATAGAGGTCGACGAATCGGACCAGGCTCGCGAGGTCGGGAAGTGACGACAATTCCTCCGCTGCAGCCTTTTGTTGTTTCTCGAGCTCATCAAGCTTGGCGCGATGCTTGTCTGCCTCATCTGAGGCGCGGGCGAGCAGCGCGGAGAGTTCTTCGAGGTCGGGCGGCGGCGCTAACTGTCGCAGTCGCCCGAGCGCGTCGGTCGTTCGGTCGAGGTCTTCGTTGAGCGAGCTGACCCGGTCCTCGAGGACCTTCAGTTCTTCCTCCTGCCGATCGATCCTCCCGGATAACTCGACAATCGCCGTCAGCCGTTCTCCGGCTGCCTTCTGCTCTTCATCGGAAGGAACCACCAGGTCATTCAGGCGGTTCGAAGCCGAGAGCAATTCCGAGCGGGCGACCTGCTCACGCGTGCGGGCCAGCGAACCCATAGTGCGGTACACATCGAGACCAAGCAGGCCCCGCAGCAACTCCTGTCGATCCTTAGGCGTCGCTGTCAAGAAACGGGCGAACTCACCCTGAGGCAAGACAACCGTTCGGGTGAAGTCCTCGTAGGAGAGGTTGAGAAGTTGGGTGACCTCGGGGCTGACATCTGCGCTCCCGGAGGCGATCACATCTTCGCCGCTTTCCAAACGCACCTCGGTCGCCCTGGCACCGCCCGACTGTGTTCGCTCCAGCTGCCGGGTCACCGTGTACTCGACATCGTTCGACAGGAAGCTGAAGGAGACCCTCGCTCGGTCCGACCCCGCGGATATTGCAGGGGCGACGGTGTTCCCTCCGAGTCGCGGGATCTTGCCGTACAAGGCGAAAATCATCGCATCGATGAGGCTCGACTTGCCGGATCCGGTGGGCCCTTCGAGGGAGAAGTAGTCGATGCCGGTGAGGTCGACAAGGGCGCGCCTCCGGTAGGCGAAAAAGCCTTCCAACTCGATGGACAGAGGTCTCAAGCGCTCACCTCTTCGAGCAGTTCGGCGAAGAGGGCCTCTACCTTCGGATCTTCGATGTCGTTGTCCTGGAGATACTTTGTGAATGCTTCCGGCCCGATTATCGACGTGCGGTCTTCGAAACGTCGTCCGTCCGCACTGTCGCTCGCACGGAGCTTGACATCGACGACATCCGGGATGACTGCCCGGACGCTGTCGGCGAGGCCAACTCGGGCCTTCTCGTCCAGTTCGACCTTCACATAGACGTCTCCAAGATCTCCGGCGCGAGCGAGTACCTGGTCGAGAGTGCCGCGCAGCGTGACCAACCGTTTGCCCTGCCGCAGCGGGATGGAGGTGACCTTTGCGGGAAGGCCGGGGGCGGCTGCGACGAGCAGGACCCCTTTCTGGTCGTCGACCTCTCCGAAGTCCAGCTGGATCGGCGAGCCCGAGTACCAGACTGCCGCTCCGTGAGGCATCTTCTGTTGCCGATGGAGATGACCGAGAGCGACATAGGAGAGATGTCCGGGAAATGCCGATGACGGGATTGCGTATCCGAAAATGTGAGCCTGGCGCTCTCCGCCACCCGCAACAGCCCCATAAACGGTGAGGTGGCCGATGAGAACATTGACTGAATCGGGGCCCATCTCCGAAGTCAGCCGCTCGATCAGCACCGCCATTCGCTCGCCGTAGAGCCCGGCATGTTGATCAGGGTCGAGGTTCATGATCTCAGAGGCGCGCACGATCCCGCGTTGGGAGATGAACGGAAGCATGGCCACCCGGGTGTCGATCTCGGGTAGCTCAAGCACACCGCCGTCGGCGGGGTTAGTGGCAGTGGCGCAAACCGTGATCCGGCCCAACGCCAGAAGTGGGGCGACGGCTTCGAGTCGCGCTGCGTTGTCGTGGTTTCCGGCGACGACGACAACGCGGGATACAGCCGACAACTCCAACAAAGCGCGCCAGACAATCGTTTCGGCCTGAGGCGAGGGCGACGCAGAATCGAAGAGGTCTCCGGCGACAATTGTCAGATCGACGTTGTTGTCCGCGGCCAAACCAACGATCTCGTCGAGGACCAATCGATGCTCGTCCGACCTGTCCAGCCCGCCAATGCGTCGACCAACATGCCAGTCGGATGTATGGAGAATCTTCACTGTCACGATCTCGATCGTATAGCCCCGGTGTGACAGATTCGGTTTTGCCGGCCCTAAATCACAGTCCCTCGAACGGATCGTCCGGGATGTGCCCTCCGACCTCAGGGATCGCCTCGGCAGCCCGGGTCGCCCACGCGGGGAACGGGAACTCCAGGACCAGGGGCACCGGGATCTCCGGCTGGCTGACAATCATCGTTCCCGGCTTGACGATGGTCGCTCTTTGCCTGTGGACTGCCGGGAGAAAGCCGTACTCTTCTCGCGACGCCTCAGCCGAATCGAGCCGACCAACCACCCGTATCGACGAGTTGGCGATAATGCGTCGTTCCACCTCCGAGGCGGTCTGCTGGGCGCCGATGAGGATCACCCCGAGCGAGCGCCCCCGTTCCGCAATATCGAGGAGCACCTCCTTGATCGGACTGGTGCCCTCCCGAGGTGCATACTTGTTGAGCTCATCCAGGACGACCATCAACAACTCGCGGCTCTGCCCGGCCCTTTCCTTGTCCTCGAAGGCCTTGCGCAGCGTCACACCAACCACGAACCGCTTGGCCCGATCATTCAGATTGTGCAGGTCTACGACAGTGACCTGGTTCACATCCAGTCGAATTCGATGCTTCTCCGGGTTGGGGACGTCGGCACGAACGAGACGTTCGATATGCCTGACCGCTCCCTGGAGTCGGCGCACGAATGCGTTGACGGTTCCCGTGCCGATGGCAGGACCCGCCCAAAGGCGCCTCGTGTCCTCGTCCTGGACCCGATCGGTAATCAGGTCAACCAAGTCGCGGAAGGTACGAAGCTTCACACCGTCGAGGATGGCGGCACCGGTGTCGGTCGACTCAGCGTTACGTAGTTGGGCCATCACGTTGTAGACCACGGTTGTGTATTGGGCCCTGTCGTCCTCGGCGTCGGAGAACAGGAACGGCATCAGGTCGCCGGAGCAGAAATCGTGGATCGTCCAGAAGAAGGAGGTGACGTCAGTCCGCGAGGCAACATCGGCGGTGGCTCTTGCATCTCCGATCCGAGGTGGGGCGAACATCCCGACCGAGTCGAAAGGGGTCGAGGGAAGGCCGAGGCGGGTATAGCCGAGACGTTGTTCGTCGTCGAGGTTCTTGTTGGGGCGGTCGAGGTGAAGCAGGTCCTCGCCCTTCACATTGAAGATCAATGCTTTGGTGTTGACCGAGGCGTTGCCGAGCACGCCGCTGGTGAACAGGGAGTGGAGGAGGAATGTCGCGTAGGAGGTTTTCGTCGCCACACCTGAGATCCCTGAGATATTGACATGAGCCCCTCGAGCGCCGTTGAGAAACTCGAAGTTGACCCAGAGTGGTTCGCCGTTCCGGGCGAGGCCGACAGGGAATCGCTCTTCCATCCGGTCGAAGAACAATGCCTTGTCTCGTTCGTCCCCGGTGGCGATTCGAACGGGTTGACCAGGACTGGGCGGGACGAAGACTTCCGGCTCGAATCGCGTCGACGTCACTTGTGCCGCTTCGGTCACTTGGGCCGGAAGGATGCCTGCTTCTATCAGAAACACGTCAGAGTCGAATCGCGCACCCTCGTGGCGGGCGATGACCTGGCCCACCATCCCGTACATCTTCACCATCTCGCCGGTCGGAAGCACCCGCTCGAGAGCCACGACATCATCAAGCTGGAGGTATTCGCCCTCTGCTACGCCGACCCAGAACTCCAGAGGAGTGGAGTCTCTCGTGCCGATAACCCTTCCGACCAAATCTGCCATCCGCCGCGAGCGTAGACGGCACCGATGACAGAACCCGGTTCGCAGCTGGAGATCCGCTTTATGGTTGCTCCGTGAGCACGGTCGCCATCCCATTCATCGACGAAGACCCTGGCCTCGTCCTGGCCAACGTGCAGACGGCGGCAAGGCATCCCCGCGTCGACCGGGTGTGGGCGGTGGGACGGTCCGACGATGTCAAACGGCAGGCGGTCGCGATCGCCAGGTCGACCGGCATTGGCGTCGAGGTGATCCCCGATCAGCGCATCGGAACGTACCGACCCGGCAAAGGTGACGCGATGAACACCGCCCTGCAACGGGCGGCCGCCGAAGGTGTTGACCGGCTCCACTTCTACGACGCCGACATCACCAATTTCGACTCGGGTTGGATCGACGGAGCCGAGAAGGCGGCCGACTCCGGTTTCGATGCTGTGCGTCACTCCTTCGCCCGGGCTGCCACCGACGCGATGATCACCTGGTTGGTCACCAGACCCATGCTCGCGATGAAGTTCCCCGGATCGGCGCTACCTCAGATCGGCCAGCCGCTGGGAGGCGAACTGCTTCTCAACGGTTCCGCCATCCGCGACGTTGCGGCTTTCCCCGGCGTCGCAGAGCGCTCCGACTGGGGAATCGACACCGTGCTCACCCACGCGATGGTGGCCAACGGCCTTCCCCTTTATGAGCATCATGTGGCGTCCGGGAAGTCACACACCCTCTATGGGTCGCTGCAGGAGCTCAAGACGATGCTCGTGGAATGTTTCGACGCTGTGACCGGTCTCCCCGACGAGATGGTGCCCACCACCCATCACGCCCGAGACCCTGAGACTCCAGCGCCCGAGGCCCTGCGCGCCCAGACCGGCTACTCGGTCGAGAGGACGCGACCGCTGCTCTCTGTGGGCCTGGCCCAAGGTGAGATGGATGCCATCGAAGGCCTCCCCGGCACCTTCCCGGGATCGGTCAACCGGATGATCGCGAACGGCGACGTCAGCTTCCTCGACGAGGAGACATGGTGGGAATTCCTGGCGCTATCCAGCAAGCTGTTCCGCCTCGGCGATGCTGCCTGGGAAAGCCTTCTCTTCAGAATGTGGACCGGGCGGGTCCTCCACTACACGGACATGTACGTGTCACAGGGATACGAAAAGGCCGTCTCTTACCTGGCCGGGACGATCGCCAACTACCAGGTAGTTAGTGGTCTGTCGGTGAAATAGGGCGAGGGTGTCTCCGAGTCATCGGCGCCATCTGGCAAGGAGAAAAGCGCAGTCGCAGTCGGGGCCTGCATCAAGCATTTTCGACGCAGCCAGGGGTGTCGAGGGCCGGAGAGACGCCGCCATTATTTCAGCGACGGGCCACTAGCTCAATGCGATCAGGGCCAGCGCCACCAGTGTCAGGCTGATTCCCACCACCTGCCTTGGTCTCAGGGACTCCGCGTTTACGAGCTTGGCGAGGATCACGGTCACCGCGGGATACATCGAGGCGGCTACGGCACCAAGTGCGAACGAACCTGCCCGCAGGGCGAAGATGAGAGTGATATTTGCCGAGACATCGAGTGCGCCGTTTCCGAGGATGATCGCCTTCGGAGTTGTCGAGAAGGCCTGCAGCTTCCAGACGCCGGCGCCAGCCAGCGCGACAAGAACGACGACCAGCCCGCCGCGCGCCGTCACCAAAGGCAATATCCCTGAATCGGGTCCGGTCAGCCCGATGATGGCAAAGAAGCCGCCGAACCCAAGACCCGCGGCTGCCCCGTAGACGAGTCCAGAACCGGCCGGCCCTGCTTCGTCATCGGTCCACGCCGAGAGAACAATTGCCGGCACGGCAATTGCGACACCGGCCCAGGCCAACAACGAAGGGCGGTCGCCGGAGATCACGGCGACCACAACAGGTACCATCGCACCCAGAGCCGCGGCCAGCGGAGCGACCGTGGCGGCCCGCCCTCTGGCGAGTCCGGTGAACAACATCACCAACCCGACGGCGCCGCAGATACCTCCCCCGAATCCGATCAGATAGTCGGCCGACGACGCTTCACCGCCAACAACAAACGCCACCACCAGCAGCAGCGGGAATGAAAAAGTCCCCGACCAAACCACCACGGTGGCGGCGTTGACCCTTCGTGAGGCCTCGCCCCCTAGAAAATCGGCCACCCCGTAAAGAATCGAGGTGATCCCACCCAACAGGACTTCCACTGGTTAGTTGACCGGCCCGCGCACTATCCGATTACCCCGGAGGCGCCTCTCGTCTCGAGAGCTTCCCGTATCCTTGCGGCCGAGGCTTCGATGTCCCCCCTGCGCGCCGAATCGTCGGCGTTGGAAAAGTCGAGGTCATGGACCCCGTCGATCGGGACGAGATGGATGTGGGCGTGGGGTACCTCAAGCCCGGCGATCATGAGGCCGACCCTCGTCGGGTTGAAGGCAGCCTGGATCGCCGCACCGATCTCGGACGCAACATCGAAGAGGTGTCCCCTCAGCCGGGGTGAGAGGTCGATCCAGTGATCGACCTCTTCGATAGGCACGACAAGAGTGTGACCCGGGCGTAGCGGGGCAATGGTCATGAACGCCACGCAGAGATCATCTCTCCAAACGAATGTGCCGGGTATTTCGCCCTTGATGATCCGCGTGAATAACGACGACATCGCCCGGAGCCTAACCCGGCGCTGTCAGCGGACGGCGACGAGTTTCAGCACCGCGCCGGTGGTGGAAACATAGACCTCGCCATCACCATCGGTGCCGAAGCCGGTGATCATTCCCGGAACACCGACATCATCGGTCCAGTCGACTATCTCGATCTCGTCAGCAGCGGTGTCAAAGCTGCGCAGATAACCGCCGCAATAGTCACTGAACAGGTAGTGACCGTCGAGCTCCGGGATTTCTGCCCCCCGATATACCACGCCACCTGTTATCGAACACGAGCCGGCGTCGCCATGGGCGACCTCAACCACAGGCATCGTGATCCCCCCCGTGTCGCAATCCGACGACGGGCTGAAGCAATGGAGACCTTCGGTGATCGGCCATCCGAAGTTGAGGTCGGCTTGAAGTGGTGCAACATTCACTTCCTCGTATGCGTTCTGGCCGACGTCTGCGATGTATATCTTGTCTCCGTCCAGCCAGAACCGCCATGGGTTGCGCAGCCCGTAATCGAACAGAGTGCCTCCCTCGCCGGCTGTGTCCACCACCACTATCCCGCCGAGAAGTGTTTCTGTGTTCTGACCATTCCCGTGGACATCGTTGGAGCCACCACCATCACCGAGACCAAGAAGGAGCCTTCCCTCGGCATCGAAAAGGATCATCCCTCCGTTGTGATTCCCTGCCGGTTGGTCAACCTCCAGGAGAACCGTGGCGCTATCGGAGTCGGCCGCAAGAGGGTCCGAAAGGGCGTATTCGGCGACGACAGTATCGCCGGCAGTGTCGGTGTAATGGACGAACAGCCGGGTTGGATCATCGGGATGCAATGTCGCTGCAAGGAAACCCTGTTCGCTTGCTCCACTAACCAAGCCCGAGATGTCGAGGACCGGGTCCTCGTTGACCTCGCCGCCGGACATCGACCAGAGATACCCGACCTTGTCGACCACGTAGATCGTCCCCGCCTCGGCGCCAGGTATCACCTGAACCGGGAAGTTGAAACTCGCGACCTCCTCGTAGGCGAGGGACTGCAGCGGCGGTAGGGTCGTAGTTGTGGTAGTCGGCACCGTCGTGGACGTTGTTTCCTGTTCCGTTGTGGTCGTCGTGGCAGGCACGGTTGTGGTCGTCGCCTCAGGAAGCGTGGTGCCCGGCGCCTGATCGTTGGTGCAGGCCGAGGCCAGAACGATCAGGAGAGTCACTCGAAATGCGAATCGGCGCATCGTCGAAGAATAAGCACCGACCGTGAATAGTTGGCCGTGCCGGTCAAATCCCCGTTGAGTAGGCTCAAGCACCATGAACGACGCGCGAAACGAATTCGAAGACCCGATAGAGGAGAGCACCTCTTATCCCCGCATCGACGAGCCGTTGGGTATCGCTTGGGGCTTTGTCGCATTTCTTCTCGGCGCTGCGCTGCTCGCCGTCTTCGTGATCCAGAACACCGAGGAGATCCAGGTCGAATTCCTCTTCTGGGACGTCACACTGAGCGTCGGTGTGATCTTCATGCTGGTGGTCCTCGTCACCCTCATCTTCGACCAACTGGTCAGCTTTCTCTATCGAAGGAGCAAGCGCAAGAAGCGGGCTGGAAAGATGGTTGAGGACTGATCCGTTCCGTCATCCTGGCTGCCTGCGTTGTCGCCGGCTCGGCTTGCGCCATTACTGAGACCACCGGTCCTTCACTCCAGCCGGAACGCCCCGACGACCTCACTCTCGGCAACGTCAGTCGGGTCATCGACGGCGACAGCATCGACGTCGATGTGGGCGGCGAAATCCTTGAGGTCCGGATGATCGGTATCAACGCCAATGAACGAGGCGAATGCCACTCCGAAGACGCCGCCGGCTACCTTGTCGGAGAGCTAACCGATGCCAGCGTTGGCATTGAAATCGTGGCCAGGGACCAGTTCGACCGCGTCCTCGCCAATGTCTGGCTCGAGGACGAGTTGGTCAACCTCACACTGGTTGCGTCGGGCCTTGTGATTGCCCAAACTCCAACTCCGGAGAATCCCAACGGCCCGGCTCTCATCGCAGCTGAGGAAGATGCATACGAATCGGGTCTGGGTCTCTGGTCGCCGGACGCATGCGGGTCCGCCGGTCCGGTCCCGGAGATCGGATTCGATCTCGGGACCTTCTTCATCGATCCTCCCGGGCCCGACGGCGACAGTTTGGACGATGAGTACGTGGTCGTGGTGAACAATGGAGAAGAGACTGTTGACATGACGGGGTGGATACTCAGAGACGAATCGTCGCGCAATCGGAAGGCCTTCGCCGACGGAACGACACTTGCGCCTGGTGAGCAAATCGAAGTCAGCTCGGGCTGTGCCGGTCGGCTCTCGTGGTGCGCGGGATCACCGATCTGGAACAACGATGGTGATATGGCCCTCCTGCTCGATGCGTACGGAACGGTTGTGGCTCGGGCACGCTATTGACAGATTCCGGTTAGGCGAGGGCCACTTTGTTCCCGCCCGGGACACTCAGTAGTCCCGCCCGTGATACCCATTGTTCCCGCTCGTGATACCTATTCTTCCCGCTCGAGATACTGGGAGTTCATAGAGCACACACCCCTGCTTGGAGCCGAAGAGGAGTGGATATGGTTTGCATGACTCCAGACCTGGATAATAATGGCGACGGCAACGGTTTTGCGATGCTCCTGGAGGACGACAAATGATCTTTGGTTACTTGGACCCAGGCTCGGGCAGCCTGCTTCTGCAGGTTGTTATCGGAGGTGCTGCCGGGATCACCGTCGCGGCCAAGGCTCTCCGGCAAAAGTACCAGTTGCGACGGGGCAAGAATCTTGCCGTGCCAGGCGAGGGTGAAACCACAGAATCCATCGAAGACACAGCTCTGCCAACCGACTCCTGATCACAGGATGCAATCGCCCGATCCGGGATCGTTCCGCGACCCGGCCTCTCGAGTCGTTCTGGATGGGAACAAAGTTCTGCGCTTGCTGGACAGGCGCGGGCTCGAGGGATGGCGCGCCCTGGCCGGAACCGACCTCTTCGCCTCCGCAGTGGCTGATCGTCGGCTGATAGGCACCACCGAAATCGATGATGTCCCTCCTGGTAGTGCTGCGGCCCTGGAACACCCAATGCTTCCATTCATCGGCTACCCATACGAGTGGACCTTCACCATGCTCAAGGATGCGGCCCTCTTACAACTCGACCTGTTGAGGGACGCCTTGTCTCAAGGCCTGACGATCAAGGACGCCACGCCCTACAACATTCAATTCTCTGATGGGAAACCGATGTTCATCGACATCGGTTCTTTCGAGGCATACCAGCAAGGAGAGCCGTGGATCGGCTATCGCCAGTTCACCCGACAATTCCTGTTCCCGTTGATGCTGCGGGCGTGGGTCGGAGTGCCGTTCCAGCCCTGGTTACGCGGAGACATGGAAGGCCCGACTCCGGCGCAGATGGCTCGCCTTCTCGGGAAAAAGAAGTTGTTCAACACGGGTGCCCTGTTTCACGTTCGCCTTCAAGCCAGGGTCGAGGCGCGAATGACTGGCAGATCCGTGAGGGACGACCTGAGGACGGCAGGGTTCAGCGCGGAGCTGATCCAGGCCAATGTCAGAAAACTCCGATCCCTGGTGTCCTCCCTCGAGTGGGCCCCTGGTGGCGACGGCTGGTCCGATTACGGCTCCTGCAATCACGTGTCCCGTGATCGGACTGCCAAGAGTGACTTCTTGGAGGCTGCCATCGAGCGTACCAGTCCTCAAAGGGTCCTCGACCTTGGCGCCAATGACGGACACTTTTCGACGATCGCCGCCGGGGCAGGAGCCGACGTCGTTGCCGTCGACAGCGACGAAGCAGTCCTCGATGACCTCTACCGGCGCAGTAAGGGCTCCAGTCTGGCGATCGTGCTTACCGACTTGGCCAATCCCTCACCAGCACAGGGATGGGCCGGAACCGAGAGACCATCAGTCGTCGATCGGGCCAACCCCGATCTGGTGATTGCCTATGGATTGATCCACCACCTCATATACCACGCCAGTATCCCGCCCCGGGAAGTGGTGGGGTGGTTGCGCACGTTCGACTGCCCGGTCGTGGTCGAGTTCGTTTCGCCCGTCGACGAGATGGTGGAGAAGCTGACTGGCAACAAGCTGGCGCATGAGTTGCATCCGGATCGCGACGAGGTCAACTTCCGGGCACTCGCCGGCGAGTTGTTCGACATCGTCGACGAGACCAACCTATCGTCAGGCACGCGAGCCCTCTTCGCCCTCCAGCCTCGATGACGTTGGCACAACTCGGGTCCGGCCCGTGGTGGAAGGTACCGCTCTCGCTGGCCACGATCGGAGCCTTCGGATTCAGCCAACCTCTTCTTGATCTATTGGGGCGCAATCCCGAATTCTTCATCGCCCGGGGTTTCACACCACTCGATGTAATTCTCTTCCCGTTGGTCACTATGACCCTGCTGGCGCTACTCGCGTTGCCTGTGCTCGCCCTGGGCTGGATAGGCCCTGCCAGCAGAGGTGTCGCACACGCCGTAGCCATGGGTGTGCTGTTCACAATGCTGATCGCCTCCACATGGGTCGCTCTCTTCGGGAGCAACGCGCCGGCCATCCTCTTCATCATCGGGGCCATCTCAATCGGCGGGCTCCTCGCCTTCGCCTATGTCCGGTTTCAGCTTGCCCAGACCATCGTCGGGTATGCAGCCTGGGCCCTCCTCGCGTTCGCCGCCTGGTTTCTGGTGATGACTCCCGCGGGCGAATTCGCATTTGCCAGCTCTGGCGACCTCCCAAGGACCGGGGAGATCGACAATCCGGTCCCAGTTGTTCTTCTGATCTTCGATGAGTTCCCGGTGGCGACCATCATCGATTCTGAAGGCAACCTGCTTTCAGACCACTTCCCCAATTTCTCCGAGCTCGCCTCCGATGGCGTCTGGTATCGAAACGGCGTCGGGGTACGTCAGCAGTCCGAGGAAGCGATTCCCACCATCCTTTCCGGAATAGGCGCCAGTGCGGAGAGCATTCCCACCTCCTCGGATCATCCACTAACCATGTTCACGCTGTTGTCAGACACGTATGACATTGCAGCTGTGGAGACTGTGACGGATCTCTGCCCCGTGTTCGTGTGCTCAAATTCGAGTCGAAAGATCGAGCCATTCGGGAAGCGGTGGGGATCATTGGCTACCGACCTCTCAGTGGTCTACGGCCATCTCACACTGCCCCGCTCGGTTTCTGACAACCTTCCCGCAATCGACCGGACATGGGGCAACTTCACCACTGGCGCTAGATCCGATTTCGATATCATCGACCGCTTCCTGGCGGGCGTTGACGACGACAGACGGCTGGAAGTCGATCGTCTCCTCGAGACGTTCGAGTTCAACGGTCCCGAGCCGGCATTTCGATTCGCCCACTTCCTATACCCCCACCATCCGTGGGAGGTAACGGCCGACGGTCAGCGCACCGGCACAGGCAACTCCCCGGGCGGAGAAGGAGCCGGATGGAGCGACGATGAATGGCTGGTGGCGCAGGGATACCAGCGACACATCATCCAGACTCAATACGCGGACACGATCCTCGGCTCAGTGATGGAGCGGATGAAGGCCGAAGGGATCTACGACGATTCGATGGTGATCGTTCTCGCCGATCACGGCATAACCATCCAGCCGGGCATCGAGAATCAGAGACTGATCACGTCGGAGACAGTGGGCACGATTGCCGCAATCCCCATGTTCATCAAGTACCCGGACGGGCACCCCGGGATCGAGCCGGGAATGATCGACGATGTCAGAGCAGAGACGTGGGACTTGGTGCCGACTGTGGCCGATGTCATTGGAGTTGACCTGCCATGGGATTCCAATGGCCTTTCCCTGTTGGACCCGGCACGCGCGCTCCGCATCGACTCGGTGATGCTTGGCCGCAAAGGGCCAGTACGTTTCGGCGTCGACGGGTCCGAGAAGCTGGCCGCGGCGACCTTGAAGGAAGTCTGGTTCCCTGGGGGCGACCCGTGGGCCCTGACCCCTCCGGGTTGGCGGGGATGGTTGGGTCTCTCATTATCGGATATCGGTGTTGTTGACGTGCCCGAGGTTTCGGTGACAGTGAACCAGCAGGGTCTACTCGACTCGTTGCCCCCCGAACCCGACACCATCCCTGTTTACCTCTCCGGCAAGATCGAGCTCGATCGGACGGCCACCGGCGAGGAAATTCTCGTCGTGACGGCTGACGGCGTTGTCGTGGCAGTCACGCGGACATTCGGACCTGAAGGATCATCTGCCCGCTTCGAAGTGTTGATTCCCCCGAGCTTCCTCCATACCGGCGAAAACGACATTGTCGTCTGGCTGGCCGATGGCGCTCCGGGCACCAATTCGCTGCAACGCTGATTGTGAGACGGCCGGGGTCGCACCGGCAGACTGACGTCAATCGCATCAGAACGATATTGACGCGGCCGCCCTGTTCAAGCCCTACGATGGGAGAGCACCTGACAAAGGAACGACATGGGATTCATGGACAAGCTCAAAGAGTGGATGGGGACTGCCAAAGAGGGCGCAGCGGACCTCGCCGAGAAAGCCGAGCCAATGGCCAAGAAGGCCAAAGATTTCGCATCGGATGCCCTGGAGAAAGCGGAGCCGATGATGGAGAAGGCGAAGGAGAGCGCTTCGGAACTCGCCAAGAAGGCCGAACCGATGGCAAAGAAGGCCAAGGAGTCGGCGTCTGAGGCATTTGAGTCCCTCGGGGAGAAAGTGTCGGAATTCACCGACAAGAGCAAAGAAGCATCCGGGACTACCGCTGAAACGGTCGCGGACGTAGCCGAGACAGCAGCCGATAAGACCGCCGACGCAGCAGAGACCGCCGCTGAAAGGGTTGCCGACGTAACCGAGACCGCAGCCGAAAAGACCACCGACGCAGCAGAAACAGCAGCCGAAAAGACCGCCGACGCAGCGGAGACGGCAGCCGAGCAGGTTGCTGAATCGACCGAAGAGGCCAAGGACGGTGGGGGCGCCTTCTAGGCCCGCTGCACCGATTCCTGGAGAGATCCTTTTGATACGCCGCGTCTCACAACGCCTCAGTTCACTGCCGGGTTCGGTGACGATGGCAATCGCCGCGCGCGCCCGAGAAATGGAAGCAGAGGGCCGCGACGTGATTGCGTTTGCCGCCGGCGAGCCCGACTTCGCCACACCGGAGCACATAACGGCTGCAGCGTCAAGAGCCGCCCACGACCCGGCCAACCATCATTACACCGCCAATGCAGGTCTCGCCCCACTTCGAGAAGCCATCGCCGGCTACACGCTCGACTATTCGGGAGTCGAAGTCGATGCATCCGAAGTCATGGTCACCAATGGCGCCAAGCAGGCGGTTTATGAGACCTTCGCCGCTCTGATCGATCCCGGAGATGAAGTGCTCCTCCCATCGCCGCACTGGGTCACCTACCCCGCCGGCGTGACGTTGGCCGATGGTGTGCCGGTGCCGGTGGAGACCGGGATCGAGCAGGGGTTCAAGGTCACAGTTGACGAGCTCGAGAGGAAGCGGACCGGTCGGACGAAAATGCTCGTCTTTGTCTCACCATCAAACCCCACGGGTGCGGTCTACACCGAGTCGGAAGCTCTGGCCATCGGCGAGTGGGCAAGAGATAACGATGTTTGGGTCATGGCCGACGAGATCTATCAGCGCCTTGTCTACAACGGAGGCGTCGCGAGTTCGATCGCAGCAGTAACCCCCCGATTCGAAAACTGGATTCTGATAAACGGCGTCGCCAAGTCATACGCAATGACTGGTTGGCGGGTGGGTTGGATGGTCGGCCCGACCGACATCGTCAACGCTGCAGCGCGGCTCCAATCGCATGCCACCTCGAACGTGGCGAACGTGTCCCAACAGGCCGCCCTGGCTGCGCTGCGGGGGCCGCAGGACACTGTCGAAGAGATGCGCCTTGCCTTCGATCGGAGGCGCAAGCTGATGTATTCGATGCTCGACGACATCGACGGTATATCGTGCATCGAGCCTCAGGGAGCGTTCTATGTGTTCCCGGATGTGACCGAGCTTCTCGGCGAACGATGGTCGACTTCAATCGACCTGGCCACCCACATACTCGAGGAGGGGGCCGTAGCTCTGGTTCCAGGAGAGTCGTTTGGGGCTCCAGGGTTCCTCAGGCTTTCCTACGCCACCAGCGACGAAAATATCGAGAGTGGCATCGAGCGAATTGCGGCGATCGTCAGAGGGTGACTTTGACGATCACGAGCTGGTTTACACTCACCAGCAGTGATGGACACCGGTAGTGATGCACGGGCCATGATGCTCGTCGAGCCGAAGCACTTCTCTATGACCACCATTCCCACGACAAATGTCGAGGGGGGCGGCTGGCTCGCAGTCGAGGCAACTTCTATTTCGGGCGCCGACGTGCAGGTGTGGAGCGGCGAAGCCCGGGACATCGTGTACCCCCTCATCCCCGGACACGAAGTGGTGGGAAGGATCGCCACAGCCAGCCCCAACATTCCCTACCCGGTGGGAACCAGGGTTGTGGTCGAACCGAGGATGCACTGCGGCGAATGTCACCGGTGCCTCAATAATCTCGCAACGTGCGCGAGGCGACGGCCGATCAACTCATACGGTTTCATTCCCTCTACCGAACCACCGGGGCTCTGGGGTGGCCTTGCTGAGACCCTCTACCTCGACCCCTCAGCGCGGGTCCACGAGGTGACCGACGACGTCCCCGCCGAGGTCGCCACCTTCGTCCACCCATTGGCTGCCGGGCATTCCTGGGCGGTCGAGCTACCTCTTCTCCAACCCGGCGAGGACGTGATGATTCTTGGACCCGGACCGCGTGGCCTCGCATGTCTGATTGCGGCCAAAGCCGCCGGGGCGCGCTGGGTTGGGATCTCGGGTCTGAGCCACGATCGCGACCGGCTCGACCTGGCCCTTCGCCTCGGTGCCGACGTCGCTGTCGACATCGAGACCACCGACATCGCCGGAGCAATCGCTGAGGCAATCGGGCGACGACCCGACGTGCTGGTAGACGTCACGTCGAATGACCCCGAAGCCGTCTTCACCGCGCTTGACCTGGTGCGGAGTGGCGGGCGCGTGGTGCTTGCGTCCACCAAGGGCAACCGCGCGTTTCACTTCCTGTCTGATGTCATCGTCGCCAAGCAACTGACCATTAGGGGAGCTATGAGCGCCACCACCGTCGGGTACCAGTGGGCGGCGCGGCAACTCGAGACAGACCCCAGAATCGACGACCTCGTCTCACATCAATTCCCCCTTTCCGAAGCCCCGCGTGCTTTACAGGCAGCGGCCGGGCTTCTTGGACGCGAAGAGCTGATCTCCGTAGCCGTAACATTCTGAAATGACGGCTCGGGCGGCGGTCGACAATCGCCGATCTGTCTGGTCCTGGATCATCTACGACCTGGCCAACACCATCTTCGCTCTGGGGGTCATTGGCTTCTACTTCCCCGAGTGGCTGATCTCACTCGACCAGCCCGACAGCCTCCTCGCCAGCGTCATAGCCATCGCCGGGCTGATCGTGGTCTTCGTTGCGCCGTGGGCCGGGGCAAGAAGCGACGCTAAAGGGACCCGGATTCCCACGCTGGTCGTCACCACATTGGTGGCGGTAGTTGCCACCGGTCTTCTCGGGATCAATGTGCCGACTTCGGTGATCTTCCTCGGAGTCGCTCTGGTCGCAGTCAACATCGGATCGGTCGTCTACGACGCGTTGCTGATCGATGTCAGCACCGATGCCAACCGGGGCCTCATCTCGGGACGCGGCGTGGGCGTCGGCTACTTCGGGTCCTACCTTGGCGTGTTGATCGGGGTTGTCACACTCGACCTGCTCGGCTGGGGCTACCCGGCCACGTTCCGGGCACTGGCGCTGGGTTTCCTGGTTTTCGCCCTGCCTGCGTTCTTCTTCATAAAGGAACATCATGGACACACCGAGGAGCCCATGCCGAAGCTCATCGACGTGCCGCGCCGGATTGTCACCTCCTGGAAGCTCGCCGCCCGATATCCCAGCATGGTGCGGTTCCTGATCGGAAGGTTCTTCTACACCGATGCCATCAACACCCTGATCGGCGGATTCCTGACCCTCTTCGTCGTCCAGGAGCTCGGGTGGGACCGACAATCCGTCACCGGGCTGCTGGTCGCCGCCATAACCGCAGCCATTCTCGGCGGCCTTTTCGCCGGCCGGTTCGTCGATCGCTACGGGCCGAAACGAGTTCTCCGCTGGGTATTGGTCGTCTGGATTGTGGCCTTCGGGACCGGCATCGTCGCCGCCTCCGTCGATCAGCCGTGGATCGGATGGACCATCGGGCCGCTGGGGGGACTCGCCCTTGGGGCGACCTGGGCGAGTGACCGGGTAGTGATGACCCGCATCTCGCCACCGCGATTTATCGGCGAGTTTTATGGCCTCTACGCAACGGTGGGCAGGTTTGCCACAATCATCGGGCCAATCGTGTGGGCGATCATCGTGGACGTGCTCGACCTCGGGAGATCGGTTGCAATGGGCGCCCTCGCCGGTTTCGTCTTCGTCGGATGGTGGCTTCTCCGGACGGTGGACGACCGGGTCCGTGCCTGGGGAGATATCGACCTCCCCGTGGTCACGGGTGATTCTGGCGCGCCCCCGAAATGAGGTGTTGTTCCACCGCGTAAGGTATCGGGAGGTCCCGGATCTCCTGCGGTCCCCGGACCAGACGACGGCCGATCTCGGCGAACCAAGTGTCGTTGGCGAACGCCCAGGGCCATGCACGAATACCGACGCGTGCCCCGACGATGGCACCCGCAGCGGCGCCAAGATTGCTCCCGCCAATCCGCGCCGATTCGGCCACCGGCTCGTGAGGCTTCTCCGAATTGTGGGAAGTGAGGAGCAGGCAGGCGAGGATGCTCTGGAGGGGATCGGGCTCCGCCCCGGCCGCGACGAAGTTGATGGCGTCCCGTGCGCCCCGGATACCGTAGCCCTCGACAAGCGCTCGGATCCTCTGGTCGAACCCGTCGATCGCATCCACTCCACTAAGGCCCATCGAGCTTCCTCCGAGCTCGTCCATTGCCGGGGCCACCGACTGGGCCACTCCCAAAAGTAGGTCGCGCCCACCTTGGCCGAAGCACGACGCAGCAACCGCGGAAGCTATGGCGACACCGCCCAGGATCGATCCGGCGTCAGTGTGGAACAAGCGGTTGAGCCCGATCACCTCACGGCTGAGCTCTTCAGGTGCGGTGCGGTATGTGACTCCCAGGGGTGCCGAGCGACCGGCCGGGTCGAGGCTGGGTGTCTCGTCCGGCGTCGGCGTGCCCATCACCGCCTTGTCGAGCCAGGCGCGAAACTCAGGGCTCTCAGCCCTGAACACAGGCTCTTCGTCCATCGACCCATCAAGCTCGAGGTATTGCTCGATCAGCGTCTGTGTGTCGAGCTTGCCATCGGCAATCAGTTCGTAGGAGATGACGGTTGCCTGTTCGGTAACCGCTGAATATCCAAGCTCCCAGGCTCCTCCGGCGGTGTCACCGGCAGCAAGCCCGAGCACCGCACCGTCACCCTCTCCGAACACCAGGGAAAATCGAGCCTCAGTCATGACTGATCACAGTAGATGGGTACCGTAGCCTGCAATGGAAAAGGCAATGGTGATCGCCAACCCTGCGGCATCCCAATTCACCGGTGGCTCTCACCGCGATGTGATGGCAATCCTCAACAAGAGGTTCGACGTGTCGGCCATTTGGCCCGCGTCGGGGAGTGAGGCGAGCGAGGCAGCTGCCCGGTCCGTGGAGGATGGCGCTTCTCTTGTGGTCGCTATGGGTGGCGACGGCATGGTCCATCATGTGGCCCAGGGATTGATCAACACTGCTGTGCCATTGGGTGTGATTCCGGTTGGAACGACAAATGTGGTGAGTCGCCTGCTCCGACTGCCCTCCAACCCGACCAAGGCAGCGCGTCTCCTGACAGCCCCTTCTCCCCCGGTTGTGACAGGGACTGCCGAACTGGTCCTCGACCGGGGTGCAACCGTTTCGACTCACCACTCAATATTCGCGTGCGGGTTGGGTCTGGACGCGGACATCGTGATCCGAGCGGACCAGGACCCGTACAAGAAATACCGATTCGGCTCGATCCACTACGCCTCAACCGCGTTCGGCGTTGCCTTTCGTTCCTTTCCCAAGAAACGCCCCCATGTCGAGTTCACATCCGGAGATCGCTCGTCACGTGTCTCCGCGGCTGTCTTCCAGTTCCGCGACGTCTATACCTACTTCGGACGGCTGCCCCTTACTCTCTCTGATGCAAAGCCCGACCCGATGACCGCCCTTCTCGTCGAACGCCTTCGGCGCCGGCACGTACCCTCGATCGCGGCGCGGGTGATCACACGACGAGATCTGGAGGCGATCCCCGAGATCGAGATCTGGGAAGGGGTTGAGAAAGTGGAGGCTGAGGCAGACCCACCCGTGGCAGTCCAGGCCGATGGCGAGTCTCTTGGAATGGCCGACCGCGTGACAGTCACGTGGGTACCCGACTCACTGAGGTTGATCAAGGCTCAGGCTTCACCCTGATAGACAGTCATGTGCGGGAATGGGATCTCGATGCCTTCCTTGTCGAAACGGATCTTGATCCGCCTTCTCGCCTCCCGTAACACCGTCCAGCGCTCGTCGGCAAGCACCCGCAGCCTGGCCCGGATAATGACGGCACTGTCGGCGAGGTCCTGAACACCGAGCACCTCCGGTGGCTCCACGATTGAGTCCTTGAACTCCCTGGAGCTCGCCATGGATTCCAACTCGTCCTTCATGACCGATAGAGCACGATCGACATCGGCTTTGTAGGCGATGCCGACATCGAGAACAGGTTGGGCAAAGACCGCCGTGAAGTTGCTGCTGACGGTGATTTGGCCGTTGGGAACAAAATGCTTGTTGCCTTCGACATCTCGCAGGATGGTCACCCTGAACTGGATGTCCTCCACGGTGCCCTCGGTGTCGGCAATCCTAACCACATCGCCGATGTGGAACTGATCCTCGGCAAGGATGAAGAAGCCCCCGATCAAGTCTTTGACTAGGTCCTGCGCACCGAAACCAATCGCGGCGCCAAAGACGGCACCGAGGGCGAGGACGCCACCAAGGTTGACCTCCCAGATTCCCCCGACGACGATCAGCATTGCCACGAAGACCACTACCTGGGCAAATCTGAGGGTCACCTTCTCCAGGGTGGCCACCCTGCTCTCCCCGGCCGGTCCGCGCCCGGCCACGCGGGTCAACACACGGCGACTCACGCGTTTCAGCAAGTAATAGACAAGCAAAACCACGGCTATCGCGACAAGCGAGCCGATCAGCTTTCCCTGATTGGCCTCCCCGATCAGTCTTTCGAGCATCCGATGAGCCTAACTTCCAGAGGCTCCACGCCAACTCTCTATGGCGCTGGCCAACGAGGAGAGAGCAGCGACTGCCTCAGCGCGACGCTGCAGGACGGGACGAAGGAGATCACCCGCGTATCGGTCGAGGCTTTCTGCGACATAGGTGACTCGATCGGCAAAATTCGAGTCCTTGCCCGGCCGATTGCGTCGAAACCAACTACCGGCCGGCGAGACGACCGGAGGGACGGCGCTCTCTCCGAGACGGGCGAACGCACCCATACGCTCGCCAACATGGGCGGACAGGCCGAGGGCGACCTCAGCGGGCTCTCCATGCATTTCGCTGGCAATGTCGGAGAAGAATGCGGCCGCGGTTCGCCCACCACTCACGGGATCACCGCCGACTGCGAGCGATGCCGCAGTCGTGCGCACGTCTTGCCACCGTCGCTCGAAATCGAGGCTCGCTTTCCCGATCGCCTCGGTGATCCCTGAAACGGTCTCGAGGAGGTCGCTCACCTGTTTGGCAACAACGGAGTGGGTGGCAATCCCCTCGATCGCGGTGCGCAATTCATCGATTCCCGAAGGCGGCCCGATCGGCGGGCCTGCTGCTACCGGAAAGACTGGAGGATCGGAAAAGCCGTCTTCGGTCAACGCCATTTTGAAATCCGCCGCCACCGCAGCGACTTCGGCCGAAGGGAGCCGGTCCACCTGGTTCAGGGCAAAGAGGAAACGATCGCCGTGATCGACGTAGCGGCGGAGAAACCCCCGATGCAGGGAATCGTCACGGTACTTCTCGACATCAACCACCCAGACCACCGCATCGAGACGGGGCAACAGGTTCTCGACCATCATTCGATGGTCGGTCTCGACACTGTCTGTATCCGGCAGATCGATCAAAACGACACCATCGAGCCCGTCGTGAGTTGACCTTTCGGAGGGATCGAACCATCGCAGATAGCCTTCGATCTCGCGAGCGCGTCCCCGCGGTGATGAGATAAGCGGAACAGAGGTCGTGGGACGAACTCCGCCGACCTCGGCGACATCGGAGTCCAGCAATACGTTGAACAATGACGACTTGCCCGATCCGGTGCCTCCGGCGAGGGCGACGAGTGCCAGATCGTCGGGATAGTCGACCCGATGCCTCAATCGGAGGATGACGTGACCCATCCGGTCGAGTCCGCCGGGAGGGACCGCACCCAGCGCTGCAGCTAGTGCCCGGTCCGCCGAGTCGAGGATCCCGAGGAGAGTTTCATACATCTAGTGGTCTGTCGTTGAAATAGGGCGAGGGTGTCTCCGAGTCATCGGCGCCATCTGGCAAGAAGAAAAGCGCAGTCGCAGTCGGGGCCTGCATCGAGCATTTTCGACGCAGCC